>SAMEA3663184__coassemble_8401_pt1 | contig 1703 bp, 1 predicted proteins | sample SAMEA3663184__metabat2_low_PE_010 | metagenome-assembled genome bin SAMEA3663184 (sample SAMEA3663184) | pig gut metagenome | biome: pig gut; feature: pig-associated habitat; material: faeces | place: Denmark | collected 2012 | reverse complement strand
GCGTGCTGCCGCGCGCCGTGCCCGTGGTCGAGGCCATGGCCGCCATCACCCTCCTCGACAACTATCTTCTGAACCAGACGGTGAGACTGAAGGGTACACTCTAACCCCGAAGCCATAAAATACTATAATATATGAAAAGAATCCTATTCGCAGCATTGCTGCTCATTTATAGCATCACACAATGCCCCTTAAGAGCACAATCCACCGCCACCGACATCATCAACCAGATGGCGCCGGGGTGGAATCTGGGCAACACTCTCGAAGCCAAGCACTGGAACGGCGCCAACCTCTTCAACAACAAGGCTGGGCTGGATGCCGAAACCTCATGGCAAGACACACGCACCACCCAGCAAATCATAGACTTCGTCAAGGTACAGGGTTTCCGTTCGGTGCGCATTCCCGCAGCCTGGGTGTGCGGCCACATCTCCAATGCTTCTAAATACACCATCGACAAGTCGTGGATGCGGCGCGTGAAGCAGGTGGTCGACTACTGCATTGCCGATGGGCTTTACGTTGTACTGAACGACCACTGGGATGGCGGTTGGCTCGAAAACCACATTGCCGACACCGATTCTGCCACTGTCGAGAAGAATAAGGTAGTACTGACAGCCATCTGGACGCAGATTGCCGAGGCATTTCGCGACTACGACGAGCATCTGCTTTTTGCTGGACTGAACGAACCCAATACCGAGGACACGCCGAAGGCAACGACCATCAACAACCTGCTGACATACAGCCAGACGTTCATCGATGCCGTGCGCGCCACCGGGGGAAATAACGCCACCCGCGTGCTGGTGGTGCAAGGCCCATCGACCGACATCAACAAGACCATTAAGTATGCTTCGCAATACCTCAAACTCAACGACCCTGCCGACGGACGCCTGGCCATCGAGGTGCACTACTACCTCCCTTGGCAGTTCTGGGGCATGGAGAGCGACGAATCGTGGGGCAAGGTCTTTTACTATTGGGGCAAGGACAACCACCTCAGCAGTTCGCAGCATAATGCCAACCACAGCGAGGAGGACTTTATGAAACAGCTATTGCAGCAGATGAGGAAGAACTTCGTCGACAAGGGTATGCCAGTGGTCATCGGCGAATTTGGGGCCAAGTGGCGCAACCTCGGCGGCCTGCAGGACGAGAGCCAGGAGAAGCACGACGCCAGCATTCGTGCCCACTACCGCGAGATGTGCCGCTTATGCAAGGAACTGGGTGGCATGGTGCCCATGGTGTGGGACAACAACGAGCGTGGCCAATGGGATGCTAAGGGCACTTTTACCATCATTGACCGAAAGAACAAGACTATCTTTGGGCTCCCTGCCCTGACCGGTATTCAGGATGTGTGGCCCGCCCCGACAGGTGATTAGATGGAGCAACCGCAAGTCGCTGTCGACCGTGCTCCTGTCTACGACCTACAAGGGCAGCGCATAGCCAAGGATGCCACCACCGCCGTCCTCCCCAAAGGCTTATACATTAGCCAAGGCCGCAAGTTCCTGGTCAGTCAATAAGCTTAATGCAAGTAAATCACATCAAATAGTTTTGTTATAAAAAGAATACCATGAAACGTTTAACCTCAGTATTATTTGCACTCTATGCCTCGTGCTTTACACTCCACGTAAGCGCCCAGTATCTGAACAAAGCCGTTGAAATATGGCCGAAGGCTCTGCCAGGCGATGGCGAAAAGAAGGAATCGGTATGGAAGGAGC
>SAMEA3663184__coassemble_738_pt1 | contig 4972 bp, 3 predicted proteins | sample SAMEA3663184__metabat2_low_PE_010 | metagenome-assembled genome bin SAMEA3663184 (sample SAMEA3663184) | pig gut metagenome | biome: pig gut; feature: pig-associated habitat; material: faeces | place: Denmark | collected 2012 | reverse complement strand
AGATAATCATTATTTCATGAAGCAATTTTTATCCCCACGGATTTTCTACTGAGCCATTATCTTGCCTCGATGTACTGTGTGTCTTGTCTCGATGTACTGTGTGTCTTGTCTCGATGTACTGTGTGTCTTGTCTCCGTGTCCAGTGTATCTTACCTCGCTGTGCAGTGTATGTGCCGTAGGTGCAATGTAGCTTCTCTCGAATGGCAGGTACACTGCTGGGCTACATCGTTTTATATGGGCGCTGTCGGCGAGAAGATGTGCGAAAAGTGTCGTACTGTCGCATAATTTTCGTATCTTTGTCGTCATAAATCGAATAAGGATGAAAAAACTGTTGTTTTTCATTATGTCTATTGTTGCCGCAGCGGCATCGGCGCAGACAGCGCTCGACAAGCCGGCACTGAACACGGCAACGCTTATTTCTCCCTATTATTTCGGTCCGAATGCCTTTGCCGTGCCCGAGATGCTCGACGGCAGGGTGCAGCACGACTTGCGTGCCGAACTGGCTGTCGACCATTTCTTTGGCAGCCGCGGCGACCACACGACGGACGTAGCCCTGAAACTGAACATTCCCTTGTGGACCGACCGCGCCAACCTGTCGGTGTGGATGCCTGCGATGGAGTGGTACAGAAACTCCGACAAGAATATTGAGGTGAGCCGCATACAGCCGGCCCATCAGCAGGAAGCCCGCAAGGGCCATCTGAGCGGCGACGTGTATGTGAGCATCGACATGCAGCTGATGCGCCAGAAGAAGACGAAGAGGTGGCGCCCCGACTGGGCCCTGCGCGCCGCCTTGCGCACGGCCTCCGGCGGTGAGTTCTACCACGCTCGCTACTACGACAGCCCGGGCTATTTCTTCGACACCTCGGTGGCCAAGTCGTTCTCGCTGGGCCGCAATCGCCAGTGGAACCACAGCCTGCGGGGAGCCGTATCGACGGGGTTCCTCTGCTGGCAGACGGACAACGGGCGGCAGAATGACGCCGTGCAGTATGGCGTGATGGCAAAGTGGGCAAACCGCTACTTCGACCTTTCGGAAACCTTTGCCGGCTATTCCGGCTGGGAGCACAACGCAAGCAACGGGGGCAAACTGGCCCACGACCGCCCCGCCATCTTGCGCACCGACTTGGCTTTCCATGTTAAGCGCTTCGACGTCGTGGCCGTGTATCAGTATGGATTGCGTGACTATCCCTACCAACAGGTAAGGCTGGGACTGGCCTATAAGTGGGATATTTTGAGAATGAGAAAATGAGAGAATGAGAAAATGAGAGAATGAGAAAATGAGAGAACGAGAAAATGAGAGATCGAGAAAATGAGAGTGAAGTAATGGGTATATTGAAGCGAACTGGCATTTGCGGCGTTCTCTTGACAATGTGCATGACGGCGTGGGCACAGGCTGACTCGGTGAAGGCAGCCTTTTTCCGTGAGTTTTACCACCAAGGCCACTTGGCGCATTGGCTCGACGCCCTGAGCGACCACACGGTGTATCAGGGACTGCACGTGGGGCAGTGGGACGAGTCGGGACAGCTGATGTTCTCGGTCGACGGCAATTCGTATCGCTGGAACAGATACTATTTCGACGGATTCCGCATTGATAACCGCTTTACCGCAGGTAGCACAAGCTATGTGCCCAATATGGAGAACTACGACTTGCACATTGACTCGCGCAGCTCTGTCCTCAGCTTCAGTCTCGACACGCTGGCACGCGACTATGCCTCGGTGTCGTGGAACCGCGGAAATCTGGGTGGCATAAACCCCACCACGGAGACCATCGTGCACCTCTTTCATGGTACCGGCACGGAGGGCGCCTATAACCCCGCAACGATAGGCAATCGCCGCTACACTCGCGGACAGGGAACAGTGGATGTTGCCTACACGCTGACCGACAAGTCGGGGAGGCGATACCGCCAGCACCTGTATGCCGTGAGCGGCCAGCAGATGTGTCCCAACTACAACCATGAGGGGCTGGTGGTACACTCCCCCCTGTACGACGCTGAGCACTATAAGATGCAGCTCGACGGACAACTGCCTTCAGGCCGCTGGCTCGACCGCCTGGGCTATTTTATTAACTTTAGCGGAAAGGACAATTACGGTGCGGAGTTTTACTACAACCCCAACGAGGTGATGCGCCTGACAACCTACAGCGCCTCGCTCTATGGACGGCGGCGCGGGCTGACGACGGGACTGACGTGGGCAACGAATGTCGTGCGCCACGACGACCGGCAGTTCTCGCGTAACCTTGTCGACCAGGATGGCGAGTCGCTGGAGCCCTGGGTGGCCGACGGTGCAACCCATGAACTGTCGTGGGCGCTGACCTATAGCAAACCATTGACCAAGTGGCTGCGATTCGACGTCGACGGCTATAACTCGCTGCTGTACTTCAGCCCGACGCAGAGCCGCTTCAGCAACGAAGTGTATATGCGGCACATGTTGGGCGCGATGGATACGCCCCTGTACCGCTACGACTGGCACAGCAAGGCTTTCGCCTCGGGCCTCCTCGAGAACCGTGCCGGATTGGTTGCCGAACATACGTTCAAGGGTAAACTTAACCTGCGCGGAGAGGTTAATTTAACTTTAGACGCAATGTTAATTAGAGCTCGGACGAAGGTTACGCCTAACGTGAAGGCCGGCTTCGAATTGCGCTACCGGCCGGTTCGCTGGTTCGAGGTGGGACTGGCGCTGGGCCACGACCGCGTGAGCTACAACATCGAGGACATTCGCTTCATGAGTCGCGACTACATGAATGCCGATGTCTGCTTTTCGGGCACTAACCGCCTGTTCACCCAGACGGGAGGCGCCCATCACCATTATGCGAAGCGACTGCAACAGCCGGCCTACGTGACCTTCGACCTGCCCATACGGCTGCGCTTCGGGCGCCACGAGATTGCCCTGCTGCAAACCTATAAGAAGTTCTACCACACCTGGATGCCACAGTTTGCCGACGGGGTGGCAGCCAATGGGTTCTATGACTCCAATGGCGTCTTTTTCCTGAATCCCGATAGCCGCGAATATGTGATTGACTACATGCCGACGGAACTGATGGGAGGCGGACTGCTGACCAACACGCCATACTACATGTCGCAAACTTCGCGCTACACCTACATGGGGCGCAAGTTCGTGTTCAGCCTCTCGTGGCAGTCGATGATGGGCGTGGGACCCTCGGCCTTGGGCAACGGACCGGCCGCCAACAACATCGGCGTGCTGAGCGAATCGCTGGCCAACCCCAACACGCTGACCGTCATGGAGAATGCCGACGGAAAGCACCCGGCCGTGGGACGCTTGGACCAGGACAAAGCCTATGTGTGTCGCATCTATCTGGCCTACAACGTGTGCAAGGCCTTCCAGTTCGGCATCACGGGCCGCTGGACCGACGGACAGCCCTTCAGCTACTTCAACACGGTGAGCCACAGCGATGGCGGTGGCGATACGCAGGTGGCCATCCTGCCCGGCAGCTCGCGAGGCATCAACCCCACGGATGGGAACTTTGGCTGCCGCGAGAGCGCGCTGTTCAACATCGACCTCCATGCCCGTGCCTGTTGGACCCTGAAGGGGCACCCGATGAGCCTGAGCCTGTTGTGCTATAACCTCTACGACTTCGGCAACGTCTACACCGAGATGGCCTTCCCGCAGGGCTTTCGCGGCATGAAGTCGCGCGGCCCCAACATGACGTTGTCTATCCCGCGCGGCATCATTGGCACCCTGAAGGTGGAACTATAACCCGAAGGGAGAACCGGAAAGAAAGCAACGAAAATGATAAGGAAAATAGGAATGGTGGGCCTGATGAGCCTGATGCTCACGAACGGCCTCGCACAAGAACGGGTGGCGGATGCCGTGGCCCTCGTGGATAACATGACGGCACCGGCAGACACGCTGGTCGTGAGCGGTGCCCCTGCGTCGGACAAATACTTCCGTCCGCAACAGTTGATTGCTCCCGCCGTGCTCCTCGGACTTGGCGCCTGGGGACTGGCCGACGACAGCCCTGTGGACTGGCTGGAGCAGCGTGCGCGCTACGACATGAACCCCAACGGAAAGAAATGTGCGGCCGATGAGTACATCCAGTATGTGCCCACGGTGGCCCACCTTGCGCTGGGCTTTATCCCAGGCGTGAAGGCAAAGCATAACTTCCGCGACCGCCTGCTCGCCTCCGTCACGGCCAACCTGCTGATGGCTGCCGCCACCAACACCGTCAAGTATACGGTGAAGGAGCAGCGCCCCGACGGAAAGAAGAAGAATTCCTTCTTTTCGGGCCACACCGCAACGGCTTTCACCGGTGCAGAGCTCGTGCGTATCGAATACGGATGGGGCTACGGAGCTGCCGCCTATGCTGTAGCGGCCGGTACGGGCTTCCTGCGCGTCTATAACAAAAGGCACTGGGTGGGCGACGTCCTGGCCGGCGCCGGCACGGGCATTCTGTGTGCCAACGCCGGATATTGGTTGCTCCCCGTGTGGAAGCGACTCTTCAAGATTGACAAGCGCGATGCGGCGCGACGCGCAAAGAAAGCGGGCAGCCCCGTTGTGGTGGCCGCTCCCTTCTATCAGCCAGACGACCGTGCCGCCGGCCTCTCCTGCAGCCTCGTCCTGTAGTAGGTAGGACTCTGTACCCTCATATTTGTATTTACGCAGTCCTATGATTGCCCACGCATTTTGTACATTTACACAAAAGAAAGTTCCAAAATACTTCGTCATTACAAGAAAATGTGTATATTTGCGCTGAAAGTCGGCATGAAAATGTGTTTAATGCATCAAATTGTCGGCATGAAAATGTGTTTTTGCTGCTCCCTTCTATCAGCAGGACGACAAGGGTGCAGAAGAGGTATGCAGCCTTGTCGTCCTGTAATCCCCAAGGATTTCGTCTTGTGATTATTTATTTTGCAATAAACTTCTTTCCTCCTCTCAGATAGAGGCTGCCTGTTCGGGTATTCATGGCTCAGTCGAAATTTAGTGGGGATAAGCATAAATTTTAGCAAGTCTGAAGAGG
>SAMEA3663184__coassemble_380_pt1 | contig 6547 bp, 5 predicted proteins | sample SAMEA3663184__metabat2_low_PE_010 | metagenome-assembled genome bin SAMEA3663184 (sample SAMEA3663184) | pig gut metagenome | biome: pig gut; feature: pig-associated habitat; material: faeces | place: Denmark | collected 2012 | reverse complement strand
CATGTTCAGACTGTCATCCATTTATGCTTAGCTCCCACTAATCTTCCGCTGAACCACTCTAACCCCTCGGCCGGCACCACACATACGAAGGGCGGCGCATTCCGTTACAGGATGCGCCGCCCTTGGTGAGCATACATTGGCTGAGGCTTTCGGCGTAGCGGGTGAGGAGGTCGATGGTGTAAGGGTGGGGCTGGCGCACCGAGGGGAAGTAGCCCCAGAGGCGTTTCAGCGTGCTGGGCGAAAGCGTCTGGTGGAGTCGCGGAATATTTCGTCCGACAGCCACTGGAAGTCCTTCGGGGTTTGCATCTTGCGCCCCGCTTGCTCCTCTATGCTTTGCAGTATCTTTCTCATTTTCTCATTCTCTCATTCTTAAATATGTATGCGCAGAAGAGCAGGATGAGGCCGGTGTTGACGGCCAGGCGCGCCAGTAGGCTCCACGAGTCAGGCACCAGCGTCATCAGCCAGTAGAGGAGAGCCGTCAGCACCACGTAGGTGGCAATGCTGCGCATGGGGTAGGGGATGGGGTTCTTGGCCTGGCCCACGACGTAGGAGATGACCATGGCCGTGCCGTAGCCTGCCACGCCGCCCCAGGCACATGCCATGTAGCTGTAGCGGGGGATGAGCAGGATGTTCGCCGCAAAGAGCACGGTGCAGCCGATGATGGAGAACACGGCACCGTAGATGGTGCGGTCGATGAGCTTGTACCAGAAGGAGAGGTTGAAGTAGACACCCATCATGATTTCGGCCACCATGACGATGGGCACTACCTTCATGCCCTCGCGGTAGCCCTCGCCCAGGATGAGCTGCAGCACGTCGATGTAGCCCATGACGCACAGGAAGGCCAGCAGCGTGAAGACGAGGAAGTACTTCATGGCCACGGCGTAGTACTCCGTGCTGTCCTTGTCCTTGGCCTTGGCAAAGACGATGGGCTCGTAGGCATAGCGGAAGGCCTGGGTTATCATGGCCATAATCATGGCAATCTTCACGCAGCCGCCATAGATGCCCAACTGCACGTTGGCCTCGGCCTTGTCGGGATAGACCAGCGGAAAGAGTATCTTGTCGGCCACCTGGTTCAGTATGCCCGCGATGCCCAGCACCAGGATGGGCCACGAGTAGGAGAGCATGCGGCGGAGCAGCTGGCCGTCGAAGTGCCACCGTATCTTGAACATCTCGGGCAGGAAGAGCACGGAGATGAGGCTCGTGCAGGCGAGGTTGATGGCAAAGACGTAGAAGACGCTGGTCTTGCCGAGCACGACGAAGTAGATGACGTTCAGGGCAATGTTGAAGAAGATGAACAGCAGCTTGAGCGAGGCAAAGCGGAGGGCGCGCTTCTGAAACCGCAGGTAGCAGAAGGGCAGGGCCTGCAGGGCGTCCATGGCCACCACGACGGCCATCATGAGCAGATAGTCGTGGTGCTCGGCATAGCCCAGATGCTGGGCAATGGGCGTGATGAACCCGAACACGAGGAGCAGGAACAGGGTCGTGAGGGTGCCTATCAGCGCCAGGCCCGTCGAGAACACCGTGTCGGGCCAAGACCCTTCCCCAGCCCTCCCTTGTGGGGAGGGTTCGCTGTTGGCAAAGCGGAACAGGGTGGTCTCCATGCCAAAGGTCAGGAGCACCAGGATGAGAGCCGTGTAGGCATAGACGTTAGTGGAGATGCCGTAGTCGCCCGACTGGGTGGGCATGTAATGCGTGTAGAGCGGGACGAGCAGATAGTTGAGGAATCGTCCGATGATGCTCGACAGGCCATAGATGGCCGTGTCCTTGAAAAGTCCTTTCAGGTTTGCCATGGCGGGGGGGCTGATTAATAGAAGAATATGTAGGCGATGGCGATGGCGGCCAGAACGCCCACGAGGTCGGTGAGCAGGCCGGCCATGACGGCGTGGCGCGTGTTTCGCACGCCCACGGAGCCGAAGTAGACGGCCAGGATGTAGAAGGTGGTGTCCGTTGCGCCCTGGAAGATGCACGAGAGGCGTCCCACGAAGGAGTCGGCGCCGTACGTCGTCATGGCGTCGACCATCATGCCGCGCGCGCCGCTGCCGCTGAGGGGTTTCATGAGGGCCGTGGGCAGGGCCGGCACGAAGTCGGCGTTGATGCCCGCCCAGGTGAAGAATTTGCCGATTCCATCGATGATTACGTCCATTGCGCCCGATGCCCGGAATATGCCTATGGCCACCAGTATGGCCACCAGATAGGGGATGATGCGCACGGCGGTGTCGAAGCCGCCCTTGGCGCCCTCGATGAAGGCTTCGTAGACGTTCACCCGCTTGCGCAAGCCGGCTACGATGAAGGCCACGATGATGCCCATGAGCATGACGTTGGCAATGGTGTTGCTCCAGAGGTTCAGGTCGTCGCGGCTGAGCTGCTGTGCGGCGTAGGCCATGGCGCTCACGAGCAGGCACAGGCCGAGCATGGTGCCCATGATGGCGCGGTTCATGAGGTTGATGCGCTGGTAGAGGCTGGTGATGATGATGCCGGCCATGGTGGCGATGGTTGTGGCAATGAGGATGGGAATGAAGACGTCGGTGGGCTGTGTGGCGCCCATCTGTGCGCGGTAGACGAGGATGCTGACGGGGATGATGGTCAGTCCGCTGGTGTTCAAGACGAGGAACATAATCATCGGGTTCGAGGCGGTCTCCCGCAGGCGCAGCACCTCGGCGTCGCTAATCTCGCCGCGCTCCTTCTTAATTCTTATTTTTTCATTCTTAATTTCCTCCATGCCCTCCATGGCTTTCAGGCCCAGGGGCGTGGCGGCGTTGTCGAGGCCCAGCATGTTGGCGCCCAGGTTCATGAAGATGTGGCCGAAGACGGGGTGCCCCTCGGGGATGTCGGGGAAGAGGCGGCGGAAGAGCGGGTTGAGGGCGCGCGCCAGGGCGTTGACCAGTCCGCCGTACTCGCCAATCTTCATGATGCCCATCCACAGGGCCAGCGTGCCGGTGAGGCCGAGGGAGATTTCAAATGCCGTCTTCGATGATTCGAATGTCGACTCGATGATGGCCGGGAACACTTCGAAGTTTCCCATGCACAATTGTACTGTGGCGATGAGGAAGGCCACAAGGATGAATCCTATCCAGATGTAGTTAAGTACCATGCTCTAATTGACAATTGACAATTGACAATTCATAATTCACAATTGACAATTCATAATTGATGTTTCAGAGTTAATAGGTGCAAATATACAAAAAATGAGGGAAAGCCTCGTGTGCCCTCCCTCATTTTTTATGTCGCGGCGTGAATTACTTCACGAATTTGCGTCCGTTCATGATGTAGATGCCCTTGACGGCCTTCTCCACGCGGCGGCCTGAGAGGTCGTAGATGGCGCCGTTGGCCTTCTCGCTGCTGATGGCGTTGATGCCGTCGGTGATGCCGTTGAGCGAGTAGATGTAGTTGTTCTGGTCAATCTCGTAGGTGGTGCCAAAGAGGGTCAGCTTACCGTAGACGATGACTTCGTCGCTGGGCTTAATCTGGTCGTTGGCAGTGAAGGCAACACCGTTCAAGTAGTAGCCGTTGTAAACCTGAATGGTCTGCTCGGCATCCTGAGTCTCACCGATGTAGTACTGAGCACGCTCGTACTGGCTGACGTCGATTGACTTGATGCTGGTGATTACGCCCTTGGTGTAAACCTCCTTCGACATGTTGTAGTCTTTGCGGTTGTTGATGATCTCGATGGCCTGGGCAACGGTGTAGGCTGTCTCGGGGGTGTTCGAGGGGTCTTTCAGCTCGGGACCCTCCTCGGCTGCCTTGGCGTTGGTGACCTTCACGTTCTTGATTTCCCATGTGGCTGCAGCAGCCTCGGAGCTGGTGTAGCGGAAGCCCAGTTGGATGGTCTTGCCGTTGTAGGCCGAGAGGTCGATGTCACCGCTGCTGACGTAGTTCCAGTTTGTGCCGTCGGAGAAGGTGGGGATGGTCAGTTGGGCTGCCCATCCGGTTGCGCCGTTCTCACGAATCCAGAGGGTCAGTTCCTCGGCGGCATTTGCGGCATAGCGCTGCACGTGGTCGAAGGTGAGCACACTGCCTTCCTTCAGCACGATGGCGGGCGATACGAGATAGCTCTCAGATACGCATTTCGTCTGGTTGATGAAGGCGGTGGCCTTCATGCCGTAGGTGCTGCTCTGGCTCCAGATGTAGGTTGCACCCTCGGGCATGGTTACGTCTACGATGGTCCAGTTGCCTTGGGTGTCGGTCAGGGCAGATTCGAATACGTTGCCCTGGGGCTCGGGAGTGATGCCTTCGCCGCTGAGCTCATACTCGGTGATGTTCTTGATGCCGTTTTTGTTGAAGTACTTGATGAGCTGAGCCTTGAGCAGGACAGTCTTGCCATAGTTCTCGGGCACGTTCTTCAGGGCCAGGCCCTCGCGCACGGCTTTGGGCATCTGGGCGGCAATGACGTTCTCGACGTTCTTCTCGGTCTGGGCGTCGGCCAGGAGCAGGTTGCTGGCTGAGGAATTGGCTGATACGCCGAACTCGGCGCTCTTGAGGTCTGTGCCGGTGCAAGAGCCCACGATGTAAGCCTTAACGTAGACGGTTGACGAGTCCATGGTGGCAGCCAGTACGTCGGCCACGGTCATGGGGTTTTCCTTCGAGCCGTCGCCGGCGAAGGCAAACGATGCAGTCAGCACTGCAAAGAGAGAAAGTAAAAGTTTCTTCATAAAATGTGTGTTTAAGTGGTTAATAGTTGTATTCGTAATACAGTCGCAAAGATACAAAGAATTTGGCAGACGACGAACGGAATGGGGCGAAATGTTTAAAAAAAAACGCCCGACGGCGGAGGCCCTCTGGAGAGACGACGCATCGACGGGGCTTCGACGATGCATCGACGAGGCTCCGTTCATGCGTCGACGAGGCTTCGTCAATGCGTCGACGAGAGCCCGTCGTTGCCAAGGCGCGCGCATGTGCCCGCGAGCGTGCGTGTGTGGGCAATGTAAATAAGGTATGGTGAGAAAAGGGCAAATAAATTTGTGATTTCGCTCGCTTAATCGTACCTTTGAGCTTCTACGAATCTCGAAGATAGGCTGCACCTCGGGAAATCCAAAATAAATTTGCATTTCCGCTCGGTTTGCACTATCTTTGTCGGCGCAATGGAAGAAAAGGAAGAATTCGACATCAGGAGCCAACGCATGCAAGGGGAGAAGGACTTCGAGAACGCCCTGCGCCCCCTGCGGTTCGAGGATTTCAGCGGACAGACGAAGGTGACGGACAACCTGCGCGTGTTCGTGGAGGCTGCCAAGTACAGAGGCGAACCGCTCGACCACACGCTCCTGCACGGCCCCCCAGGACTGGGCAAGACCACCCTGTCCAACATCATTGCCAACGAGCTGGGCGTGGGCTTCAAGGTGACCAGCGGCCCCGTGCTCGACAAGCCCGGCGACCTGGCCGGACTGCTCACCTCGCTGGAGCCCAACGACGTCCTTTTCATCGACGAAATCCACCGCCTGTCGCCCATCGTCGAGGAGTATCTCTACTCCGCCATGGAGGACTACCGCATCGACATCATGATCGACAAGGGCCCCTCGGCACGAAGCATACAGATTGACCTCAACCCCTTCACCCTCGTCGGTGCCACCACGCGCAGCGGACTGCTGACGGCCCCGCTACGCGCCCGCTTCGGCATCAACCTCCACCTGGAGTACTACGACGCCCCGACGCTGAAGCACATCGTCGAGCGCTCGGCCGACATCCTGGGCGTGCCCATCTCATCGGAGGCCGCAGGCGAGATTGCCAGCCGCAGCCGCGGCACGCCACGCATTGCCAACGCCCTGCTGCGCCGCGTGCGCGACTTCGCCCAGGTCAGGGGCAACGGCGAAATCGACCTCCGCATAGCCCGCGTGGCCCTCGAGGCCCTGAACATAGACAAGCACGGGCTCGACGAGATTGACAACAAAATACTCCTGACCATCATCGACAAGTTCAAGGGAGGCCCCGTGGGCGTCAACACCATAGCCACCGCCATCGGCGAGGACTCGGGCACGGTGGAGGAGGTCTACGAGCCCTTCCTCATCAAGGAGGGATTCATCAAGCGCACACCGCGCGGCCGCGAGGTCACCGAACTGGCCTACCAGCACCTGGGGCGCACCCAGGGCACACGCCCGGGCGGCAGTCCCCTGCAGGGCGACCTGTTCAGCTGAGACCCTCCCCCGGCCCCTCCCGTGGAGGGAGGGGAGCATCCACAAAAGCGAAATATTAATAAAGATAATATATATAGTATGGAAAATAAGAACTTTGTAGAAGAACTGAAATGGAGGGGCATGGTCCACCAGATGATGCCCGGAACCGAGGAAATGTTGAGTAAGGGCATGCAGACGGCCTACGTGGGCATCGACCCCACGGCCGACAGCCTCCACATCGGCCACCTCTGCGGCGTCATGATGCTGCGCCACTTCCAGCGCTGCGGCCACAAGCCCATCGCACTGCTCGGCGGCGCCACGGGCATGATTGGCGACCCCAGCGGCAAGAGCCAGGAGCGCAACCTGCTCAGCGAGGAAACCCTGCGCCACAACGTGGCCTGCATCCGCGAGCAGCTCTCGCGCTTCCTCGACTTCGACTCCGA
>SAMEA3663184__coassemble_288_pt1 | contig 7359 bp, 6 predicted proteins | sample SAMEA3663184__metabat2_low_PE_010 | metagenome-assembled genome bin SAMEA3663184 (sample SAMEA3663184) | pig gut metagenome | biome: pig gut; feature: pig-associated habitat; material: faeces | place: Denmark | collected 2012 | reverse complement strand
GGCGGGGGGGGAGTAGCGAGCGAAGCGATGCACCGCGCCGTGCCAGGGACAAAACTTTCAACTTTCAACTTTCAACTTTCAACTTACCCTCACTCCGTCTGGCCGCTGCCGCCGGTGATGCCGCCGTCGGTGGAGTCGGAGCCCGAGCCGCCGTCGGAGCCGCTGGCCGTGCTGTCCTTCACGGCCTCCTCGGCAGCCTGGCGGGCCTCCTTGCGGGCCTTCTGCTGCAGCTCGCGCGAGGCCACCTGTTCGAACTGGGCCGCCTGCATCTTGGCCTTGGCCTTCTTGCCCGCCGTGAAGCGGATGCCCACCGAGCGGATGTTGGCCGTAGAGAAAGACTCGGCCGAGTCGACACCCTCGCTCGACACGCGGGCCGAGAACTTGCCCAGCGAGCCCAGCTCCACGGCGTAGCCCGAGAGCAGATGCTCCACGACGCAGTTGACGGCGTCCGTCACGATGCCCAGGATTTCGCCCGAGCTGAACGACGTGGTGTGCTCGGCCATGTGGTCGGCCAGTCCCGCCAGGGTGAGCGTTCCGCGCTCCTGGGCGGTGGCGTAGATGCGTTTTTCCGAACTCTTGTCAGTGGGCACGCTCAGTCGTGCCGCCAGCGAAAAAGGAATTTTCTTGATGTTTTCCATGGTGTTTGGTGTTTAGTGATTTAGTGATTTAGTGATTTAGTGATTTGGTGATTTAGAGGATTGTCTTGCGGGGTGCATCGGGGGGGAGTAGCGAGCGAAGCGATGCGCCGTGCCGTGCGAAGCGATGCTCTGCCCCGAGCGACGCGATGCGAGGTGGCGAGCGATGCGTCGTGCCCGACCAGGGGCAAAACTTTCAACTTTCAACTTTCAATTTTCAACTTAGGGGCGCAAGCCCCCCCTTCTCCCTCTCACACTGCAAAGTTACAACACGGGGGAGGCGAAATCAAGCATTTGGCGCAAACGATGCCGCGCGCCCCGCGTTTTCTTCCGCGCCGCCGTCGCACCGCCCTCATTGTCAACCGCTTAGTGGCAATGGGCAGAACGGGCTGACGGGCTGATGGCTGATGCGCGGCGGGGCAAGTGGCATGGGGATGTGTCACCTTTGCACCGCAAACCCTGAATATGATTGAACGGCTTTCCGCGGAGCCTATTCAACAAAAACAAGGGTTAAGCTAAAATCCATTCAACTTTTTCCAGGGAAGTACAGTGGCGACAGAAGAAACGGGCGGCCAAGAACAAGACGGAGCAGCCCGAGGAGCCGAAGCTGCCCGTGCGCTGCCTGCCGCTCAACAACACTGTGGCCAACCTGGCCGAGCGACTGGCCAACACCGACGGCAAGCACGCCTTTTCCTTTACCCCTGAGGCCGACACCGTGGCGCAGAAATGGAAGACCAGCATGAGCGACTTCTCCGTCATGCTGCGACAGAGCTACGACGGCTCGCGCTACGACCGTGAGGCTCGCTCGGCCGAGGCCGTCAACGTCCACATCGAACACCTCCTGTGGAACGTCACCATGTGCGGAACGCCCGACGCCCTCTACCGCGTGGTCACCAACTACACCGACGGATTCCAGAGCCGAATCGCCGTGGCCCGCACGCCCGACAACACCTACGCGCCGCTGGAGGAAAACCCCTACGTGCTCACCCCGAAGCAGACCGAGCGCATACGGCAGGTGGCCCACCTGCTGCCGCTGATGCAGGGCGAGGTGGTGCTTCCACGGCTGGAGCAGAAAGGACGCGAGTGGGTGGAGCGCATCCGCATAGAGGCGATGAAGAACGACGACAAGGTGAGGGCACGACAGCGATTCCGTGTGTGCGTCACGGCACAAAGGATGACCTGCTGCCTGATGCTCTGCCGCGTGTGCGAGAGCCTGATTGCCAAGCATGGACTGAGCGGTGCCGAGGCACGACTGAAGCAGCAACCCAATCTGTGGCACGAACTGCTGCTGAAGGCACAGACCGCGCAAATGCTGGACACCTACGACGTGATTGCCGACTCGCTTTTGGAGAACGCACTCCACTTCTTCCGCGACCGCATCGAGGCAGCCTTCAGTAGCCGCAACTATGCCGGATACCTGAGTGGCGACCGAATGAAACGTGGCAGAAACGACAGCATCTATGAGCGGCTGGACGTGCAGTTCACCTTCGAACAAGCCATGCAGCACTCGGTGGCTGTGAAGGGGGCAGGCATCACTCGCAACGGAGTGCGCCAGATGCTGAAGAATTGGCGAAGGCAGGGACTCGTCGTGCAAACGGAGAACGGGCGATACCGCAAACTATAGCGGTCAAAGTGGTCATGGTCATTTTGGTCATTTTCAATTTTGCCCTTTGGGCGACTTCCCTCACGCTCGGCTGTGTCCGTGCAAGCACGACACCGCCCTCGCTTAATCGGGAAGTTCAATTTTCAACTTTCAACTTTCAATTTTCAACTTAATATGAAAAAGTACGAAGCAAGCCGCGGGTGGAGAAACAACAACCCGCTGAACATACGAAGGGGAGAACAGTGGTCGGGGCTTTGCGCACGGCAGACCGACCCGCAGTTCTGCCAGTTCCTGAACAAGAGTTTTGGCTACCGGGCCGCAGTGAAGATTCTGAAGAGCTACGCACGACTGTTTGCGCAGCAGGGGAAGCCTTGGACGGTGGAGAACATCGTGGGCCGCTGGGCGCCGCCGCAGGAGAACCGGACGGAGGCCTACCTGGCGCGCGTGCTGCAGCTCATGGGGCGTAGGGTGGACTGCCAGCAGCTGGCGCCCTTGTGGACGAAGCCGGGCGTGGTGCAGGCGGCCACGATGCTGGCGGCGATGACGTGTGTGGAATGTGGTTGTCCGCCCTCGGCAGTGCCGCTGGGCAGCCTGGGCACGGGTTTCGTCCTGGCTGGCCTGTCCGACCCGCACCTCGCGCCCAACTGGTGGGCTTAGGGGAGAGCCCCGTGGGCCGCGCCCTCTCCCCCTAAGAAGGGAGGGGGCTTTTATTACTTCTTGCCGCGCTGGCGCTGTTGCTCCTCGGCCATCTTCTGCATGGCCTCGAGGCGGGCCACAAGGCTTCCCCCCTTCTTGGGGTCGTTGGCGTGGCGTGCCTTGTAGTCGTCGAGCTGCTGGCGCAGTCGCTTGTCGTCGGTGAAGCGGCGCAGGCCCCACATGATGAGTATGCTGGTGAGGCCCGAAAGGAAGTAGTAGTAGGAGAGGCCCGAGGAGTAGTCGTTGAAGATGAAGAAGAAGGCCACGGGCATGATGCCCATCATCCACTGCATCATCTTCATCTGCTGTTGCTGCTCGGTGGACATCATGGAGTTCTGCTGCTGGCGCATGCTGATGAGCGTGTTGGCGATGTTGGTGAGCGAGAACAGGAGGCAGAAGATGCTCACGTGGTTGCCGATGAGCCAGAGGTCCTTCGACCAGCGGATGAGGTCGTCGTAGGCCGAGAGGTCGTCGGCCCAGAGGAAGCTCTGTCCCCTGAGTTCGATGGCGTTGGGGATGAAGTTGAAGAGGGCAATCCAGATGGGCATCTGGATGAGCATGGGCAGGCAGCCGCCCATGGGCGAGACGCCGTACTGGGAGTAGAGCTGCATCATCTCCTGCTGCTTCTTCATGGCGTCTTCCTGCTTGGGGTATTTGGCGTTGATTTTGTCCATCTCGGGCTTCAGCACGCGCATACGGGCCGAGGCCAGGTAGCTCTTCTTCGTGGCGGGGTAGACGAGGGCCTTTACGATGAGCGTGAGCAGCAGGAGCACGATGCCCATGTTGAGGCCGAAGCCCGTGAGCCAGTCGAAGAGGTAGAGGATGAAGAAGCGGTTGATCCACTTGACGATGGGCCAGCCGAAGTACACCAGGTTCTGCAGCTCGAGGTCCTTGTCGGAGAGGCTGAGGCGGTTGGTGGCCTTGAGGGTGTGGAAGTCGTTGGGGCCCAGGTAGAACTGCATCTCGGTGGGTTGCTTGCCCGTGGGGTCGAAGGCCGTCTGCATCTTGGCCTTATACATCTTCAGGTAGCCGCTGTTCTTCTCCTGCGGGGTGCTGGTGAGGCTGACGTTCTTGAAGTCCTGGTGGCCGATGATGATGGCCGAGAAGAACTGGTCCTTGAAGTCAATCCAGTCGAGCGTCTGCTCGATGTCCTTGGTGACGTCCTTCATCTCGTCGAGCTTCTTCGTGCCCTTGTCCTTTATCTTGTAGGTGAGGGCGGCGTAGCGGTTCTCGAACGAGCCGCCTTTCTCCTGCTGCTGGGCCATGTTGTCCCACGCGAGGTCGATGGTCGACATCGACGGGGCAAAGAGGTTGCCCAGGCCCTGGGCCTCGATGGTGAAGTCGAGCATGTAGGACTGGGGTCGCAGGCGATAGGTGAGCAGGAGCCGGCCCGAGCCGATGGGTGCCGCGAGGGTGAGCGTGCTGTCGGTCTGCGCGGTGGGCTGGAAGTAGATGCCCTCGCTGAGGATGTTCTCGTTCTTCGTGGCCAGGGCGTAGTGGAAGTTGCTCTCCGCCTTGCTCAGCAGCACGACGTTCTTGCCCTGCTGGTTGTTGTAGTTACGGAGCGTGGCGCTCTCCACGACACCGCCCTGCGTGCTGATGCCCACGCTGAGGAGCTCGTTCTTGAGCATGATGGTCTGGGCGCTGCCCTGGCGGGCGGCAAACAGGACCGACGTGCTGTCGACGACGGCCTCGCGGGCAGCCTCGGCCGCCAGGGCCTGCTTGTCGAGCTGGGCCTGCAGCTTGGCTTTCTCCACCTGGGCGATGCTGTCCTGGCGAGCCATTTCCTGCAACTGCGCCTCACTGGGGCGGCTCCACCACGAGAAGCCGATTAATACGAGTGCTATGAGAATAAATCCTGTGACTGTGTTCTTGTCCATCTATTTCCGTGTTTTTGGGGTCGTGCGACCGATGTTTTGTAGCTATAGTTCTCAATTAAGCGGCAAATGTACGAATTATTTATGAATTATTCACTATCTTTGCACGACAAACCTAATAAATTATGAAGCTGAGAACAATTATCGTGGCGTTGACGCTGGTCGTGGCGGGTGTCGCCGAGGCCAAGACCGTGAAGGATTCAGTGGGCGTGCAGGCCGACAGCGCTATGGCAAGAGCCGTGGCGCTCTACATGCAGGCCCTCGACAGCCTGGCCAGTGCCCGGAAGCTGGTGGAGGCCAACCTGGAGAGCAAAGCCTCGGCGACGAAACTGAACCCCTACTTCTATCGCGTGATGGCGCCCGGCACGTACTATAACAACTCGCTGCACCAGATGATGGGCATCGACTGGGCACCAGAGAGCAACGGCGACGGCGGCTTCACGAGCTGGTACGACGCTGCGCTGAACGCCAACACGGCCACCAACCGCGCCCTGACGCAGATGTACGTCAAGAACCCGTCGCTCGTGAAGCGCACGGAGGCCGCCCTGAAGGAGACGGCAGCCATCCGCAAGGACGTGCATGCAGCGCCCGAGAACGTGACCACGAAATTAGCCGAGAAGGCCGTGACTGTCGACCTGGAGGCCGACGTGCCCGAGGCCGTGACGGTGGTTGCCAAGAAGCCCAACTTCTGGAAATTCAGTGGTAGCACTTCACTTCAGTTCACTCAGTCCTACTTCTCCGACAACTGGTATCAGGGCGGCGAAAACAACTACGCCGGACTGGGCATACTGACCCTCGTGGCAAATTTCGACAACAAGCAGAAGGTGCAGTGGGACAACAAGCTCGAGGTGCAGCTGGGATTCCAGACCGCCATGAGCGACACCTACCACAAGTTCCGCGTGACGAGCAACCTCCTGCGCCTGACGAGCAAGCTCGGCTACAAGGCCGCCAAGAACTGGTTCTACACGGGCCAGGTGATGTCCTACACGCAGCTCTATCCCAACTACGACAAGAACTCCGACAGGGTGAACGCCGACTTCACTTCGCCCCTGTACCTCAACGTGTCGGTCGGTATCGACTATAAGCTGAAGAAGAAAAAGCAGGAACTCTCAATCTACATCTCCCCCGTTGCCTACAACATGTGCTGGGTGGACCGCCAGTGGGGCGGACTGCGACAGAAATACGGCATGGAACAGCGTTCCGACGGCACGTGGCGCGCCACGTATCATAAGTATGGTCCCAGCGTTACCGTCAACTACAGGCTGGCCATCATGAAGAACGTATCCTGGTCGAGCCGCCTGTACTGCTTCGCCAACGTCTTCGACAATAAAAAGGATATGTACGTGTTGGTGGAGTGGGAAAACACGTTCGACTTCACCATCAACAAGTACCTCTCGGCCAAGTTCTTTGCCTACCCGCGATTCGACAACAGCACGCGCGACAAGAACAACCCGAAGAGCGCCCACCACTTCTTCATGTTCAAGGAGTGGCTCTCGCTGGGCCTGAGCTACAGGTTCTGATTGATTTCCCCGATGTAGTCGAGCACTGCGTCACGACCCTCGCCCGTTTCGGAGCTGGTGACAAAGTGTGGGGGTAACTCCTCCCACTGTTCCGTCAGTGTCTTCATGAAGGACGCCACGTTGGCGGCCGTCTTCGAGCGGCTCTGCTTGTCGGCCTTCGTGAACACGAGGCTGAAGGGCACGCCGTTCTCGCCCAGCCACTCGATGAAGTCGAGGTCGATGCGCTGCGCCTCGTGGCGGCTGTCGATGAGCACGAAGAGGTTCACCATCTGCCCGCGCCCGAGCACGTAGCCCTTAATCATCTCCGTCAGCTTGTCCTGCTCCTTCTTGCTGCGCTTGGCATAGCCGTAGCCGGGAAGGTCCACAAGATACCATTCGCCGTTGATGAGGAAGTGGTTGATGAGCATCGTCTTGCCGGGCATCGACGAGGTCTTGGCCAGCCCCTTGTGGCCCGTCAGCATGTTGATGAGGCTCGACTTGCCCACGTTGCTCCTGCCGATGAAGGCGTATTCGGGTTCGCTCGACTGGGGGCATTTGCCCACGTGTGGGCTGCTAATCGTGTAGGTGGCGCTCTTGATGGTCATGATTTTTCCAATTTCTTGCCGCGAAGATACAAATAAATCCCTATTCCCCAACTCCAATTCTCAATTATTTTGTATCTCTGCACCAAAAGTGCGAAGTTACTGCCACTCGGAAGAAAAAGAAACAATTTCCCTTTTTCCTTCTCTCGTTTTTCCGTAGCTTTGTAAGAATTCGCAGGATTCCTTTATATAAAGGCAGTTTGAGCGATAGGGATTTTTGAGGGTTACGATATAGAGACCGTTCTCAATGCAATGTTCTACAATAAAATGCCTTTTAAAGACCACTCGAATCAGAGCCACCGCCTGTTTCGTGACACATCATCGAGTGCAAAGGTACCGCTCGGCTTTGCCGCTTGCCTAAGCAAGAACTTTATTTTGAAATAGCCAAATCTAGGTTCAGCGGAAGATTAGTGGGAGCTAAGCATAAATGGATGACAGTCTGAACAT
>SAMEA3663184__coassemble_155_pt1 | contig 9808 bp, 9 predicted proteins | sample SAMEA3663184__metabat2_low_PE_010 | metagenome-assembled genome bin SAMEA3663184 (sample SAMEA3663184) | pig gut metagenome | biome: pig gut; feature: pig-associated habitat; material: faeces | place: Denmark | collected 2012 | reverse complement strand
GCGATGAATATAGAATCCGATGCGACGTTTGCAAAAAAAGGGTGTAGGGGGGGGGTAAAAATTCCACAGGAAATATTTGTCAATCATACATATTTTATATAAATTTGCACACTACTCCCGTGCCGATAGCAGCACGAAACAAGCAAACAGAATACAAACAAAGCAAAGAACTAATAAAGAACTATGAGACGCATCTCCAAGGTCATCAATTGGTACTTCAGGCGTAACGCCTTGCCATACTGGCTTATCCTGATTCTGGATTGCCTCATCATCTATTTTTCAGCCATCTTTGTCTATTGGCTCTTCTTCCGCGGCGCTCACACGCTGCAGCACTTCTACATGATAACAAACATCATGGCGGTGTATATTGCTATCTGCGTTGTCTTCTTCCGCATCTTCAGCACCTATTCGGGCATCATACGATACTCATCGTTTGTCGACCTTCAGCGCGTGGCGATGGCCAACATGTGCTCGCTGCTTGTGTGCATCGTGCTCCACTACTGGGTGTATCGCTGGCCGTCGGCCATCTTCGAGCCCCTGACCACGCGTCACTTGGTGGTCACGTTCGTCGTGGCCACGGCACTGATGTGCGCCGAGCGTGTGCTGGTGAAGGTACTGTACGACGTGGTGAGCAACAAGGAGGTTGCCCAGAACGTGCTCATCTACGGAGTGAGCGACGGCGGAGTGGCCCTGGCCAAGAGCATCCGCAGCCAGCGCCCCGTGAAGTACGTGCTGCGCGGATTCCTGGCTCCCGACAGGAACTATGCCCACCACCGTCTGATGGGCGTGAAGGTGTATATCGACCACAAGGGCCTGGGCAAGGTGTTGAAGGAGAAGAAAATCGGCGCCGTGCTCGTGTCGCCCATCCGCACCCGCGAGTTCCGCGAGGAGGAGGCCCTGCAGGACCTGCTCATCAGCAACGGCGTGAAGATTTACATGGTTGAGCAGCAAGTGCACGAGACGAAGGACGGAAGCTTTGCTCCCCAAGGCATGGTGCTGAAGGAAGTGAGCGTTGAAGACCTGCTTCCGCGCGACGAAATCGAGGTGGACATGGAGAGCGTGGGCCGCGAACTGACCGGCAAGCGCATCCTCATCACCGGCTCGGCCGGTAGCATCGGTTCGGAAATCGTGCGCCAGGTGGCCATGGCACGCCCCGAGGCGATGATGCTCATCGACCAGGCCGAAACGCCGGAGCACGACATACGCCTGATGATGGCCAAGGACTTCCCCGACATCCCGTGCGAGACCATCGTCACGAGCATCTGCAACGCCGAGCGCATGGAAAAGATATTCAAGGACTTCCGCCCCAACTACGTGTTCCACGCCGCTGCCTACAAGCACGTGCCCATGATGGAGAACAACCCCAGCGAGGCCATATTAAATAATGTATACGGCACGCGCGTGGTGGCCGACCTCAGCGTGAAGTATGGCGCAAGCAAGTTCGTCATGATTTCGACCGACAAGGCCGTGAACCCCACCAACGTGATGGGTTGCTCGAAGCGCATCTGCGAAATCTACGTCCAGAGCCTCGACCTCGACCTGAAGCAGGGCAAGCAGGGGAAGACCCAATTCGTGACCACCCGATTCGGCAACGTGCTGGGCTCCAACGGCTCCGTAATCCCCCTGTTCCGCGAGCAAATCAAGAACGGCGGCCCCGTGACCGTAACCCACCCCAACATCATACGCTTCTTCATGCTCATCCCCGAGGCCTGCAAACTCGTGCTCGAAGCAGGCACCAAGGGTAACGGCGGCGAGATATTCGTCTTCGACATGGGCAAGCCCGTGAAGATTGCCGAGCTGGCCCAGCGCATGATACGACTGAGCGGCGCACAGAACGTGGAAATCAAGTACAGCGGACTGCGCGAGGGCGAGAAACTATACGAGGAGGTGCTCAACGACATGGAAAGCACCAAACCCACCTTCCACCAGAAAATACGCATTGCCAACGTGCGGCAGTACGACTACAAGGAGGTTTGCCGCGACATCGACGAGCTCATTGCCATCGCCAAGCAATACGACGACATGGCAATCGTGAAGAAGATGAAGGAAATCGTGCCCGAGTTCAAGTCGAACAACTCGAAGTACGAAGTCCTCGACCAGAAATAAAACACCGCAACGATATGTTGAAACAACGACTCATAGGGATGGCCGCATGCTTGGGGCTGTCCCTTGCCGTATGGGCACAAGACGCCATCGACCTGGCCGGAAGCTGGCAGTTCGGAATCGACCGTAACGACGTGGGCACAAACGAAAGGTGGTTCGACCGCGACCTGGCCGACCACATCATCCTGCCCGGCTCGATGCCTGAGCACGGCAAGGGCGACGACGTCGGCACCGAAACACGCTGGATTGGCTCGCTCTACGACTCGTCGTACTTCTTCAACCCCTACATGGAACCCTACCGCAGGCAGGGTAACATCAAATTCCCCTTCTTCCTCACACCCGAGAAGCACTACGTGGGCACCGCCTGGTACCGCCGCTCCATCTACGTGCCCCAGACGTGGGAAGACCGCCGCGTGGTGCTCTTCCTCGAACGCCCCCACATCGAGACGACCGTCTACGTCAACGGACAGAAGGCCGGCCACCAGAACAGCCTCAGCGCGCCGCACGAGTTCGACATAACCGACCAAATCGTGGCTGGGCAGCGCAACCACATCGCCATACGCGTCTACAACGGCATCGACGGAGTGGGCGTGGGGCAAGACTCCCACAGCGTCAGCGACCAGACCCAAGGCGACTGGAACGGCATCGTGGGCCGCATGGAACTGCGCACCACGCCACGCCAGATATGGATTGAGCACGTCTACGTCTATCCCAACGTGGAAGAGAGAGAGGTGGAAGTGGAGGTGCAACTGGCAAGCCGCCTGCGATACATCGGCCACATGCCCGTCATCGGCGTCTTCATCCAGTCGCACAACAGCGACACACCGCTCATCGACGAGCAACTGCCCTACGAGGGAGGCCCCTTACGCTTCACCGTCAGGATGAACAAACAGATGGAGACGTGGGACGAATTCCACCCCAACCTATACCGCCTCACGGTGACCGCCGACGACGACATCTATGAAACCAACTTCGGCATGCGCGACATCACTACCCAGGGGCGCCAGATTATGCTCAACGGCCGCCCCATCTTCCTGCGCGGAACGGTAGAGAACTGCTGCTTCCCCCTCACAGGCTATCCGCCAACCGACGAAGAAGCCTGGGAAGAGGTGTTCCGAAAGTGCAAGGAATACGGACTGAACTTCATGCGCTTCCACTCCTACTGCCCGCCCGAGGCAGCCTTCAACGCTGCCGACCGCCTGGGCTTCTACCTGCAGCCCGAAGGCCCCACGTGGCCCAACCACGGCGTGAAGCTCGGACAGGGCATGCCCATCGACAAATATCTGATGGACGAGACCCGGCGCATCATTGACACCTACGGCAACCATCCCTCGTTCGTCATGATGGCATCGGGCAACGAACCGGCCGGCAACTGGGTGAAATACACCAACCAATGGGTCAACCACTGGAAGCGCGAAGACCCGCGACGCCTCTACTGCGGAGCATCCGTCGGCGGAGGATGGGCCTGGGACGACCAAAGCCAGTACCACGTGAAAGGAGGCGGACGGGGACTCGACTGGAGCCGCCACGCCCCATCGAGCGACGACAACTATCTCACGGACATCCTGCGCCCACGCAACTACAAAGGCACGGAGGACAACAACACGCCCATTATCGCACACGAACAGGGCCAGTGGTGTGCCTTCCCCGACCTCAAGGAGACCCGTCTCTACAGGGGAGTGTATAAGGCCCGCAACTTCGAGATATTCGCCGACCTGCTGCGCGACAACGGCATGGAAGCGATGGCCGAGAAGTTCCTCATGGCCAGCGGAAAACTGCAGACGCTGTGCTACAAGTACGAAATCGAGCGCAACCTGCGCACTCCCGACTACAGCGGATTCCAGCTGCTGGCCCTCAACGACTACAGCGGACAAGGCACAGCCCTCGAGGGCGTGCTCAACGTGTTCTGGAAAGAGAAGGGATACTGCACGGCCAAGGAATGGAGCCAGTTCTGCGCCCCCGTCGTGCCCCTGGCCCGATTCCCGAAGTTTGTCTACAGCTCGGCCGACACCCTGCGCGTGCCCATCGAAATATACAACGCCCACTACGGCAAACTGACAAACGTGGAGCCCCTATGCACCATCAGCGACACGCAAGGCAAGGTGCTCTACCACAGCACCCTGCCCCGCCGCGACATCCCACTGGGCAAAAACACCGAACTGGGCACCGTAACACTCCCCCTCGCGGCATACAACGAACCCACGAAACTGACCCTCACGGTTGCCGTTGCAAACGACATCGTCAACTCGTGGGAATTCTGGGTCTACCCCGAGCACATCGACATGCCCAAGACCAACGGACTGTTCATCACCTCAACGCTCGACGACCAGGCACGCAAGGTGCTCGCCCAAGGCGGCAAGGTGCTCATCACGGCCGCCGGCAAGGTGACCTACGGAAACAACGTGCGCCAAACCTACCTGCCCGTATTTTGGAACACCAGCTGGTTCAAGATGCGCCCGCCCCACACCACCGGAGCATACATCAACACGGAGCATCCCCTGTTCCACCACTTCCCCTCAGACAACTGGGGCAACCTCAACTGGTGGGAACTGCTGAACCGCGCCCAGGTGATGAACCTCGGCCGGCTGCCCAAGGACTACCAGTCGCCCGTGCAGCCCATCGACACCTGGCACCTCTCGCGCAAACTGGGCATGATTGTCGAAGCACAAGTCGGCAAAGGACGCCTGTTCATGACCACCATGGATATCGACCGCAACCTCGACCAACGACTGGTAGCTCGCCAAATGCGCCAAGCCATACTGCGCTACATGCTGAGCGACGAGTTCAAGCCCACGCTGAAGCTTTCGGCCGATGAAATCGGCGTTTTCTTCACCACCGAGGCGCCTCAGGTGAACATGTTCACTAAGGACAGCCCCGACGAACTGAAGCCCAAACTGAAGCAAGACCATTGATTAATGACGATTCACGCTAAGGAATAAGAAGGGGGGCCGAAATGAATTCGGTCCCCCTTCCGTTTATCAACAAAGCAATCTTAAGCAAGGTGTTGACGAGTGCCCATGCGAGCCTCAACGACGTTCACCACATAGTCGGCCAGCTTCTCGCACTCGTTAATCAGGTCCATATAGATGGTTCCTACCGCATAGGTGTATTCATGATTGTTGATGTCGGCAATGTTTTGTGCCTTCAGCTGGTTGCGGTAGTTGTTGATTTCGTTTTCGATGTTGCGCGTGCGGTTAATATCAAAGCTCTCCTTGCGGCCGCCCATCAGCTGGTTCATCTGTGTCAGGGCCTGATCGGTGAGTTCCATCATCTGGTGGATGCGCTCATACTGCGTCTCGGTGAAGTGGTCCTGCTTGCCCTGCACCTTGCGGTTGATGGTGCGCGCCATGTTGTAGCAAGAGTCGCCAATCGACTCCACCTCGGATATCTCGCGCAGCATGGCGCGAATCTTTGCCTTCGTCTCATCCGACAAATGGGCGTCGCTCACGTGATCCAGATAGTTGGCGATTTCTATCTCCATGTTGTCGCTGATGCTCTCGTACTTCTCAATGCGGCTGAACAACTTGGAGAACTTCTGCTCGTTCTTCTCGGTCAGCAACTCACGCACCATGCCAAACATACGCTGTATGCGGTCGCAGAACGACACAATCTCCTTTTGCGCCTCGAGCACCGACAGCTCCGGGGTCTTCATGATGCCCGACGTGATGAAGTGCAGCCTGAAATCTTCCTCCTCGTCAACGTTCTTTGGCTTGATAACCCAGCATACGAAGCGCTCAATCTGCGGAATGAACCAAATGAGCAGCAGCGTGTTGCCTACGTTGAAGGCCGAGTGGAAGGTTGCCAGGGCAACACTGGCCTTGATGGCAAAGCCAGGCTGGTCAGCGGTCATCGCGGGGTCGAAGCCCGACACGTGGCATACCATTGCAAAGAACGGCTTCAGCACGATAAGCACCCAACATACGCCCAGCACGTTGGTGGTCATGTGGGCAAAGGCTGCCCGGCGTGCCTGCGTGTTAGCGCTGATGGCCACGATGTTTGAGGTAATCGTGGTTCCGATGTTCTCACCCAGAACGAGCATGATGCCCTGTTCGATGTGCAGGACGCCCGTCGAGCAAAGCATCATCGTGATGGCCATGATGGCTGCCGACGACTGTACCGCAAGCGTAAGCATGGTACCCATCAGCAGGAAGAACATGGAATTGAAGAATGTGGGGTCGTTGAACTTCTTGAAGAATTCGCTGATTGCAAGGTTCGCCTCTTGGTCCTGAACCAGGGCAAAGCCCGTCTCCTTCAGGGTACCGAGGCCGAGGAACAAGAAGGCCACGCCGAAAAGGAAGTCGCCAATGATGCGGCGCTTCTTCATATATATAAGTATGATGCCTATGAAGAAGGCCGGATAAATGAAGTCGGCAATGTCAAATCCTATACCCAGCGACATAATCCAGGCCGTCACCGTGGTTCCGATGTGGGCGCCCATGATGACCGAGATGGCCTGAAGCAGCGTGAGAAGACCCGCATTGACGAACGAGACCGTCATCAGCGTGGTGGCAGTCGACGACTGCACTGCTGCAGTTACAAACACACCCGTCAGGGCTCCAGTAAAGCGATTGGTGGTCATTGCACCCAGGACGTGTCGCAACTGCGGACCCGCCATCTTCTGAAGCGCTTCGCTCATGGCCTTCATACCAAACATCAGCAGAGCCAAAGAGCCCAGAAGCTTAAATAGCACAAGATAAGACATAAAAATTGTTAAATAGTGGGACAAAGGTAATGAAAAGGAGGGATTAAGCAAAATAAATCCATCGAAAAAGCCTACTTTTGTAACACAAACAAGTCCAGCAACGTGATGAACAAAAAGAATGTAGCCATTTTTGTATCGGGTGGTGGCACGAACTGTGAAAACCTGATATGCCACTTTCGCAACAACCCGACGATTGACATCCGTCTGGTAGTGAGCAACCGCAGCGATGCCTACGCGCTGGTTAGGGCCCAACGCCTGGAGGTGCCCACGGCCATCGTCAGCAAGGCAGAGCTCGCCGACCCCGACCTCGTTTTGCCCCTCATGCGCAAGTACGACATCGACTGGATTGTCTTGGCTGGCTTCCTTCCCCTCATTCCCGAATATCTCATTGATGCTTTTCCACGCCGCATCATAAACCTGCATCCGGCTCTCCTGCCCAAGTTCGGGGGAAAGGGTATGTGGGGGCACCATGTGCACGAAGCCGTATATGCGGCCCACGAGACGGAGACCGGGATGACGGTCCACTACGTCTGCCCCATCTGCGACGGCGGCGACATCATTGCACAATTCCGCGTTGCCCTGACGCCCGACGACACACCAGACACCATTGCCGAGAAGGAGCACGAACTGGAAATGAAACATTTCCCCGCCGTCGTGGAATCGCTCCTTGCCGATTAGCCCCTTCCGTCTCCCGAAAAGATATAAGCTATATGACAAGCCTATTTGAGGACAAGCTGCACCAGGACCTTCACCAGTATCTTCTCTCCATGAAGGAAGTCGACAAGCATCTGCCCACGTGTCCCGACGTAGAGGAGAAGTGGGAGGAGATAGCCAAAGCCTATCTGCCCGACGGCATAAGGGAATTCAGCACCTTCCCATCCGCCTCGCTCGGCTGGATGATGTATATCGGCATGGCCCTCGCCAAGTTCTGGGATGCAGAATGGGAAACGTATGCAAAGATGCCCGACCTCTACACCCACATGAAAGACAAGCGAGGCTACGACTGCATGGACGAATACATCCGTGAAGAGGTGCTGTCGCTAAAAGATGCTGACTACGCCGCGCTGGAAAAACTGGTCGGAGAATGCGCTTCTCGGGTTAACAACGCGCTTCACCACCAACACATCGAGCCGGGAACCAAGGAGGCCTTCGAGGCGTATGTTTCATGCCTCCACCAGCTCTACCTCTTCGGAGTCGCAGTGCAGTTGAACAGAATGGGCTATCACATGACCGAAATGTAATCAACAGCAACCGCCTCCCGCGAGCAAAGCCCATGAGCGACCTATCCCTTTCATCTATCGACCCCGCTTTTCTTTATCTCGCTGCCATCGACGTCGTCACGTTCTTTGTGTACGGCATCGACAAGTGGAAAGCAAAACATTCCAAGTGGCGAATCAATGAGACGCAATTATTAGCATTGGCCGTTCTAGGTGGAAGTGTCGGGGCATGGTTCGGAATGAAGGTCTTTCACCATAAGACGCTGCACAAGAAGTTCAGATATGGCGTCCCTTTAATACTTATTGCACAGGTTGCCTTAGTAATTTGGATACAAAGTAAATCGTAATATGAAGAAGATTATTAACCCTTGGAGACACCACCCTGAATACAACTGCTTTGGCTGTTGTCCCGAAAACCCCATCGGCCTCCACATGGAGTTCTACGAGGATGGCGACTACATCGTGAGCACCTGGCATCCCGAAAAGAACTATCAGGGATGGGTGAATACGATGCACGGCGGCATTCTCAGCACGCTGATTGACGAGGTGTGCGGATGGGTTGTCACCCGCAAGCTGCAGACAAGCGGCTATTATGGCCGACATGGAGCCGGGAGGCGGCTTTGTGGTAGAAGACGAGGACGAGCGGTTGGCCTATCAGAAAATCATAGTACCAGATGCTTCATAGGGTGACCGCCCCACTGGCTGTCGTTGGCATACCGGAAGCCCACTGAGGCATAGAGAGCCTCGCCGTCAGGATTCCCCTTATCCACCAACAGTCCCACGAGGGGCAGGCCCATGCCTTCGGCCCGCCCTTTGGTAGCTTGTATCAGGCGGCGCGCAATTCCCCGACGGCGGTATTCGGGCAACACAGCCAAGGAGTCGAGGTAAAGTTCTCCAGCCTGCGTTTCGTCGTCCATGCCCGAGTGGTCCTTGCCGATACGCGCCTTGGCTGTCTCGACGAAGACGCGGCGCAGTTCGTGGAGCCGTCCGCCGTCATAGCTTACGGCTATGCCCACCACCCTACTGCCATCCACGGCAACGAGCGTGTTGGCGTAGCTATACTGAGAATCGTTGCGCTCAACGAGCGAGGTCATCATCCTGCGAAAGTCCTCCAGCCCGTAGCCTTCCCCACAGAAATAGAGGCAGCAATCATCCGTCATTGCCATCATAATCAGGCGGGCAATCTCCCCGGCCTGTTCTTTTGTTGCTTCTTTTATCTCAAGCATCATTCGTTGTTTTATCGTATCGTCGGCAAATTACACAAAAATCCACATACAGCCAAAGAAATATGACTAAAAGCATAAACAAGGGCGGGGAATGTGTATTAAAAGGCAAGAATTCGTTGGTTTGTGGTTATTAATTTACACCTTTACGCCAAAGTTTCGATATTTTGTTTGTTGGGAAGAGATAATGACGTTTTGTCAATCATAGCGCATCTTTAACAAAATTGGGAAATATGATTTCCATCACTTCGGAAAATGCAGAGAACATCACTGGGTCGACCATCACCGGCACCGTGAGCTACGACCGCGCCACCTTCACCCTCACCCTTGAAAATGTCACGATTGAAGGCGGTATAGAGGAAACAGGTGGTGCCATAAATCTACGCCAACGACGCGGTGTCGCCCAGCGTACACATCGGCATGCCAGTGGAGCAGGATCTTACGCCAATCACGGAGGACACCCAGACAGAGTTCCTATCTGAGAACTTCATCAGCAACGGCAAGAAGGGGCTCAGCGGAAGATTAGTGGGGGCTAAGCATAAATGGATGACAGTCTGAACATG
>SAMEA3663184__coassemble_154_pt1 | contig 9812 bp, 8 predicted proteins | sample SAMEA3663184__metabat2_low_PE_010 | metagenome-assembled genome bin SAMEA3663184 (sample SAMEA3663184) | pig gut metagenome | biome: pig gut; feature: pig-associated habitat; material: faeces | place: Denmark | collected 2012 | reverse complement strand
AAACCTAATTAGTTAATCGCATCCAATTCTGTCAACTAATTTTAGGAATAGTCACGTTATAATTATAATAATGGCTATATAAACATCAAAAAATATTAAAAATTTGTATATATCCGAATAATTAAATAATTTTGCACCAAATTTGAAAGGGATGAAAAACTTTGTAATAACAAATATGGCCGAATTATCTGGTAATGCCGCACAGATATATTCTGTATTACAGGAGGGGGAAAGCCAAACGTTGTTATCTCAGTTTTTTGAAGAAAATGCACAATATACAGAGGAGTTAGAGGAAATAGCAAATAAGCTCTATATCATGGGACACCATACGGGATGTAGATGGGATTTCTTTACGCACAACGAAGGGCACCCAGGCGATGGGGTTGCAGTATTAAAAGCAGGACGATTGAGACTATATTGTTTGTATATAGATAGCACCGTGGTTTGTTTTGGATCAGGGGGGTATAAATCACCAGATATTAGAGCCTATCAACAAGATAAAATTCTTGATGATAAGGCTCAACAAGTAAAAGATTTTGCAAACCGAATTAATAAGGCAATCAAGGAAAAAGATATTACAATTGAAGACAATGGAGTATTAACAATTAATTACTGGGACTATGAATAAGGAATATGCAAAAGGCGTTTTAGGACACATCCTATCTAATATGAGTGAGGAAAGCCTCGCTAAGACCCGCAATCGAATGCTCATTGCAAGTAAGATTGGCATTGCAATGAAGTCCAACGGATTAACCCAGAAAGAATTTGCAGCAATGATGGGAAAGACTGAATCTGAAATCTCAGACTGGCTTTCAGGAGACAGAAACTTCACCATTGATACACTAACATCCATAGAAATTGCCTTAAAAGTCAATCTATTGGATTCTCAGATTATGAAATACACATATACTGCACAGATACAACCATGTCGGGTGGTTGACCTTAATTATGGAGATTCGAAGGAATATACAATGAGAATCGGAAATACCGAGAAGTTTTCTAAGGTATACTAAATAGGGACAACTATGGCAAAAAATAATAATATTGCATACAAGATTGCAGGTTTTGAGCTTTCACAGTTCAAAACCGCATGGGACAAGTTCAACTCGGCCATAGAGGTTAATGTAAACAACAACATTAACTTCTCATACAATGCAGAGAACCGCACACTCAAGTGTACAAATGATATTGTTTTTACCCAAGGAAGTGCTAATATATTGGAGATTCAGTTTAGCGTTTTCGTGGAAATACATCCTCAATCCATCTCGGAAATGACCATCGAGAACCAAATTATTTTCCCGTCTCATTTCCTTGCTCAATGTGCATCCTTTGGGCATGGTGCCATTAGAGGGGTCATGTTTTTAAAGACAACGAATACTCCTTTTGAGGGGGTTATTCTTCCTCCTGCAGAATATCACAAAATATTCAAGGAACCTTTTGTTGTGGATCTTAACAATAAGAATACACCATAAAACTACTTAAGCAGAGATGAAATACCACATGTATACGATATAAATACTATAAAAGAAATTCGGCGGAGACTTCATTATAATCCTCCACCGAACTAATTCATAATTTGCATTTCAAAATCCTCACAACACCCTATAGTACACTTCTCCTGTTTGTGTATTCACTATGTATATCCCTTCCGTTCTCGTTAATATGAAATCTTGAGTGGAGAAGAGAATTTCTTCTCTTTTTATTGACTCAATTTTGAACAAAAATAGAACTCCTCTATTGTTGCCAGCATCTTCAATCTTTAATGCAGTCTGTTTGTCCTTGACAGGAAGATAAATCCTTTGATTGTAAAAATAATCCCTACCACCCCAACGTTTGATTATTTCCAACTTATTTTTAGGAAATCTTTTTGTAGCATACTCTATACATAATGTGCCACAATTAACAAACCCTGGAAATTTCACATATCCCCCTTCGTATAGTTCTTTCTCATAAAGGAATCCCCCCTTCTCAGTATTATAATTACCACTAATTTTTTGAATATAATAAAATGTAGTATTCTTTACCACATCCCTATAATCCTTCAATTCTTTTTCATACTGTTTATACTCATCAGTTTCCTTAAACAGTTCTCTTTTTAAGTCTGTATTGTAACCCTTAATTTTATAATGAGAAATAACATCCAAGTTGAAAATGGCTCCTAATTCATAGGATTTGACTTCATGCGGTATTCCTCCTTCATCTTGAGCCTTAACTACTTGTTCTTTCGTATAGTTCTTGCTATCAACAAATACGCCACACCCCTTGACTATATCACTGATGGTTTGTTGTCCCCAAAGAGGACTATAACAAAAACATATCGTTGCGATAACAAATATCTTTTTCATCTTAATATTAACCTCAAAAGTGGAAAAACTCTCCCCCAACACACAAAGGTATTGGGGGAGAGATTCTATAGAAGATTACTTATCCAGGAGGATATTCATGATTTCGCAGGCAGCCTTGGCCACGGACGTGCCGGGACCGAAGACGGCGGCTACGCCGGCCTTGTAGAGGAAGTCGTAGTCCTGGGCGGGGATGACACCGCCGGCAATGACCATGATGTCCTCGCGGCCGAGCTTCTTGAGCTCCTCAATGAGCTGCGGGATGAGCGTCTTGTGACCGGCAGCCAGTGAGCTAGCACCCACCACGTTGACGTCGTTCTCCACAGCCTCGCGAGCAGCCTCGGCGGGCGTCTGGAACAAGGGACCCATGTCCACGTCGAAACCACAGTCGGCGTAGCCCGTAGCTACCACCTTGGCACCGCGGTCGTGACCGTCCTGGCCCATCTTGGCCACCATGATACGGGGCCGACGGCCCTCCTTCTTTGCAAACTCTTCGGTCAACTGACAAGCCTTCTCGAAGTCCTTGTCGTTCTTGCTTTCACTTGAGTACACGCCTGAAATAGTTCTGATTACTGCCTTGTAACGTCCCACGACAGCCTCGCAGGCGTCACTGATTTCTCCCAATGTAGCGCGGTGGCCGGCCGCCGTAACGGCCAGGTCGAGCAGGTTGTGCTCCGACTTCTTGCCGTCGGCAAACTCCTGTACGCACTTCGTGATGGCCTCGAGGTCCTTCTTCACCTGTTCGTTATCGCGGTTGGCACGGAGTTTCTTCAGTCCCTCCTCCTGCTCCAGGCGAACGGCGGTGTTGTCGATTTCCAGAATGTCGATGGGGTCCTCGTGGTCGAGGCGATACTTGTTCACGCCCACGATGGTCTGCACGCCGGAGTCGATGCGAGCCTGAGTGCGGGCAGCGGCTTCCTCAATGCGCATCTTGGGCAGACCCGTCTCGATGGCCTTGGCCATACCACCCAGTTTCTCGATTTCCTGGATGTGCTCCCAAGCCTTGTGTACGAGTTCGTCGGTCAGTTTCTCCACGTAGTACGAACCAGCCCATGGGTCGATGTGCTTGCACACCTGTGTCTCGTTCTGGATGTAGATCTGCGTGTTACGGGCGATACGTGCCGAGAAGTCGGTGGGCAGGGCGATGGCCTCGTCCAGTGCGTTGGTGTGGAGCGACTGGGTGTGACCCAGCACGGCAGCCATGGCCTCGATGCAGGTGCGGCCCACGTTGTTGAAGGGGTCCTGCTCGGTGAGGCTCCAACCCGAGGTCTGCGAGTGGGTACGCAGGGCCATGGACTTGGGGTTCTTGGCACCGAACGACTTCACAATCTTGGCCCACAGCAGACGTCCTGCACGCATCTTGGCAATCTCCATGAAGTGGTTGACGCCGATGGCCCAGAAGAACGAGAGGCGGGGTGCAAAGGCATCCACGTCGATGCCGGCATTGATACCTGCACGCAGGTAGTCCATACCGTCGGCCAGGGTGTAGGCCAACTCGATGTCGGCCGTGGCACCGGCCTCCTGCATGTGGTAGCCGGAGATAGAAATGCTGTTGAACTTAGGCATCTTCTGCGAGGTGAACTCGAAGATGTCGGCGATAATCTTCATTGAGAACGAAGGCGGATAGATGTAGGTGTTGCGCACCATGAACTCCTTCAGGATGTCGTTCTGGATGGTACCGGCCATCTCTTCGAGCTTGGCACCCTGTTCCAGTCCGGCGTTGATGTAGAAGGCCAGCACGGGCAGCACGGCGCCGTTCATGGTCATGGATACGGACATCTTGTTCAAGGGTATGCCGTCGAAGAGCACTTTCATGTTCTCCAGCGAGCAGATGCTCACACCGGCCTTACCGACGTCGCCTACGACACGGGCATTGTCGGGGTCGTAGCCGCGGTGGGTGGGCAGGTCGAAGGCCACGCTGAGGCCCTTCTGACCCGAAGCCAGGTTGCGGCGGTAGAAAGCGTTCGACTCCTCGGCCGTAGAGAAACCAGCATACTGACGGATGGTCCACGGCCGGAAGGGGTACATCATACTATATGGGCCACGCAGGAAGGGAGGAATACCGGCGACAAAGTCCAGATGCTCCATGCCTTCGAGGTCTTCTTTCGTGTAAACGGGCTGAATGTCGATCTGCTCAGGCGTCTTCCAGTTGGCAGAGATTCCATTCTCCTTTTGCCAGTCAAGGCCATTCTTGGCTTCAATCCCAGCAAAGATATCGATGTCTTTGAAATTCTTTTTCATGATTAAATACCAAGTTTAGCGTTATACTCTTGCAGTGTCTTCAACTGGTCGACACGTACGTGGATGAAGTTCTCGATGCCGGCAGCCTTCAAGTCTTCCGAGCAAGCGGGAGCGCCAGCTACTACGAACATAGCACGGCCATCGAGATACTTGAAAGCGGGGATGGCGTACTCGGCGTATTCGTCGTCGCTGGAGCAGAGCACCACGATGTCGGCACCGGCCTCCAGTGCCTTGTCGACACCCTCCTCAACGGTCTTGAAGCCCAGGTTGTCGATAACCTTATAGCCGGCGGCAGCGAGGAAGTTGCACGAGAACTGGGCACGAGCCTGACGCATGGCCAGGTTGCCGATGGTGAGCATGAAGGCTACGGGCACTTTCTTGGCCTTCTCGGTGGTCAGGCGCAGGGTCTCGAAGTCCGAGGCCAGGCGACTGGTGTGCAGGGCAGGCACATCGGCGTCGCCAGAGTGCTTGCAGGTGCAGTTGCAAGGCAGGGGTTCCTTGCCTTCGCTCTTCTCTGTGAAGTTGGGGAATTGGTTGGTACCCAGCAGGAACTCCTTGCGCTTGCCGGCGTTGGCGTGACGAGCCTTGTCGGTGTCGTTCAGGGCCTGCTGGATGGTGCCAGCCTTGACGGCAGCCAGGAAGCCACCCTCCTCCTCAACGGCGAGGAACAACTTCCAACCCTCCTTGGCAATGGCCGTGGTGAGTTCTTCAACGAAGTATGAGCCGCCACTGACATCAACAATCTTGTCGAAGTGGCACTCTTCCTTCAGCAGCAGCTGCTGGTTGCGGGCAATGCGCTCGGCGAAGTCGGTGGGCACCTCATAGGGTGCATCGAACGGGATGACAACCATCGAGTGGATGCCAGCCAGGGCGGCCGACATGGCCTCGGTCTGCGAGCGCAGCATATTTACATAAGAATCAAAGACAGTTTGGTTGTACGTCGTGGTGGACGCATTGACAACCATCTGGCAAGCGCAATCGCACTTGGGCTCGTACTGCTTCACAATCTGTGCCCACAGCATGCGAGCGGCACGGAACTTGGCAATCTCCATGAAGTAGTTGCCACCGATGCCCATGTAGAACTTGATTTTCTTGGCGGCCAGGTCGACGGGCACGCCAGCCTCAACCATCTCGTCGAGGTATTCTTTACCCCAGGCCAGGGCGTAGCCCAGTTCCTGATAGACATAGGCGCCGGAGTTGCAGAGCAGGTCGCTGTGCACCATCACGCAACGCAGTCCGGGATATTCCTTCAGCTTTTCAACCAGCACGGGCATCTGGGGCAGCAGCATTGTGGTGTCCTTGCCCTTCATGAGCATACGCTCGATGGGGTCGAAACCGATGCCACCAACCAGGGCGTCCTTCTTGTAGCCCTTCTCCTGGAAGTAGTCCAGCAGAATGTCGGTCAGCTCCACGACGTGGCGCTGGCAGGTGCGGTAGCTCACTTCAACGCAGTCGAGCAGGATGCCGTCGAGCAGCGTCTCGATGAACTCCTTCGACACCTTCTCGCCAGGGATGCGGAATCCCAGTGAGTTCACACCGCGGTTCAGGATGTCCAGGGCCTTCTGATTGGCCTCCTTGGGGTCGTCGGCCACGATGTTCTGGCGCACGTACCACTGGTTGTCGGCCTTCTTGTTACCTCTCACAAACGGGAACTCGCCGGGCAGGGCATTGACGAGGGGCAATTTGTCTACGTCCTCCTTCCTGTAGAACGGTTCCATGGAGAAACCTTCGTTGGTTCTCCAAACCATCTTCTTCTGATAATCAGCACCCTTGAGGTCAACCTCAATCTTGTCACGCCATTCCTGACGCGAGGGCGCAGTGAAGTCAGAGAAGAGTTTCTCTGTGTGTTTTACCATGTCTCTATCTATAAAGTATAAGTATATAAAGTATCGCAAAGATACAGTTTTTAGTTTATTTCAACAAATTTTCAACTTACAACTTTCATCTTTCAACTTTTATTACTACCTTTGCATCCGCAAACCTCGCTGCGGGTCACAGGCAGCTGCCGGATTGGGCTATGGTGTAATGGTAGCACAAGACATTTTGGTCGTCTTAGTTCTGGTTCGAAACCGGATAGCCCAACCACCTTTCATCCAACAACAGACAAAAAATCGTGGATAAGTGCTTTTATCCACGATTTTTTTATATCTTTGTGAGCAAGTAAAGCATTAAACACATTAAACCTTTAAACTTTATATTATGAACAATCCTTTTTCTCTTGAGGGTAAGAACGCATGGATAACCGGCGCATCTTACGGCATCGGGTTCAACATTGCCAAGGCATTTGTTGGGGCAGGCATCAAAAACATTATCTTCAACGACATCAACGAGGCTGCCCTCGAGCGTGGTCTGCAGAACTACAAGGAGGCAGGCATCACCAACGTGAAGGGTTACGTATGCGACGTTACCGACGAGGTAGCCGTGAAGGCCCTGGTAGAGAAGATTCATCAGGAAGTGGGCCAGATTGACATTCTGGTGAACAACGCCGGCATCATCAAGCGCATCCCCATGCACGAGATGAAGCGCCAGGAGTTCCAGCAGGTCATCGACGTCGACCTCGTTGCCCCCTATATCGTCAGTGCAGCCGTACTGCCCGAGATGATGGAGCGCCGCGAGGGTAAGATCATCAACATCTGCTCCATGATGTCGGAGCTGGGCCGCGAGACCGTGAGCGCCTACGCTGCTGCCAAGGGCGGACTGAAGATGCTCACCCGCAACATCTGCTCCGAGTATGGTGAATACAACATCCAATGCAACGGCATCGGCCCGGGCTACATTGCTACGCCCCAGACCGCTCCCTTGCGCGAGCGCCAGCCGGACGGCAGCCGCCATCCCTTCGACTCATTCATCTGCGCCAAGACGCCCGCCGGCCGTTGGCTCGATCCCGAGGAACTGGGTGGCCCCGCAGTGTTCCTGGCCAGCCATGCTTCCGACGCCGTAAACGGTCACGTCCTGTATGTCGACGGCGGCATCCTCGCCTACATCGGCAAGCAGCCTAAATAAGGATTAGAGATTAGAGAAAAAGCCCCGGCTCACGAGCCGGGGCTTTTTCTATCTAAGTCAGTCATCAATGTCCTTGACGTTTTTGTCAAGGCCATCTTCCTTGTCGTCGTCGTTGATATCGGGGGAATCGGAGACGGTAATGGCGAGGCCGCTTTTGAAGGCTTTTTCCACCTTCTTCTCGCCGCGGGTAACGAGGCATTCGGCGGAGTGCTCACTGGCGGTGGAAACGGTGAGGTTGCCGATATGCTTCTTTTCCACATCGCCCTTCTTGGCCTTATCTATGTAGATGCGCAGTTCGTCCTTGTTGGTGACTCCCTCTTCCCGGCCGAGGTCGATGGTGGCATATAAGGACTTCTTCTTGCCGGTGACGGGGCGTGTACCGGTGACCTTTCCGGTGACTGGGAAGGCCTGGTTGATAATCTTGCGGAAGTTGCGGGGGAAGCCGTCGACAACCTCCTTTGTGACACGCGGACGATAGTCGCCGGAGATGGTCCTCACCACATTGACCCACCGGTAGAGCTTCTGCACCAAACTGTGATCATCGGTCGAATAGATGCGCATCTCGTAACTCTGCGAGGCATTATAGTTATGGTTTGTGATGGTCTGGCTCTTGGTGCGGGTTGTGGTAGTGGTGTGGGTTTGTGTGGCGGAGGTACAACGGACGCCAAAGACATAGTCGAAACCTGCCGCACGCGCAGCATTGAGGCGTGGATGCAGTTTTTTATCGTTCTTCCATATGCCGGAGATGCCCTCTCCGTCAATCTTCACGTTGCCGGCCCATACGAGTACGACACGGCCATAGTCGCTAAGGGAATTGCTGACCAACCTGCTAAGGTTTTCGCCTCCGACACCTTCCTCCACCAGAACGCGTATGCAGCTACTCGGCGCAACACTGTCGAGCAGAGCCGTGGCCGTTACTTCTCCCTTCTCTTCATTGTCTTTGGAAACCCCGCCAACTACTTGTGCACGCACAGTTGCGGACATGACAATCATGATTGCCGCCATCCAGATGTTTCTTACTATAATTTTCATAATGATTATGGTTAGTTGATGAGTTGTCAATCATGTGCCTCGGGGCACCTATCGGTCAGTGATGGGGTCTCAGTCGAGTGCCATAAGGGCGTCTCACTTGAGATGCGCAGGTAACCCGGCGTGCGACCTGATGCTTGCTTATTTCACGATGAGGAGGAAATATTTCTTCTTGCCCTGCTGGACGAGGAGGTAGCGGTCGTCGAGCAGGTCGGCAGTGGTGACCATCTGGTCGAAGGCCGTGAGCTTCTCCTTGTTGAGGGATACGCCGCCGCCCTGGGTGAGCTTGCGCATCTCGCCCTTGGAGGCGAAGCAGGCCGAGTGCTCGGCAAAGAGGTCGACTGCCTTGCAGCCTTCGCCCTCGAGGAGGGTGCGGCTCACCTCGAAGTGGGGCACTCCGCTGAACACGTCGAGCAGGGTCTTCTCGTCGAGGCGGACGAGGCTCTCCTTCGTGGCCTTGCCGAAGAGGATGTTCGAGGCTTCGAGGGCCAGTTCATAGTCCTCGCGGCCGTGGACCATCGTGGTGACCTCCTCGGCCAGGCGCTTCTGCAGCACGCGGCGGCCGGGGTCTTGATGGTGTTCCTCGATGAGTTGGTCGATGGTGGGTTTGTCGAGCGAGGTAAAAATCTTGATGTAGCGCTCAGCCTCGGCGTCGCCCACGTTGAGCCAGAACTGGTAGAACTGGTAGGGGCTGGTGCGCTCGCGGTCGAGCCACACGTTGCCCTGCTCCGTCTTGCCGAACTTCTTGCCGTCGGCTTTGGTGATGAGGGGGCAGGTGAGGGCGAAGGTTTCGTTCTCGGCGCCCAGCTTGCGGCGGATGAGCTCGGTGCCGGTGGTGATGTTGCCCCACTGGTCCGAACCGCCCATCTGCAGTCGGCAGTTCTTCTCCTGATAGAGGTGGAGGAAGTCGTAGCCCTGCAGGAGCTGGTAGGTGAACTCGGTGAACGACATGCCTTCCTGGAACTCGCCGTTGAGGCGGCGCTTCACGCTGTCCTTGGCCATCATGTAGTTTACGGTGATGCACTTACCGATGTCGCGTGCGAAGTCGAGGAAGGTGAAGTCCTTCATCCAGTCGTAGTTGTTGACGAGCTCGGCGGCATTGGGCGCGTCGGAGTCGAAGTCGAGGAAGCGCGAGAGCTGCTTGCGGATGCAGGCCACGTTGTGGCGCAGGGTTTCCTCGCTGAGCAGGTTGCGCTC
>SAMEA3663184__coassemble_111_pt1 | contig 12191 bp, 11 predicted proteins | sample SAMEA3663184__metabat2_low_PE_010 | metagenome-assembled genome bin SAMEA3663184 (sample SAMEA3663184) | pig gut metagenome | biome: pig gut; feature: pig-associated habitat; material: faeces | place: Denmark | collected 2012 | reverse complement strand
TATACAATCGACACGTTGAGCGACGTGGGCAATACGGTGTTGAGCACCTTCGACACCCAGGGATAGTCCTTCACCTTTATTTCTCCATACGGAGTGTCGGGTGTCTGGGTGTATTTCTGATATTTCGTATGCACAAAACCTACCGAGGCGGAATACTCCATCTTCCACCTCTTGGAGATATGATGGGAATAACCTATCACCGGCGACACATGCCACATCGAACCTTGCACTCCGCGGCGCGTCCACTGCAGGTCATATTTGCCCCCCCCCAATGGTAAGTCCGGCGAAGAGCGAGGTGTAGCTCCTGTCGGCATTATTGAAATAATATCGCGGAGTGACTGCCACATACCTCATCTGTATGGTCTTGTGCCTTGAGGTGCTCCTCCACCAGGGATACACGAGAGTTGCCTCGGCAGTGATGTTCTTGGTCAATGGTATCTCCACGGATGCGTTGACGAATGTCAGCAAGTCGTAGAGCAGGTTGGTCTTCAAGAAAAGGTATGGACGGTACAGGTACGCTTTCCTTCCTGGTGTATCGGGCAATGATTCTGGCCGAGTCGCTGACTCGGCGGGAATAACCTGGATGGAGGAAGTGTCAGCAACATCTTCCATACCGACTGGGGGCTCAGAGATTTCCACCTGAGTGGATGGAGTAGCGGAGCCGCCGCTTGAGATGGAGTCGATATCTGGCTGGGAGCTTGTGATAAGCGAGTCTTTATCTTCTCCTGCGAGGTGAAGGGTGACTCTGGCATATCGCATGGCAGGATACCTGTCTTTGGGTGACATCCTCAGCAGATGATTGGTGGTCAATTCTTCTGTATGGCATGAGACCAAGGATGATATGGACCGGAATGTCTCGGAATGGGTGTTGAGGTAGTCGAGTACCGACCGGCCTCTACTGTGCGAGAGCTTGCGGTTGATCATTATTCCTCCTTCTGGCGATGCGGAAGAAACGATGGAAAGAGTGACTGGCTTGATAATGTATCTCTGGTCTACGGAGTCCACTTGATGGATGAATCGATCCAATGCTTGTTTATTGGACTTGTAAGATATAATGCTGCTGCCGCATGGATAGTATACAGTGACGATGAGAGAGTCTGAATATGCTTGCGCTATGGCTGCAATATCAGACATCATAAAAAGCACCAACCAATAAATCCTTTTACCAAACATGATCCATGTGCCTTAACAAAGTATCCCATCTTTGTTTGAACCTGCAAAGTTACTACATTTATAAGAAAGAATGGTATATTTATTACTTACTATTTATGCGAATTAACAAATTTTAATAGTTTTCCACGTTCGCTGAACGCACTTGGCTCTGCAACGAAGATTACACCCCTTCCGACGGCCCAAATTCGTCCATGCGTCGACGAGGCTCCGTCCATGCGTCGACGAGGCTCCGACAATGCGTCGACGAGGCCTCGTCCATGCGTCGACGAGACCACCCCCCTAAATCGCCCATTCTCAGCCCTCCCGTTTCCCCCGAAAAACCTCACCCGATTCCCCGCACCCCACGGGCCTCCCACCGTCGTCTTTTGCCCTCCCCGGACCAACTTTTTCCCCCTTTTCGTTCTCCTTTCACATATTTTTTGTAATTTTATCCCCGCAATCTGCCCGTTATGCTATGATGTCATCGGCGGATGACGGAACTGACCTCGCTGTTGGCTCGACGAGAGGCTATATAAGAAGTATGGCTTAACGGCAGAGGAAATAGCATTAATTCCAATTAGGACAAATGAGCAGCGAAATAAAACCCGTGCTTCGCAAACAAGCAAACTGGGAAGACCTGTACTTTTATCAGAAGAGCAACGTACTCTACCAATTGACCTTTGTCTTCACCAAGCGCTTTCTTACGAGAGGAGACCGCACTATCGACCAAATGGTGCAGGCGGCCCGCTCAGGCAAGCAGAACATCGTGGAAGGCTCTGCCGACGGAGTCACTTCGACGGAGATGGAACTGAAACTGTTGAACGTGGCACGTAGCAGTATTAAAGAGTTGAAAGAAGACTACGAGGACTATATCACCTCGCGTCATCTGCAACGATGGAGAATCGGCCATGAGCGCTACGATGGTATGCTTCGATTCTGCAGAGAGCACAATCGCATAGAGGACTATCAGGACTACTTCGAGAAGTGGACAGACGAAGAATTGGCCAATATTGCCCTAACGCTCTGCCACATGGTTGACAAGATGATGACAACCTACGAGAAACAAAAAGAAAGGGATTTTGTGACGGAGGGCGGCATCAAAGAGCGAATGACTGCAGCACGCCTGGGCTATCGCACCAACCAGCGCGAGGTGATAGAGCGGTTGAAGCGGGAGCTGGAATCCGCTAACAGGCGGATAGCGGAGCTGGAAAAGAAATTGGCGGAGCGGGGATGATAGCTTTTCTAGCCCTTCTAGCCCTTCTAGCCCTTCTAGCCCGTCTAGCCCGTCTAGAGAGGCTAGCCCTTCTAGAGAGTCTAGAAAAATGTAACCAAAGAAATAACAGAGAATTATGATGACAAAGAGAATGATTGCCCTGTTGGCAGGCGTTGCGATGGCATGCGCCGCAATGGGCCAGGAAAGGCCGATGGGCGTGCGCCACGACGTGCCGCTGGCCGACATCCGACTGAGCGACCCTGCCATCCTGGCCGACCAGAAGACCAAGATGTACTACATGACCGGCACCGGTGGGATGATGTGGCGCAGCAGCGACCTGAAGCTCTGGGAAGGGCCCTTCGGGGTGACCGCCTTCGACCGCGACTCGTGGATGGGCCCGCGGCCGGCGATATGGGCGGCCGAACTCCACCAGACGGGCGACGGGATGTATTACTACTTTGCCACCTTCACCAACCAGGCCGTGAAGATTGACACCGTGAGGGGAAACGTCATCGAACGACGGGCATCGCAGGTGCTCATAGCTGACAACCCCATGGGGCCCTACCGTGCCTTTGGCGATGCCACCTACCTGCCTGCCGACCGTCCGACACTCGACGGAACCTTCTGGCGCGACACTGACGGCAAACCCTACATGGTCTTCTGCGGAGAGTGGCTCCAGAACTGGAACGGCACCATCGAAAAGATTGAGCTGAAGCCCGACCTGAGCGGAACCCTGGGCCAAGCGAAACTGCTCTTCCGCGCCAGCGACTCGCCCTGGAGCCGCGAGCGTGACGAGGCCGGAGGTGAGACGTGGAACAAGGTGACCGACGGCCCGTGGCTCTTCCGCACAGCCACAGGCAGGCTCGGGATGCTCTGGACCTCGTGGGTGCACGACGTCTACACCCAGGGCGTGGCCTACTCCCAGAGCGGTACGCTCGACGGCCCGTGGACCCAGGAGGCCCAACCCATTACGCCCCCGGGCTATGGCCACTCGATGCTCTTCAAGCGCTTCGACGGCCAGTGGGTGATGTCGGTCCACCACCACTCGAAGGACGAACGGGGCAGGACCGTGCGCGTCCCGCATCTCTTTGAGGTGGACCTTTCCGGCGACAAACTCGTGGTGGGCAAACAAATTTATAATGAATAATCCGAGTAAGTTATGAACGAACTGCCACAAGACCCCATGATGCTGTACTCGGCCGTGAACATGAAGCTGAGGGACCGCTACAACTCGCTCGATGAGTTGTGTGCCGACCTGGCCATCGACCGCCGCGAACTGGAGAAACGCCTCGCCGAGGTAGGCTTTGAGTACAGCGAAAAACTCAATAAATTTTGGTAAAAGCGACGCAACGTAACGCTAAAAGCGACGCAACGCAACGGTGAAAACGATGCAATGTAACGCTGAAAGCGACGCAACGTAATGGATAAACGTTGCGACGCAATCAGCGTTTCATAGCAACTCGAAGAGGTTAATTGCCTCGTTGAGTGAGAGGAGGATTCTGCCTCCTTCGTCTTCCACGTGCATCGTCACGGTGACGGGGAGGATGAGGGGTTATAGTTTGATGTGCTGTTCTGTACCGGTGTAGGTGATGTCTTTCGTCGCAGCGGAGCCGGCAAGGCGCAAGCGGAAGGTTCGGCGCTGAAGCATGTCGCGATACCCGCCCTTGCGAGCCCCGATGGTCAGTTGCTTGCTGCGCTCGTTCCAGCTGAAGGTGATGGTCGAGCGTTCGCCCTTTTCGTAGCGATACGAGTCGCCTTCGTCTTCGTAGAGCGTGAATGTTCCGTCCTGGCCTGGGTAGACAATGACTTCGAGGTCGTCCCACTTCTTCTCCTCGGCATACTGCATGACGGGCGCCAGGGGCAGGATGCTGCCCGAGCGCACCATCATCGGAGCGCGGTCGAGTCGTGTGGCAATCTCGATGTCCTGTCCGCCGCGGAAGGGCTGTTCCGTCCAGAAGTCGTACCACGTGGCGCCCTTTGGCAGATAGCGGCTGACGGTCTTGGGTTGCGTGAAGTCGACGTCCGCCTTGCTGCGCGTGCCTTCGTCGGTGTACTGGGGGTGGAGGATGGGCAGTGCCAGTATGCTTTGTCCGAACATGAACTCACTTCCCATGTCCCAGGTTCGGCGGTCATTGGGGAAGTCGTAGACGAGGGCACGCATGTAGCTGTCGCCGCCAGAGGTCACCTGCCACGCTGTGCTGTAGAGGTAGGGCAGCAGTCGGTAGCGGAGGCGGATTGATGCTTCGATGGCATCGAACACGGGTTCGCCGCGATGGCCAAACTGGTAGATTTCGCGTGGCGCGTCGGCGCCGTGACTGCGGAACACGGGGCAGAACATTCCGAACTGCATCCATCGCACGTAGAGTTCGCGATAGTTGTTGTTGCTCGTGGCCTGCTGCCCGCCATATCTGCCACAGAAGAATCCGCCGATGTCGGTGTTGATGTTGGGACATCCCGTCATCGTGTAGTTGAGGCACAGGGGGACCTGTTTGCGCAACACGTCCCACGACGAGGTGATGTCGCCGCTCCACAGGCCCGAGCCATAGCGCTGTTGGCCGGCAAAGGCCGAGCGGGTCATGATGAATACGCGCTTGTTGTCGCCCGTGCTGCGCTGCTTGTCGTAGACGCCGCTAACCGTAGCCAGCGGGAAGGCATTGCGCAGTGAACGGTAGGTGCCTTGCGGGCCGATGCCCAGGGAGGGCGACTGGCCTACGGGGCGGTCGTATTGTTCTTCGCTCACGTCGAATTGGTCGGGGTCGGTCGAGTCCATCCACCAGGCGTCCACGCCGCTCTTGTGGAGGCGGGTGAGGTACTTCCAGTAGATGTCGCGAGCCTCCTGGCTGTATGCGTCGTAGACACGCACTCCGCTCATGTAGTCGCGGCGTGGCGGCCACATGGGGAGTCCGCTCTGAGGCCACGTCTCGATGTCGTAGAGCAAACCCTTCTCGTCGAGCTCCTTGTAGGGCTTGGTCATCGGGCCAAAGCTTGCCCAGATGCTTATCATGAGGTGGGCGTTGAGTTCGTGGACGCGCTGTATCATGCGGTCGCCGTCGGCAAATTCCTCGTTGAGGAAGTCCATTGCGTTCCACGTGTAGTTCGAACCCCAGTATTGCCAGTCCTGAATGATGCCGTCGAGCGGCACTTGGTTTGCGCGGTGCCAGTTGACGACCTCCAGCAGTTCCTTCGTCGACTTGTATCGTTCGCGGCACTGCCAGTATCCGAAGGTCCAGAGCGGGAACATGGGCACCTGGCCTGAGAGCTGACGCATCTGGCGGTTGACGCCGTCGGCCGAGCCTCCCAGCATGAAGTAGTAGTCGATGCGGTTGCCCACCTCGGGGGAGAAAGTCATCCCCTCGGCGTTGTCGATGAAGTCGGCTCGTGCGTAGGTGTCCCAGTAGATGCCCCAGCCCTTAAGTGACTGAATGACATACTGAAAGTCCTCCTGGTTCGACTGCTCCATGAGGCGTCGCTCTGTGCCTCGGCGGTTCAGTTTTCCGTCTTGCATTGCGCCCAGTCCATAGATGGGTTCGTCGCCGTCGAGTGTGTAGGTAATCGTGGGTCGGGGTTGCAGGCGGCACGACTTTTCCCTGAGCATCGTGCGGCCGCCGGCTTGGACGGTCACGATGCCTGTCTTGTGGTCGATGATTGCTTTGAGTGCACTGCTGGAGGCCGTCGTTTGGCCTGAAGCTTTGCGCACCTTTACGTCGATGTCCTGTGGCTGCATGGTGACCACGAGGCTCTTCTGCCCCTGGTCGGCCTGTGTGGCTTGGTGCTCGATGCGCAGGATGGTGGGGGAGAAGAACGTCAGTCGCGTGATGCCTTGCCGGGTCTCCACGCTGACGGGTTTGTTCTCTGAGCGTGCTCCCAAGATGAAGAGCGCGAGAAGCAGTGAGATGGTGATTCTTTTCGTCATAGCTTTATGATTGGTGAAGGTTTGTTGAATCAGTGGGAAAGCAGGAAGTCGGCCATTTGCTCGATGGGGCGTTGGATGACGTGGCCCAGGGTCAGCCCTTCCTGTCGTGCGGCTTCGGAGAGTTCGCTGGTGAAGGTGTTGGCAATGCCGCCGACGAAGTTCACTTTGAGGTCGGGCCTGTGGTAGAGCGCCACGTTGCGACGGAAGAAGTGACGGAAGTTCTTGATGAGGAACGCGCGAATCAGGGGCTCTTGGCGGTGCCGCTCGAGGAAGGGTGCCAGCGAGGCCAGGAAGCGGTTGGGCATGGGTTGGCGATAGACGTTCGTGATGATGTCTGTTCGCGTGAGTCCCGTCTCTTGGGTGAAGGCTTCGAGCAGGGCGGGGCTCATCTGGCCCTTCAGCAGGTCGCCCACCAGATTGCGGCCCAGCACGGCACCGCTGCCTTCGTCGCCAAGGATATAGCCCAGGGGCGACACGTTGGCGACGATTCTTTCTCCGTCGTAGAGGCACGAGTTGCTGCCTGTGCCCAGGATGCAGGCGATGCCTTCCTGGTTGCCACACAGGGCGATGGCTGCCCCCATGAGGTCGCTGTCGACCACGATGCGGGCCTGTGGGAAGCGTCGTTGCAAGAGGGCCTTCAGCGCATCGGAGAAGGGCGGGATGCACCCTGCGCCGTAGAAGTAGAGGTGGCTGACGGGTGCTTGGGGGAGCGACGCGAGGATGTCGGAGATGGCGTCTTCGCTGTCGCGCACGGGATTGATGCCCGGCGTTTCGAATGTCGAGCGTTGGCCTTCTTCGTCTGTCAGCAGCCACGAGGTCTTGGTGCTGCCGCTGTCGGCAATGATGGTACAGGTGTTGACGATGGTTCCTATCATGGGTGTGGTGTTGTGCGTGAGGGGGTTATTCTTCCTCCAGCGCCGAGGCGATGGCCTGGCGCGAGAGTTCCATGGTGTTCTTGATGTTCTCGGGGCCTTTGCCTATGGGGGCTATGGGCTGGTGGATGGTCATGGTGAGGCGGTGCCAGAAGACGAAGTTGATGGGGCCGCGCTTGCGGCTGAGCACGCGATAGGGGCCGTTCAGCGTGATGGGCACCACGGGCAGTTGCAGCTCGTCGGCCAGCTGGTAGGCGCCGCGGAAGAAGGGGCCCATGTGGCCCGTCAGTGTGCGCTCTCCCTCGGGGAAGACCACCAGCGACGTGCCGTGCTGCAACACCTCGCGCGCTCTGTCGTGGGTCTGCTGCAGGGCCTTGGGGCCTCGCTTGTCCACGAAGATGTGGCCCGCGGCTTCGCAAGCCTTGCCCACGAGTGGTGCCTGGCGCAGTTCGCTCTTCATCATCCATTTGAAGTTGCGGTTGAGGTAGCCGTAGATGAGGAATATGTCGAAGGCGCCCTGGTGGTTGGCCACAAAGACGTAGGAGGTCTTGCTGTCGATGTTCTCGTGGCCTTCGATGTGGACGGGGAGCAAGAGGATGCGCATGAACCACCGAGCCCACACGTGGCCGGGCCAGTAGCCCCAGAAGTGGGCACTGCCCAGCGTCGAGCCGATGGTTGTGGCGAGCGCGGTTGCTACGGTGATGAGAATCAGCAGTGGGGCTGCTATCAGCAGCTGGTAGATGCGATAAAGGACAATCATGATACCTCCCCTTCCTTGCAGATTATTCTTCGGTGGGTTTCAGCCAGCGGTTGAGCCACTGGAAGTAGGTGCGCTGCCAGAGGATGCCGTTCTGGGGATGGAGCACCCAGTGGTTCTCGTCGGGGAAGATGAGCAGCTGGGCCTCGATGCCGCGCATACGTGCAGCGTTGAAGGCCGACATGCCCTGGGTGTAGTTGATGCGGTAGTCCTTCTCGCCGTGGATGCACAGGATGGGCGTGTCCCACTTGTCGACGAAGCGGTGGGGCGAGTTGGCGTAGGTCTTGCGTGCGCGTTCCGTCTGGTCTTTGTTCCAGTAGGCGTCGTCGTACTCCCAGTTCGAGAACCAGTTTTCCTCGGTCTCGGTGTACATGGCTTCGAGGTTGAAGGCGCCGTCGTGGGCGATGAAGCACTTGAAGCGGCCCTCGTGGTGGCCGGCCAGGTAGTAGACTGAGAAGCCGCCGAACGAGGCGCCCACGGCACCCATGTGGTCTTTGTCGACATAGGGCAGGTTGGCTGCAGCGTCGTCGATGGCTGCCAGGTAGTCCTGCATGCACTGGCCCGTCCAGTCGCCCGAGATTTCTTCCTGCCACTGCAGTCCGAAGCCAGGCAGCCCGTGGCGGTTAGGCGCGATGATGACGTAGCCCTGGGCGGCCATAATCATGAAGTTCCAGCGATACGACCAGAACTGCGATACGGGGCTCTGCGGGCCGCCTTCGCAGAAGAGCAGTGTGGGGTACTTCTTCGTGGGGTCGAAGTGGGGCGGCTTGATAATCCAGTAGTGCATGGGCTCGCCCGTGGTGGTCTTTATCCAGCGTGCCTCGCTCGTGCCGGCGGCAATCTGCGAGAGGATGTGTTCGTTCTCGCGGGTCACTTGCTTGAGGTCGGCGATGGTGTCGTCGGCCACGGTGCAGAGATAGAGGTCGGCGGGGTGCATGTAGTCGTGTCGCTCCAGGAGCAGGTGGGTGTCGTCGATGAGTTGCAGGTTGCCGAAGTCGGCCTGGTAGTCAGTCAGCTGCTTGACGTTGCCCTCCAGGTCGGTGCGATAGAGGTTCTCCGTGGCGTGCCAAACGCCTAAGAAGTAGAGCGTCTTGCTGTCCGAGGCCCAGCTGAAGGCGTCGACGTTGGAGTCGAACGTCTCGGTGACGTATTGCTTGGTGCCTTGCTCGAGGTCGTGGATGCACAGGCGCATACGGTCGGCCTCGTAGCCGTTGCGCTCCATCGAGGTCCAGGCCACGTATCGTCCGTCGGGCGAGAACTGGGGGTTCTGGTCGTAGCCCACGTTGTTCTTCAGGTTCTCTGGTGCGTTGACGGGCTGTGTGGCAAGGGTCTTCGTGGGGTCTGTGCGGGGTTCCTCGTAGTCGGCCGGCTTGCACAGGTTCGTGCTCTCATCGCTTTCCACGTCGTAGAGGAAGATGTCGCTGTCGGTGCTGATGCTCATCTCGAGGCCCGTCTTTGCCCTCATGGTGTAGGCAATCTTCTTCGAGTCGGGGCTCCAGGCCAGTTGCTCGATGCCGCCGAAGGGTTCCATGGGGCACTCGAAGGGCTCGCCCTCGAGGATGTCCTTTTCCTCGCCCGTCTCCAGGTTCAGGACGAAGGGGTGGGGGATGCTCTCAACGTAGTGGTCCCAGTGGCGATACATGAGGTCGGTCACCAGTCGTCCCGTGGCCTTGGGCAGGTCGCTGGGGTTCTCCTGGATGACGCCGTGGTAGGGCACTTGCTTGACGAGGACGAGGCGCTTCTGGTCGGGCGAGAAGAGGAAGCCCTCCACCTGGCCGTCGGTCTTGGTCAGCTGCTTGCGGGCCTTGCCCTTGGTGTTCATCTTCCACACTTCGCCTTCGCGGCTGTAGGCTATGGTGTTGTCGTCGAGCCACGTGGGCGACGAGCCCAGTCCCAGCAGTGTGGGTTCCGCATCCTCCTGGTCGATGGCCTTGAGGTAGATGACCGTGTTGCTGCGGTCCTCCTCCACGCTGTAGTAACTCACTTGGTAGGCGACCTTCTGGCCGTCGGGGCTCACGGCGTAGCTGCCGATGCGGCCCATGGCCCACAGGGCTTCGGGCGTCATGACGTCGCTCTCCAGCTTGATGTCGCTGCGCGTGATGATGTTCTCGTCGGTTTGTTTGCAGGCACTCATGATGGTTACTGCTGATAATAGAATGATAAGTCGTTTCATGGTATGCTTTTGTGTGTGTTTGTTATTTTTTCCTTACGGGGTCGCAGGTGAGCTCGCAGCCCAGTTTCTTGAATATCTTGCGGTCCACCTCGCTCAGCAGCACCGTCGAGTGCACCTGGCAGTGGCGCAGCCGGGGCAGTTGCTCCAGTGCCTTGCGGCAGTTCGCGTCGTGGGGCGACAAGACGCTCAGGGCCACCAGCACCTCGTCGGTGTGCAGTCGTGGGTTCTGTGCCCCTAAGTACTGCGTCTTGGTGTTCTGCACGGGCTCGATGATGCTCTGGGGGATGAGTTTCAGCTCGTGGTCGATTTCGCCTAAGTGCTTCATGGCGTTGAGCAGCAGGGCTGCGCTGCATCCGAGCAGTGGCGACGACTTGGCCGTGATGATGGTGCCGTCCTCCAGCTCGATGGCCGAGGCCGAGTGGCCCGTCTCGATGTTGCGCTCGTAGGCGGCCGTGGTCACGCGGCGATAGGCGGTCGAAATCTTGGCCTGGTTGAACAGCAGCCGAATCTTGCTCACCTCCTTCTCGTTGTCGGCCCCCTCGGCCAGCTTGTTGGTGGCGGCATAGTAGCGGCGGATGATTTCCTGCTTCGAGGCCTCGCAGCACACCTCGTCGTCCGAGATGCAGAAGCCCACCATGTTCACGCCCATGTCCGTGGGCGACTTGTAGGGATTCTCGCCGTAGATGCCCTCGAACAGGGTGTTCAGCACGGGGAAGATTTCAATGTCGCGGTTATAGTTGACGGCCGTCTTGCCGTAGGCCTCCAGGTGGAAGGGGTCAATCATGTTCACGTCGTTGAGGTCGGCCGTGGCTGCCTCGTAGGCGATGTTCACGGGGTGCTTCAGCGGCAGGTTCCACACGGGGAAGGTCTCGAACTTGGCGTATCCCGCCCTTATGCCGCGCTTGTTCTCGTTGTAGAGCTGGCTGAGGCAGGTGGCCATCTTGCCGCTGCCCGGGCCCGGGGCCGTCACGATGACCAGCGGGCGCGTGGTTTCCACGTAGTCGTCCTTGCCGAAGCCCTCGTCGCTGGCGATGAGGTCCACGCTGTGGGGGTAGCCGTCGATGATGCGGTGGACGTACGACTTGATGCCCATGCGCTCCAGGCGGTGGCGGAACTGGTCGGCGGCGTGCTGGCCGCTGTAGTGGGTGATGACAACCGAGCCCACCATGAACTGCCGCTGCATGAACTCCTCGCGCAGGCGCAGCACGTCCTCGTCGTACGTGATGCCCAGGTCGGCGCGTATCTTGTTCTTCTCAATGTCCTCGGCACTGATGACGATTACGATTTCCAACTGGTCCCTCAGTTGAGCAAACATACGCAGCTTCGAGTCGGGCTGGAACCCCGGCAGCACGCGGCTGGCGTGGTGGTCGTCAAACAGCTTGCCGCCTAACTCCAGGTACAATTTGCCGTCGAACTGCGCTATGCGTTCCTTGATGTGTTCACTCTGAATCTTCAGGTACTTCTCGTTGTCAAATCCAATCTTCATCCCTTTGTCTTTTTACCATTATGCATTTTTCCCTGCGAAGATACAAAAACTTCTCGAAACCACCAACTTTTCCGCCCCCGCTTTTTTGTTCTTGCCGAAAGGGCGAAGGGCGAAGGGCAGGGGAGCGTCCAGACTAATCGTCAGCCCTCGGCCCTCGACCCTTAACCAAGAAAAGGCCCGGGGCACGGGCCCCAGACCTTTTCTCTCTCAGAGGTTCACGGTGTAGCAGGCACTGGCCGTGGCGGCGCCCGTCAGGGCGGCCATGAGTGCCGTCAGGAATTTCCACAGGAACTTCACGAGCTCCTTCTTCGTAGTGCTTTTCATGGCATTAATAAATTAAGAATTAAGAATTAAGAATTAAGAATTAAGAATTAAGAGGTAGGAGGTAGGAGGTAGGAGGTAAGAGGAGTGTTTTGGTGGTTGGGTGATTTAGAGGAAATTGAAAGTTGAAAATTGAAAGTTGAAAGTTGAAGTCGCCCGAAGGGCAAAGTTGAAAATTGGGCGCAGGCCGAGTCGCATCGTGGCGGGGGGGGAGTAGCGAGCGAAGCGATGCACCGCGCCGTGCCAGGGGCAAAACTTTCAACTTTCAACTTTCAACTTTCAACTTACCCTCACTCCGTCTGGC
>SAMEA3663184__coassemble_79_pt1 | contig 15820 bp, 9 predicted proteins | sample SAMEA3663184__metabat2_low_PE_010 | metagenome-assembled genome bin SAMEA3663184 (sample SAMEA3663184) | pig gut metagenome | biome: pig gut; feature: pig-associated habitat; material: faeces | place: Denmark | collected 2012 | reverse complement strand
CCTCTTCCGTATTTCAAAATTATACGCCTATCCCCATTAAATATCTACTGAGCCTGTTTTTCATTAGAAAGGAGGGGAGGGTACAATGAAAAGAAAGAGGGACTGCACTATCGTGCAATCCCTCATTGACCTATTGTTCGTCTACTATTGCTTAGGCAACGGTGTCGGCAGCAACAGTGTCAACAGCTACGGTATCAACAACCTCCTCAACAGTGTCAACTGCAGTGGTGTCCTCAACGGCCTCAGCCTGCTTTGTACCGTTTCCGCAAGAAGCGAAAGAAATAGCTGCTACAGCTACGAACATGAATGCTAACTTTTTCATTTTTCTCTTTAGTTAAATTAGTAAAACAATCAATTGCTTTTTCAAAACCGATGCAAAGTTACAACATTTTTTAATACGTTGTATCGCTAAAGGCAATATTTTTTAAAAATTTCTTGAATATTTGTTGTCGGGGGCTAAAATATATGTCGTTTAGCAGGCTTAATCACTTTCTTATTCGTAACTTTGCAGTATGGAAGATGTTTCATTGGTCGGCTGCAAGGCCGTTTATTTTACCTTGGGGTGCAAACTAAACTTTGCTGAAACATCCACGGTGGCAGAGCGCCTGGCCGAGATGGGCATGGAAAAAGCGCGGAGAGGCGAGACTGCCGACCTTTGTTTCATTAATACTTGCAGTGTTACCGAGGTTGCCGACCATAAGTGTCGTCAAACAATACACAAGTTGGTACGAAACCATCCCGGGGCCTTCGTGGTCGTTACGGGATGCTATGCCCAGTTGCGGCCAGAAGAGGTGGCAGGCATAGATGGTGTCGACCTGGTGCTTGGTGCTGCGGAGAAGGGAAGGGCCGTGGAGCTGATTGTATCGTACTTTCGTTCCCGCCGTTCCGGCCAGGAGAATGTGAACGTTGAGACGCCCGGTCCTGATGCGCGGGCAAAGCGGGAGGAACCCTTTGTGCCCAGTTGTGCTTGTGGTGACCGCACGCGCTATTTCCTGAAGGTCCAGGACGGGTGTAATTATTTCTGCACTTATTGTACCATACCCTTTGCGCGCGGACGTAGCCGCAACGGCTCCATTGCTTCGCTTGTCGAACAGGCACAGGAGGTGGTAAGCCGCGGGGGCAAGGAGATTGTCATCACCGGTGTGAATATCGGCGACTTCGGACAGACGACGGGCGAGTCGTTCCTCGACTTGATAAAAGCGCTGGACCAGGTGCAGGGAATTGCGCGATATCGCATCAGCAGCATTGAGCCCAATTTGCTTACCGACGAGGTGTTGGAGTTCTGTGCCTCGAGCCGGGCTTTTATGCCTCACTTCCACGTGCCCTTGCAGTCGGGCAGCGACGAGGTTTTGAGGCTGATGCACCGACGTTATGATACCGCTTTTTTTGAACAGAAGATGGCGCGCATCCGTGAGTTAATGCCCGATGCGTTCATCGGGGTCGATGTCATTGTGGGCATGCGAGGGGAGACCGACGAACTGTTTGCCCAGGCGCTCGACTATATGGATCGCTTACCCGTGAGCCAATATCACGTGTTCAGCTACAGTGAGCGGCCGGGCACCAAGGCGCTTAACATACCGCTTCGTGTGAGGCCGGAGGTGAAGAAGGAGCGCAGCGCCCGGGTGCTGTCAGTCAGTGATGCTCACGCGCGCGCATTCTATAATAAATATATAGGAGAGGTTCGTCCCGTGTTGCTGGAACATGGCAAGCGCGGCAGCGCAATGGGAGGATTCACGGACAATTACATCCGTGTCGAGTGTGCGAGCCCCGGGCTGGGTGCTGACAACCAGATTGTGTTCGTGCGGCTTGGCGACTGGAATGCCGACGGGACGGCTTTAATAGGAGAAATTGTATGAGTAAGACAGCGATAGTGATTTTGAACTGGAACGGGGCCGACATGATGCGCCGCTTCCTGCCTTCAGTGGTGAAGAACAGCCCCGAGGCTGACGTTGTGGTTGTCGACAATGGGTCGACCGACGACAGCCGCTTGTGGCTTTCCGATGCGATGCCTGCCGTCGCCCAGATTGCCCTCGACCGTAATTACGGCTTTGCCGAAGGCTACCACCGGGGGCTGGGTTTGCTTGATGACGTGCGCGCGAAGGCTGGCCTCCCGCCCTACGACTATTATCTATTGCTGAACAGTGACGTTGAGGTTCCCGCCGGTTGGCTGATGGCCATGCTGGCCTACATGGAGGCGCACACTGAGGTGGCCGCCTGCCAGCCGAAGCTACTCTGCCAGTGGGCGCCCGAGATGTTTGAGTATGCTGGTGCGTCGGGCGGTTTCATCGATGCCCTGGGCTATCCCTACTGCCGGGGGCGTGTGTTCTCGACGGTAGAGAAGGATGAAGGGCAGTACGACGATGTGGTGCCCGTCATGTGGGCAACCGGTGCTGCGCTGCTCATACGGCGTGCTGATTACTGGCAGGTTGGCGGCCTCGACGGGCGCTTTTTCGCGCATCAGGAGGAAATCGACCTGTGCTGGCGACTGCGCAGTCGCGGGCGTGGGGTAGTGGTGGTGCCCCAGAGCGTGGCCTACCACCTTGGCGGGGGCACGCTGCCCAAGGGCAATGCCCGCAAGGACTACCTGAATTTCCGCAATAACCTGCTTTTGCTCTACAAGAACTTGCCCGAGGAGCGGCTCCAGCGTGTGATGCGCGTGCGCTTCTGGCTCGACGCCCTGGCCTCGTTGCAGTTCCTGCTCAAGGGACAATGGGCCTCGTTCCAGGCCGTATGGCGTGCGCGCCGCGACTTTCGCCGTCTTCGCTCCGACTTTGAACCTGCGCGCCGCGAGAACTTGCGCCTCGCAGTCCTGTCGCCCGTGCCCGAACAGTCGACCTTCTCCCTCTTGTGGCAATACTACGTGAAAGGTAAGAAAACATGGAAGCAGCTCTATATTTAATTCCCTGCACGCTGGGCGACACGCCCGTCGAGCAGGTATTGCCAGCCTATAATGCCGACATTGTTCGTGGCATTCGCCATTTCGTTGTCGAGGAGTTGCGCACGGCTCGTCGTTTTTTGCGCCGTGTCGACCGCGAGTTCCCCATCGACGATTCCACTTTCTTCGATATGGGCAAACACAGTCGCGAACAGGACTTCGCCTCCTACCTGAAGCCCATCAGTGAGGGCCTGCCCGTGGGCGTCATCAGCGAGGCCGGTTGCCCGGCAGTTGCCGACCCAGGGGCAAACCTGGTGGCCATGGCCCAGCGGCGCGGCATCCGCGTGGTGCCCCTGGTTGGGCCCAACAGCATGATTTTGGCCGTGATGGCAAGCGGCCTCAATGGCCAAAGTTTTGCCTTCAACGGATATCTGCCCATCGACGAGGGCGAACGTGCGCGTCGTTTGCAGGTGCTCGAGAAGCGTTCCGCCCACGAGTCACAAACCCAGCTGTTCATCGAGACACCCTACCGCAACCGCCGACTCTTCGACACCCTTCTGCGTACGCTTTCGCCCAAGACGAGACTGTGCGTTGCCGCCGGGCTCACTACGGCTGACGAGTGGATTCAGACCCACACGGTGGGCGAGTGGCGCAAGCTCCAGTTGCCCGACCTTTCGCACGTGCCCGCAATCTTCCTTTTTTTGTCCTGAAATCGTCAATGCGTCGACGGGCCTTCGTCAATGCGTCGACGAGCCTCCGTCAATGCGTCGACGAGCCCTCGTCAATGCGTCGACGAACCACAGTCATTGTTTTGACAGAAATTGAACTGGTCGAAATTTTCGATAGGTTCGTGTTTTCCCTCGGAAAAACCTTACTTTCTTTTCGCCGATTATTCGTATCTTTGCCAGTGATGGACAGCAAGATGATTCTGATAGCCATGGATTCGATGAAGGGCAGCCTCTCGTCGGCGGAAGCCAACGAGGCGGTCCGACAGACCGTGACTGCGTGTTGGCCCGATGCCTGCGTGGTGACGATACCCGTGAGCGACGGGGGAGAGGGCTTCCTGGACGCCGTGGCGGCAGCGGGCACATGGCAACGCGTGACGGTTGAGGTGCTCGACCCGCTGATGCGCCCCATCCGTGCCCAGTTCCTGATTTGCGGCCGCACGGCAGTCGTCGAAATGGCGCAAGCCAGCGGCCTCGGACTGCTCAAGGTCGATGAACGTAACCCCCTGAATACCACGACCTATGGTACGGGCCAGCTGATAGCCGAGGCCGTGCGCCGCGGAGCCGAAGAAATCGTGGTGGGCCTGGGCGGCTCGGCCACAAGCGACTGCGGCCGTGGGGCCTTGCTTGCGCTGAACGACGAACTGGGCGAAATGCCGTCCGTCGGCATTACACTTGCCACCGATGTCGAAAGTCCGCTGCTTGGTCCCTCGGGCGCAGCTCGTGTCTTTGCCCCGCAAAAGGGCGCAACGGCGGAAATGGTGGAAGAGTTGGAACGACGCGCAGAGGAGTTTGCCTGTGAGAGCGCAATTCGGCTGGGGCACGACTGCAGATGGCAGCCTGGCAGTGGGGCCGCGGGCGGACTGGGCTATGGCCTGATGCAATACCTCGGGGCGCGGCGCATCTCTGGCATCGACTTCATCCTCGACCACGCCCTTTGCCCCGAGGACTGGGAGCGCCTCAGTCTCATCATTACGGGCGAAGGGAAAGCCGACCGCCAGACGTTGATGGGAAAGGTGCCCATGGGCATTCTGAGGCGGGCTCGGCCGCGTGGCATCCCCGTCATGCTCGTGGCAGGCCAGGTGGCCGATTGCGAGGCGTTGCTCCAGGCTGGCTTTGCCCAGGTGAGGGCCATCACGCCGCCCGAAATGCAACTACGTCAGGCCTTGCAGCCCGACGTAGCACGCCACAACCTGCGCTCAGCGATGAGCAGCATGTTGGGTTTACTTTGATTCCAGTTTGATTTGCGATTTAAGACTTGGACACTTGGCGCGCAGCGTGATGCGGCCGGCTTTGCGCGTGGAGCGCAGGATAACCTGCATCTCGCCCTGATGCATGTGCTTCGTGTGCACGTCGTGGAAAAGATAGTCGGTGTAGTGGTCGCCGTTGTCGAGGGCAAGAAGCGTTGCCTCGCCCTCAACCTCGACTGTCAGTTCCTCGTTAAAGCCGGGAACCGTGTTGCCGTGCTTGTCGACAGCCCGGATGGTAAAGTACTGCAGCGACATGCCGTCGGCCTGCAGCGCTGCGGCCGACGTTTCGCGTGGCAGGGGCTCAGGTGTGATAACGAGGCGAACGGCCCGTCCGGCAGTAGCAATCTGGTGGCGGGCCACCTCGCGCCCTCCGTTGTAGGCAACGGCCGTGAGGTTTCCCCCCTTGCCGTATGGCACGTTGTTCCACTTAATCAGTCCGCGCTTGAAGGCGTCGGTCGTGTCGTTCTGCTGGCGTCCGATGCTTTGTCCGTTGACGAACAGCTCTACCTCTTCGGCGTTGGTGAAGGTTGTCACCTGCTGCTTCGAGCCCTCGTTGCAGTTCCAGAATTCGGTATATGTCTTTTGTCCGACGTTTATGGCGTTCCAGCTCTGTGTCTCGTTGCCGGTGAGCACTCCTATGCGCACGACGGGCTTCTCTGGCTCGAAGGCGCCCTTGATAAGCCACGCCTGAGGGTTGGGCCACAGGGTGTGGCGGAAGAATGAAAAGTTCCATCCCTTCTTGGGCCACTTGTTCGATTCGCCCCAGTACTCAATGGCGCCCCAATAGGCCAGGCCGACGGTGCGCTTGCGATCCATGCCGTAGAAGGGGGCCTGCAGTTGGTTGGTCACAGCCTCGCTCTGGTAGAGAATCATGTCGGGTTTATGCTCGAAATACTTGGGATAGCAGTCCCACTGGTAGTTGAAACTGGAAACTTCCGTGGCACATGCCAATTCGGGCGGAGCCATGTAGGTCTTGAACTCCTTCTCCTCACGTATGGCCCCTGCGCGAGCCGGGAACATGGCCACGGTGGTGGGACGCGTCGCGTCGTAGCGCTTAACCATCACGTCGAACACGCGGTAGGTCGTGATGCCCCAGTCGTTAGTCGGGTAGCCACTCCAGTTGTCGCGAATCTGCAGTTCGTTGCCCAGGCTCCATAGGATGACACTTGGGCAGTTGCGGTCGCGCTTAATCCATTCCCCGATGAGTTCGGGCCAGATACTCATGAAGGGCTTTCTTCCGCCCCAATACTGGCTGTCGCTCCATTTGTCGATAAGCTCGTCCACGATGAGTATGCCCATTTCGTCGGCGATGCGCGTCAGGCTTTCGCTATACGGGTTGTGGCTGCAGCGCAGGCTGTTAAACCCGAACTGCTTCATCTGACGGAACTGTCGGCGTATGGCGTCGTCATAGGAAGCCACACCCAGGGCGCCCATGTCGTGGTGGTTGGCCATGCCCTTGAGGAAGACCTTCCTGCCGTTGAGCTTGAAGCCAAACTCGGGGTTGTACTCGATGGTGCGCACGCCGAAGCGGTCGCTCTGGCGGTCGACGAGCTGGCTGTCGACGAGAATTTCAACATCCACCGTATAGAGATAAGGGTCGCCGATGTCCCAACGCCTGGGATTCGTGAGCGTTAGCGGGGGCAGCGAAATCTCGTCGTGGGTGTGCTTGGTGAGTGTGGGCACGTTGGCATGCGTAACGCCAAGCATGGTGCCCTTGTCGTCGCGAATGGTGGCACGAACCTGTGTGCAGGGCTGCTGGCCACTGCCGTGAGCAAAGCCGGCAACGTCTACTTGCACCTGTATCGTGGCTTCGTCGGCCGTGATGCGAGGTGTCGTGACATAGATGCCGTGGCGCCCGATGTGGGTGGGGTTTTGCAGGCGCAGCCACACGTCGCGGAACAGACCGCCGCCCGTGTACCAACGGCTGGCGCCTGACTTGCCCGTGTTGGCATAGACGGCCACCACATTGTCACCGCCGAAATGCAGCTGCTTTGAGATTTCAGTCTCGAAGCCCAGGTAGCCGTATTCCGACGATGCAACCTTTTTCCCATTGACGTAGACGTCGCCGTGATACATGATGCCGCCAAAGTCGAGCAGAACCCGCAGGCCTTGCCACTCGGCGGGCACGTGGAACTTCTTGCGATACCATCCCGTGGTATTAGCTTCCTTAAAGCCGCGTGCGCCTCCGGCCTCTTCAACCCAAGGCTGTTCGAACTGGAAGTCGTGGGGCAGGTTGAGCTGTCGCCACGCTGAATCATCGTAGTTCTCCTGCTCGGCTCCCTCGTGAGGCCCGAAGGCATAGCGCCAGCCGAAGTTAAAGAGTTGTCTTCCCCGTGCCTCTCCGACCGAGGTGGTATGGGCTGGTTGCGAACCATCCATTATGGGGATATCGGTGTAGGGTCTGTTGGCTCCTGTTGCCTGTTGCTTTACTTCGTTGTACTGTGCGAATGCCGGCTGTGTCGAAATTGCCAACAGCAGGGCGGCAATAAAATAAGGAAGTCGTTTCATGGTTACTTAGCTTTAATGGAGTCTTTACGTACTTCGGAAGCGAACTGCTGGGGCTTGATGGTGACGGGCCCTGTCATAAACTCGGGGATGTTGTAGGAGCGCAGCAGCTCGTGATGGTAGTGGGGGTTGCGCTGAGGCAGCTCGAAGGGACGAGTGAAGTGGCCTTTCCCGTCGAAGTGGGCGATGTAGGGTCGGGTGAAATTGCCGTCGGTGCGCCGACTGCTGAATATCACCCACTTGCCATTGGATGACCACGAGTGGTATGACTCTACGTCGTCGGAGTTTAGCTCGTCGATGCGCCGCACGTCGCCACTTTGCAGGTCGAGCATGTAAAGGTCGGCATCCCTGTGCCAAATGTGGAACACCCCGTGGCCGCCCATGGTGAATATGAGCCAACGGCCATCAGGGCTGATGCGCGGCAAGGTTGCCGACATGCTGTCGCTGGCGGCGTCGAACACCATCTCGCGGGCACCGAACGAACGCTCCTTCAGGTTGAAGGGACGGCGATAAAGGCTGTATTTTATGGCTTTGTAGTTTTGAATCATGTCAAACTCCTTTGACACTTCCTGAGCCGTATCTTTCTTGACGTAGAAGGCTGAGCAATAGTAGAGGTAGTTTCCGTCGGGGCTCCAGAAGGGGAAGCAGTCGAGGTTGTTGGTGTCACGCTCCAGCGGCAGTACCTCGTGGCGGTCAACATCGTAGAGCATCAGGTCGCTGTAGGTGTCCTGTACTTCTACTTTCTGGTTGTCGTTGGTGTGGAACGATTGTCCTGTGTGGTTGGTGCTGTAGGCAATAAGCTTTTCGGTGGGATGCCACGTGGGGTAAACGCCGGCAGAGACTGTCTTACCCGTTTTCATGTCGATGCGTTCCACCTTGCCGTCATAAGTGATGATGGTTCCTCCGTGACCTTGGCGGACGTGGAACTGCATGCGTTCGGGGTTGTAGTTCTGATACGAGTGGCAGTTGATGCATTGCCCGTCGCGCTCTGTCGAATTCGACATGTTGCCGTAGATGAGCCGTTCGTCATAGTTCTCCAGGCACCGTTGGTTGATGGTCAGGTCCTCGTAGGTGACGTAAGAAGGTGCGATGAGGCGGTAGGAGATATAGGGGTCAATGCTGTCGGGCGAGACATGGATGTGGAAGGGCTTCATCCTTGTCCACTTGTCATCCTTGCCCACGAACACCTCCACTGTGATAAGGGAGTCGAGGCTTTTCATCTTCTTCCACTCCTTTTCCGAGGGACGGACGTCGCGCTTGCCATAGAGCCATTCTTCGTTGCCGGCTGTGATGCGGGTGACGAATGCCGTGCCTTCCTCCTCGATGCTAAAGGTAAGAGGAGCAATGTTGCAAGGGACGGTTACGTCCTGATACTCAGGAAAGATTTGAGGTTGCTGCTGACTGTCGTCAAACGATGTGGGCACCTCGGCCTTCTGGCACGAGGCGAGCAACCCGATAATAAATGTGGCAATGAGAATGCGATACAAGGGAGGGTATTTCATAGTCAGTTGGTTTTTTGGTTACGACGCAGGAAGTAGAAGTAATAGAACGTGTCGCCATACTGGGGCAGGAAAGCAACTTTCTTCTGCTCGTCAGTCATGGAGCCACATTGGGTATTGAAGGTCATGAAGTTTGAGTAGGTCTGTTTGACACTTTCGTCGAAGGGCAGCTTAGCCAGCACTTCGGCGTTCGTGAGGCTGGGCCATAGGGCACTTTCCCGTTGTGGCTCGAGCATTGAGTAGAGGTAGGCTGCCTCTTGGTAGTAGCGTGGCACTCGGAAGCCCGGCTCGTGCTGATGCATGTCGAGGTATTGACGGAAGCGGGGCCAGAAGAGGTCGATGTCCTTCATGATAAGTGAACATACGAGTGTCATTTCCTGATAGCCAGGGTCGGCGCCGTGTCCGCTGGAGAAGGTCTTGAGCAGATACAATTCGACAAGGGTGTTGTCGCCGTCAAGTCGGTCTGTGAATTCGGCCATGGGAATGATGGGCTTCATCTCCTCGTCCTCGGCCATGAGTTCGGGATGCTCCACGTAAGCAGCGTATTTCTTGGCCCAATCGCGATGGTAGATGGTTTGGCTCAACATGTCGATGTACTTCTTGGCCACTTTCCAGTCGTGGGTAATGAGACTGGTCTTGGCCATATACTTCAAGACGTCGACACTCCAGCCAAATTCCACTCCATCCTCCATGCACCAGCGGTAGCAGAATCCCTCCTTGCCGTAGTGGTAATAAAGCATCTTGCCGCCTACTTGAGTCAAGCGTATTGTCCAAGGTGCATGCTGTTGCTCGGCACCTTCCGGATAGCGGAACATCTCGTCGCCGATACGCCCGAGGCGGAAGAGGGCAAGGTTCTTCATCATCACCATAGCTCGGGTGGGCGGCATTTGTTCGCCCATGTCCTGACGTAGCATGGTGCGCAGGACTTCCTCCCAGTCGAGCCGATGGATGGCGTTTGTCATAACCACCTCCTTGCGGAAGTTCGTATCGCGTTCCCAACGTAGATTTACGCCGATACAACCCAGTACCAGCAGGATAGCCACTATGGGCCATGCCAGTGCCGGCTTCAACTTTGCGGCAACTTGATCACGGCTGACAATGGCAATGATTGCAAAGGCTAAGGCTAAGGCATAGTAGGACCAGCGGTACTGTCCGCAATCTACCTGTCCATACTGGAATGAAGGCATTGCGGCCAGATATGCAGTGTTCATTTGCACCTGTCCGTAGAACTGGCGCACCATAATCGGGGGAACAATCATGATTAACACCAAGCCCAGCGCAACGGCGGCGGTTTCGATGTGGTCCATGCGTAGTTTCTTGGGCACCATCATCAGGCCAATACCCAGTATGCTCCATGCTCCCATGGCGGGATAACCCAATATGCCGTAGATGGCCAACCAGACAAGGCGCAGGCGCCGGTCGGGGATGAGACGGTAAATGCAACCAGCCATGACGGCAAACAGAACGCCCAAGGTCGGCACCCAAGGATGGCCCTGTAGCTTCATATAATATATCCAGTAGCCGGTTTGCACCAAACATGCCATCAGGGCAAGGGGGACGAGAAGCGTGAGCACGCGCCAGGGGCCTTGTAGGCGGAAGAGCCAGCAAAGCAGGGCCATGATGGCCGCCCACGTGATAATCAGTAACAAGACACCGAGCCATGGGTGGAAGAAAAACTGCGTCATGAAGGCAGCGGCCCACGTCAGCATTCCACCGGGGTAGAAGTTGGAGATGTGAAAGAAGTAACGACTCGGAAGCCACAGTGAAAGTTCTTGTAAACGGTAAAGGACGTCGCTTTCAGTGCGTAGTATCAGCCATCCCATAATGGCAAGCGCAACTGCAAGCATGCAAGGAAAAAATATTTTCTTGATTATCTTCATTTTTTTGCTTTTATTTCTGCCAAAGTTACAAAATATTATTGAATAATTGTTATCTTTGTCGGTGGCAATACATTAAAAACCATAAAACAAATACCTTATGATGAAAAATTTAATGTTGGTGGCATTGTCTATGATGGCAATAACCGCCACAGCGGCACCTAAAGCGGCTCCGAAGCCTTATTGGCTCGACCCGAGTGTGAATCGTGTAGGCACAGAGGCACCGCGTTCTTCGTTCTTTGCCTACGAAAGTAAAACTTTGGCAAAGGACGGCGTAAAAGCCTCCTCCAATCGTTTCTTGTCAATGGATGGGCGGTGGAAATTCCAGTTTGTCAAGGACCACCAAAATGCCCCGAAGAACTTTTATGTTGAGAATTACGACGATTCGTCGTGGGAGCTTTTCCCCGTGCCGGGCTTGTTCGAGTTGAACGGACATGGCGACCGCATCTATAAGAACGTAGGCTATTCATGGAATACTCAGTTCGAGAATAAACCAGGATTCGTTGAAGAAAAGAATAATTACACAGGTTCATATCGCCGTAAGTTCCAGGTTCCTCAAGATTGGAAGGGACAGAACATATACATTCACGTGGGATCTGCAACGAGCAACCTTCGTCTTTGGGTCAACGGCAAGGAAGTGGGTTACAGTGAAGACTCCAAGATAGAGGCAGAATTTGATGTGACCAAGTATATCAACCCCGGAAAAGAGAACCTTGTTGCCATGCAGGTAATGCGCTGGTGCGACGGCTCTTATGGCGAGGACCAGGACTTCTGGCGCTTCACGGGTATCGCGCGTGAGGTATATATGTATGCACGCCCCAAGACCCATATTCAGGACATCAGTATCGTGCCCGACCTCGTGGACGGATACAAGAATGGTAAGCTTGTGGCTAATGTCAACGTCTTGAATGCCAAAGGCAATTCCATACAATTCCGTTTGGAGGACGCTGATGGGCAGAAGGTGTACGAAACTCCCACCGAGGGCAAGATGAGCAATAACAAGCAATACATTGCAATAGAAGTGAAGGCTCCCAAGCAGTGGACTGCAGAAACTCCTTATCTCTACACGCTTTACACCACGTTGAAGGACCAGAAGGGCAACGTCATAGAGGTTGTGGCACAGAAGGTGGGCTTCCGCAAGATTGAAATCAAGGGCGGCCAACTGCTCGTTAATGGCAAGCCCGTCTTGTTCAAAGGTGCCGACCGCCACGAACTTGACCCCGATGGTGGCTATGTAGTCAGCGTTGAGCGCATGATTCAGGATATCAAGATAATGAAGCAATTGAACATGAATGCCGTGCGCACATGCCATTATCCTGATGACCCACGCTGGTATGACCTTTGTGACCAGTATGGTATATATGTGGTGGCTGAAGCTAACTTCGAGAGCCACGGTATGGGATACGGCGATCGTCGCTTGGCTCAGGACCCCACCTACAAGCAGACCATCGTGGAGCGCAATGAGGCAAACGTGATGATTCAGAAGAACCATCCCAGCATTATCTTCTGGAGTCTGGGTAACGAGAGTGGCTATGGTGACAACTTCGAGGCCGCATACGACCGCGTAAAGGAACTTGACCCCTCGCGCCCCTGTCAGTACGAACAGGCCGGACAGAACGGAAAGACCGATATCTTCTGCCCCATGTACTATGGCTATAGTGGTTGTGAAAAGTATAGCCAGGGCGACAACCCGCGTCCCCTCATCCAGTGTGAATATGCCCATGCCATGGGCAACTCCATGGGCGGCTTCAAGGAGTATTGGGACCTTATCCGCAAGTATCCCCACTATCAGGGTGGTTTCATCTGGGACTTCGTGGACCAGGGCATCCGTGGAACGTCAAAGAAGACCGGAAAGCAAATCTGGATGTATGGTGGCGACGAAGGACGTTATCCTGCAACAGACCATAATTTCAACTGCAATGGCGTTATTTCGCCAGACCGCTGTTTTAACCCTCACGCCTATGAGGTGCAGTATATCCACCAGAACATCTGGGTGCGCAACTTCAACCTCGAGCGTGGCACTGTGGAACTCTATAACGAGAACTTCTTTACCGACCTCTCCAATATCCAGGTTAGCCTCGACTTGCTGGTCGACGGCAAGTCTAAGTCCATGGTCAGCAACTACGGCGACATCAACGTAGGTCCGCAGGAGACTAAGAAATTCGACATCTCCCCCCTGCGCGAACCAGTGCAGCAGTTCATTGCCCAGAATCCGGGTAAGGAGATACTCGTTAATGTGGAGTTCTCGCTGAAGCGTCAGGACGGTCTCCTGGAGGCCGGAACCGTGGTGGCCCGCGAACAACTGTCCCTGCAGGGCTATCAGTTCCCCGCTGCCGATCAGTTCCTGGCCAATGCGAAAACGGCTTCGAGCCGCGTTGTTGCCGACTCAATGCTGGCCTGCTATACCCTCTCGGCTGCCGGCATGGATGTCACCGTAAACCGCTGGACGGGCGAGCTGGACTACCTCGACGTGGATGGCAAACCCATGCTGGAGGATGGCTACAGCGTTGTACCTAACTTCTGGCGTGCTCCCACCGACAACGACTTCGGTGCAAGCTTGCAGAACCGCTTCCGCCAGTGGAAGGATGCCGACCGCCGGCTCCAGAGCCTGACACTTACGGGTGATGACCATGCTCGCACCATCACTGCCACGTACAAGATGCAGCGCGTCGATGCCATGCTTTCTGTATGCTATATGCTGACGGCACGTGGTGAACTCGTCGTCAGTCAGGACCTTGACGTTAACGAAGAGGCTAAGGAAAAGCCCCAGATGTTCCGATTTGGTATGCAGTGGGTTCTCCCCGAGGAGTTCGGAACAGTGGATTATTACGGACGCGGCCCCAACGAAAACTACATAGACCGTAACAATTCAGAGTTTATTGGCCATTATACCGGTAAAGTTAGCGACCAGTACTGGGGCTACATCCGTCCGCAGGAAAGCGGTAACCACACCGACGTTCGTTATTGGCAATTGCTGGATAAGACGGGGCGCGGCCTCAAGTTCCAGGCTACCGGAAAGATGGAGGCTTCGGCCCTGAACTTCTTGCTGGCAGACCTTGACGACGGCCCACGCAAGGATGCCCGCCAAAGCCACTCGGGAGACCTTAGCCCACAGAAATTCACGGTTGTGCAGCTTCAGCAAAGCCAGTTCGGACTGGGCTGTGTTACCAGCTGGGGCGCATGGCCTCGCGATGAATACCAGATGCCTTGGAAGGATCGTAAGTTCACCTACATAGTGGAAGCCGTACGTTAATTTCGTACACAGGATACAAAAGGGGAGCGCTCCATTTCGAGAGCGCTCCCCTTTTGTAATATTATCGGTACTTTATTTAATATACTTCTTTCCGTTTCGGCTGTAAAGACCATGGTGCAGGGGAGTAACCTGCCGGCCACTTAGGTCGTAGATTTTGTCGTTGGTGTCGTCCGTTTGCTTGACGCTGACTACGGCGTCTGGGGCGATGGGCAACACCTGCCCGAAGTTAAGGCTTGTGTATGCTTCGTTCTCAACCAGACTCTTATCTACGTAGAGCGTGGCTTCGGCAATGTCTTCGGCATAGAATGCCTTGGGGCTGATGACAGGTGCCGGATACGACCAGATGATAACCTTCTGAAGCTTTCCTCCATTGCTGCCGCAACCGGTTTCGGCCCACGAGCTAAAGGCAAAGTCTTTTATGGAATTTATGTTGCCGGTAATCTCTACGCTTTCCAGTTGCCAACACTTGCTGAATACGCCTTCGGCAATGTCCATAATACGATCGGGCATGACCACTTTTTTTAAGCCTGTATTGAAGAAGGCCCAGTCTCCGATGTATATCAACGCGTCAGGCAGGTTCACGGCCGTTAGTGTCCAATGGTTGTAGAAAGCCCTGTCGGCAATCTGTGTCACTGGGTATTCATCTCCTTCCTCGTTAATGGTAATTACCTCGGGAATGGTGATTTGCCAGTTCTCGACGTTCTGCGGCGCATGGGCGGCATCGAATCCCGCAACCGTGGCCGTACGGCTGTCGGGCCACAGTTTGTAGAAGACACCCTGTTCGTCGTAGTATTCAACTGACCCGTCGCTCTCGTCGAGGGCCATGACGGCGGCAAAGCCCAATTTCGTGTAAACGCTATCCTCAACAAGTGAGTAATGTACGTATAGTGTGTCTTGGGCAATGTCGCTTGGGCAGAACGCCTTCGGACTGATGACGGGCGTTTGTTTGGCATATATCCACATGCCTTTCTTCAGTTGCATCCAACTTGGGTTGGCGTACAGGGTGTCAGCCTTGCTCCAATCGCTGAAGGCGAAGTCTTCGATGCGGGTAACCTCTCCGCGTAGGGCGATGTAGTTGAGTGCCCAGCAGTGAGCAAATGCACCTTCGGGAATGACAGTCACGCCGGCAGGTACATCAAGGCTGTCGATAGCCGAGTTGTTGAAACTCCAGGCTGCTATCTCTTTAAGGCCAGAGCCTTCTTCAAAGTTTAGTTTCGACATGGCCCAGCAGTCACTGAAGGCTCCTCCGGCAATCGACTGCACGTTTTTCCCGATGGTTATGGCTTTTAGTTTCTCGTTTTGCAGGAATGCATTTTTCCCGATGGCCGTAACGCTATATGTGGCGTCATCGACTGTAATAGTGGCTGGGACGATAACCTCACCGCTGGCCTTTGTTCCGTCAACAACCCATGCCGTCTTCTCAGCCGGATTAATCTCGTACAAGATTTCCTGTTCGTCGATGAACTCCGTCTCCTTTAGCTCGTCTTCCTCGCTAGTATTGTCAATGTCTTCTTCGCCAGTGGCGTCGCCTATGCAGGTGACGATGAAGTCGTCGAGGTAGGCATAGTTGTCTGATGTGCTCTCCTTGCAACCGATACCTAACTCCAACACACCATTATTGGCATCTGTGGTAACGGACCATGTGGCAGGCATTTCGGCGGGTATGGCCCTCTTGGCGCCACCGGCAAACACGTAGAAACCTTTCTTGTTGGCTCTGGCCTTGACAGTAATGGTATATCGTCCGTCGGGCACGTTGGCACGCTGGCTGATAATGGGACCGTTGTACTTCCCTAGAAAAAGTTGAATGGATTTTAGCTTAACCCTGCCATGGATTGA
>SAMEA3663184__coassemble_71_pt1 | contig 17453 bp, 14 predicted proteins | sample SAMEA3663184__metabat2_low_PE_010 | metagenome-assembled genome bin SAMEA3663184 (sample SAMEA3663184) | pig gut metagenome | biome: pig gut; feature: pig-associated habitat; material: faeces | place: Denmark | collected 2012 | reverse complement strand
CCGAGCCATGGGTAGATTGGATACGCGTTACGCACCCGTGCGCCGGTCGCCATCATATCTGGCAAGCCAGATACATGCTGCCCCTCGACTTGCATGTGTTAAGCCTGTAGCTAGCGTTCATCCTGAGCCAGGATCAAACTCTTCATTGTATTATCTTTTTCTTTTCTTTTTTCTTCAGATGAAAACGACAAACAACAGAGCCGTCCGACTCCCTGCTATTGGTTACAGAACCGACGGTTCGATTCTCTTTCCTGTACTACTTCTTGTCTATGTAAATATGTCAATGAACTTGTTTGTGTCTCCTTTTCTTGAGACGCGAATGCAAAGGTACGGCAACTTTTCGAACTGACCAAACATTTTAGCCATTTTCTTCAAAAAAAGTGCGAAATTTCTGCAAAGACTGCTCCAAAACGGTCTTTGGACAGGCTAAATTGATGCGAAGGAAGGGAATTTCGGTCGGATTGTAAATGTGTCCGGCGCTATACATCACGTGGGCTTTTTGCCTCAAAAGTTGCTCGAGTTGGTCGGAAGTATAGCCAAGAGATGAGCAATCAATCCAGGCAAGATACGTGCCTTCAAGCTTGGTAACTTGGATTTGAGGCATGTTTTCACTGATAAATTTGCAAAGGAACTGGTAGTTGCCATGAATGTATGACATCAGCTGGCGCAACCACTCCTCCCCTTCCTCGCTGTAGGCAGCCTCATGTGCGACGACCCCAAAGGGATTTACATCGCACGTTTCATTAATATTTATTTGCTTGTCGATGAGCGCACGACGTTGGGAATCGGGCACAACGATGTCGGCCAGCTGCAAGCCCGCGATGTTGAAACTCTTGCTTGCCGAGATGCAAACGGCGCTGTTCTGCGCGAACTCGTCACTGAGGCTCGCAAACGGAGTGTAGCGGAAGCCAGGCATGACGATTTCGTTGTGTATCTCATCGCTGATAACGAACACCCCGTGGCGGAGACAGATATCGCCCAAGCGTGTGAGTTCCTCTGGCGTCCAGACGCGGCCCACGGGATTATGAGGATTGCAGAGCAGGAAAATCTTTGGCTTGTGGTCGATGATTTTCTGTTCGAAGTCCGTGAAATCGATTTCATAATGGTTGTCGCGACGGACGAGCGGATTATCGACAAGCACATTGCCAGCGTTACGGAGGCATGAATAGAAGCAGTTGTAGACCGGTGTCTGCATGATGACGCCATCGCCAGGAACGGTCAGCGCCTGCAGTATTGCCGCAATGGCCGGCACCACGCCGATGGTGTAGAGCATGTGTTCGCGCTGTATGTTCCAGTTGTGTCGACGGGCGAACCACTGTATGACAGTCTGGTAATAAGAATCCGGCACCTGCACGTAGCCAAAAATTCCATGGTCGAGGCGTCGCTGCATTGCCTGCAGGATAGGTGTTGCCGCCCGGAAGTCCATGTCGGCCACCCAAAGCGGAAGCATTTCGGGGTCGGCATCATGGTCCCACTTTACGCAGCCAGTACCGCGCCGGGGAATGATTTCGTCGAAGTTGTATTTCATAGGTATATAATATATAAGGTATAAAACGCGAGTAAGACCGACGGAGGATTACTGAGGCAGGACCTCAATCTTGCAGTCGGCAGGCGCCTTTTGGTTCTCGTCGATGATGATTTCGCCCACTGTGCCACGCACTACGATGCTGCCCGACGTGGGGTTCTTGATGCTGTGGACATTGCCATTGATGGTGGCGCGGATGGTGCTGTACTCAAAAGCCAGATTGGCGTCGTCGCCCAGGGTGCAATCCTCGAGAACGAGATTCTCGCAGTAGCAGAGAGGCTGTTCGCCCGTGATGTGACAACGCACCAGCCGCAGGTTCTTGGCGTACCATCCCAGGTATTCGCCATTAATCTCAGAGTCGTAGACCGTGACGTTTTCCGATTCCCAGAAAGCATCCTTCGTGTTGAGGAGGGCATTGTGAATCTCCACGTCGTGACTGTACTGGAAGGAGTAGTTCCCATCCTGATGGTAACGGTCGATGTAGACATCGGAGGTGTGCATGAAAAGATAGTCGGCATTCTGGATGGTGCAATCTTCGATTCTCACGTGGTCGCAGTCCCAGAGTGTCTCTTGGGCGTTGGTGAAGATGCAGTCGTGCAGGTCGATGCCCGACATGCGACGGAACATCTTCGGGGCCTCCACGCGACAGTTGCGCATCGTCACCCCGCTGCTGTACCAGAGCGACGAGCGTGCGCTCTCGGCAAAGAAGCAGTTGCTGACGCGAAAGCCGCGGCACTCCCAAAAGACATATTTCCCCTCGAAGCGGCAATCTTCGGCTTCGATGTTGCTGGTCTCCTTGATGCTGGATTCGCCGAGGTGGATGGTTACGTCCTCGAGGCGCAAGTCGTGCTCGCGGTACAGCGGACGCTCGCCCCCGAATTCTTCATTTCGTATTGTTCTCATATATTTTTATCTTTTTCAGTTTCAGTCGGAGCAGGAAGATGATGCCTCGCACGGTAAGCTCGATGCACATGGCCAGCCACACGCCACGCAGTCCCATGGTACGGGCAAGGATGGCAGCCAGGGGGATGCGCACGAGCCAGATGCTGCCCAGGTTGAGGATGCAGGGCACAAGCGTGTCGCCCAGTCCCATGAACACGCCATAGACGACAATGGAAGCAGCATACATGGGTTCGGCGAACGCCTCGATGCGCAGAGCCACAGTGCCCTCGGCCTGCACGGCCAGGTCGGGTGTCATCATTTGCATCAGTTCGGGCGCCGCCCAATACATGAGGATGCCCAGCAGTCCCATCACGCCCATGCCCAGCCCCACGGTGAGGATGGAGAAGGAGCGTATGAGGTCGCCCCGACGAGCACCGTAGCTCTGGCCGATTAGCGTGGTGGCCGCATCGCCAATGCCGTAGCCAGGCATGTAGCACAGGCTCTCAACCACCACACCGATGGTGTTGGCGGCAATGGCCACAGGGCCCAACGGAGCCACGATGATGGTGCTGACGATTTGTGCACCGCAGAACACCACATGTTCGACGGCCATGGGCAGACCGATTTTCAGGCTTCGCCTTATGATGGGGAATTGGAATGTAAATCGCGAAAGAGACTCCCCGACGAGTCGCAGCTCGGGGCTGCGCGTGACGAGATAGCTGAAGCTGCATGCCGTGGTGATGATTCCCGCCAGGCTGGTGGCAAGAGCCGCGCCCACAACCCCCCAGAGGGGGATGAAGATGAGATTGAAGATGACGTCGAGCCCACACATGAGCACGCCCAGCAGCATGGGTATCTTCATGTTGCCACTGCTGCGCAGCATGCCGTTGGAAAGAAAGAGCAGCTGCATGACGGGGACGGTCAGGCTCCAGATGAGGAAATACTTTGAGGAAAGGGCTGCCACCTCAGGCGTGCCGCCCAGGCGCAGTGGGCACCACGTGTGGATGGAGACGCAGAAGAGCGAGACGACGACACCCAGCAGCAGGCAAACGAGCAGCGCCTGCCGCAGGACGCTCCGCGCCACATCGTTCTCCTTTGCCCCGATGTGTTGGGCAACGAGCACACCGAAGCCGGCACCGATGGATGCCGAAAGACCGCCAAAGAGCCAGCATGTGGTGCTCACCAGTCCGATGCTGGCTGTCGCCGTGGCGCCCAGCCGCCCCACCATCATGGTGTCGATATACTGCATGACGATGGTGCTCAGCTGACCCAGTATGGCTGGCATGCTTAGCCAGAGGACGAGGTTCAGCTTGTCGCGACGCGTCATTCCGTGTCCGTCGCGCAGCTGTTGAAGAAGTCTTTGCTTGCGTCCCATAGGTGGCCTTTCGTTTTGAGCACGCAAAGATACGAAAAATATTTCGCACGTGCAACAAACGCTCGGGTCTCAGATATACCATATTTATATATATGCGTGCGCTCGCACGCGCGCACGCATTACATGGACGGGCCCTCGTCGACGCATCGTCGGAGCCTCGTCGACGCATTGACGAAGGCTCGTCGATGCATTGTCGGTGGCTCGTCGATGCATTGTCGGTGGCTCGTCGATGCAGCGACGGTTGCGAGAGGACGTAAAGGGCAACTTGCCAACTTGTCACGAAAAACGACATTCTGCCCCACTCTCCCCAGTTTGCCACGCTGTTTGTAACCCTATGATTAGAAAGAATACTAAAGCAAAGAAAGGAGAACCATTATGAACCTGAACAAATTTACCATCAAGGCACAAGAGGCTGTGCAAGAAGCCGTTAGCCGCGTACAGCGCCAAGGGCAACAAAACATTGAGCCCGAACACCTGCTGGCAGGAGTGCTGAAGGCTGGCGAACAGGTGACGGGATTCGTTTTCCGCAAACTGGGCATCAGCCCCACCCTCGTGCAGCAAGCCACCGACGCGCAGATAGGTAGTCTGCCCCGCGTGAGCGGTGGCGAGCCCTACCTGAGCCGCGAGGCCAGCGAGGTGCTGACACGCGCCGAGGACATCGCCCAGAAGCAGGGCGACGAGTTCGTGAGCATCGAACATCTGCTCGAAGCCATATTGGCCGTCAACTGCACCGCGTCGAAGATTCTGAAGGACGCCGGTGTGACAGAGAAGGAACTGAAGGCCGCCATCAAGGAACTGCGTGGCGGACAGAAGGTGACGTCGCAATCGAGCGAAGACACCTACCAGAGCCTGTCGAAGTATGCAAAGAACCTGGTAGACGAAGCCCGGGCCGGAAGGCTCGACCCCGTCATCGGGCGCGACGAGGAGATACGCCGCGTGCTGCAAATCCTGTCGCGACGCACCAAGAACAACCCCATCCTCATCGGCGAGCCAGGAACAGGTAAGACGGCCATTGTCGAAGGTCTGGCCCACCGAATACTGCGCGGCGACGTGCCCGAGAACCTGCGCGACAAGCAACTCTTCTCGCTCGACATGGGCGCGCTGATTGCCGGTGCCAAGTACAAGGGAGAGTTTGAGGAGCGACTGAAATCCGTGGTCAACGAAGTGACCAAGAGCGAGGGACAGATTATCCTGTTCATCGACGAGATACACACTCTCGTGGGAGCCGGCAAGGGCGAAGGCGCAATGGACGCCGCCAACATCCTGAAGCCGGCACTGGCCCGAGGCGAACTGCGCTCAATCGGCGCCACTACCCTCGACGAGTACCAGAAATACTTTGAAAAGGACAAGGCGCTGGAACGCCGATTCCAGAGCGTGATGGTCGACGAGCCCGACGTGCCCTCGTCCATCAGCATCCTGCGCGGACTGAAGGAACGCTACGAAAACCACCATAAGGTGCGTATCCAGGACGATGCCATCATCGCCGCCGTAACCCTTTCGCACCGATACATCACCGACCGTTTCCTGCCCGACAAGGCCATCGACCTCATGGACGAAGCCGCTGCCAAGCTGCGAATGGAGCGCGACTCGGTGCCCGAGGAACTCGACGAAATCACGCGTAAACTGAAACAGTTGGAAATCGAGCGCGAAGCCATCAAGCGCGAGGACGACAAGCCAAAGTTGGAACAGCTGAACAAGGAAATTGCCAACCTGCAGGAGCAGGAGCAGCAGTTCCGCAGCAAGTGGCAGGGCGAGAAGGAACTGCTCAACCACATACAAAACAACAAGCAGGAAATCGAGCAACTGAAGTTCGAGGCCGAGCGCGCCGAGCGCAGTGGCGACTATGCCCGCGTTGCCGAGATACGCTACGGAAAGCTGCAACAGCTGGAGCAGGAAATCGAGCACATCAAGGAGCAACTGCGCCAGGCACAAGGTGGCGAGGCTATGGTGAAGGAGGAAGTGACAGCCGACGACATTGCCGACGTCGTGAGCCGCTGGACGGGCATCCCCGTGTCGAAGATGTTGCAGAGCGAGCGCGACAAACTGCTCCACCTGGAGGAAGAACTGCACAAACGTGTAATCGGACAAGACGAAGCCATACAGGCCGTATCCGACGCCGTGCGCCGCAGCCGCGCCGGTCTGCAAGACCCCAAGCGCCCCATCGGCTCATTCATCTTCCTCGGCACGACGGGCGTGGGCAAGACCGAGCTGGCTCGTGCATTGGCCGAATACCTGTTCGACGATGAACAGATGATGACCCGAATAGACATGTCGGAATATCAGGAGAAGTTCAGCGTGAGCCGACTCATCGGAGCGCCTCCAGGATACGTGGGCTACGACGAGGGTGGACAACTCACCGAAGCCGTAAGGCGCAAACCCTACAGCGTGGTGCTGTTCGACGAAATCGAGAAGGCACACCCCGACGTTTTCAACACCCTGCTTCAGGTGCTCGACGACGGACGACTGACCGACTCGAAGGGACGGACGGTGAACTTCAAGAACACCCTCATCATCATGACCTCGAACCTGCGACAGGAGCAACTGCGCACAGCCATGCGCCCCGAATTCCTGAACCGTATCGACGAAATCATAACCTTCCAGCCCCTGAAGAAGGAAGAGATTCGTCAGGTGGTGGGCCTGCAACTCGCCAACATCCAAAAGATGCTCGACGAGCAGGAAATCAGACTCGACGTCACACCTGCCGCCATCGACTTCCTGGCACAGGAAGGCTACGACCCCGACTTTGGCGCACGTCCCGTCAAGAGAGCCATCCAGCGCTATCTTCTCAACGACCTCTCGAAGGCCCTCCTGGACACGGGCATCGACAAACAGAAGCCCATCGTGGTGGAAGCCGCGGACGGTCATCTGACCTTCCACAACTAACCACACCATCGGCCAGGGAAACCCGCCACGCCCCCAATCCGCGACCGGCACGAACCGCCGGCCGCGGATTTTTTTCGTTTTCCCGCATCCCCTTGCACGGTTGTCGAAATTAATTTATATATTTGCACTGATAAGCAAGCAAAAGCCATGAAGAAAATCGGAAACTACATCAGCAAGATAGAAATCGATTCGCTCTGGAGCGGACGACGTCACATTGTGTGGGAACTGCGGCCCGATGTCAACATTCTGAGTGGAGTGAACGGCGTGGGCAAGTCCACCATACTGAACCGCGTAGTGAAGCAACTGCTGGAATACCGCGACGACCACGACATGGACGGCGTGAAAATCACCTACAGCCCCGAAGATGCCGAAATGGTGAAATTCGATGCCATACGGTCGTTCGACCGGGCGGTCGTCACCAGCGAGCTGTTGTCGAAAGTTACCGACTTAAAGCTGCAGACCGAGCTCGACCTGCAACTCTACACGCTGCAACGGCGCTACCTCGACTACCAAGTGAACCTGTCGAACCGCATGATAGCCATGCTCACATCGGGCGACGCCGAGGCACAGCAGAAAGCTCAGGGACTGATTGCCGAAAAGACTCATTTCCAAGACCTTGTCGACGACCTGTTTAGCAGTACGGGCAAGACCATCATTCGCGACAGCAATGAAATACGCTTCCGCCAATACGAAGAAACCATCGAGCCCTATCAGCTATCCTCCGGCGAGAAGCAGATGCTCATTATTCTGCTCACCGTGCTGGTGCAGAACCACGAGAACTACGTCCTGTTCATGGACGAACCGGAGGTTAGCCTCCACTTCGAGTGGCAGAAGCAGCTCATCTCGCTTGTGCGCGACCTCAACCCCAACGTGCAGGTGATACTTACCACCCACAGCCCCGCTGTCGTGATGGACGGCTGGAGCGACTGCACCACCGATGTAGAGGACATCATTATTGATTGATAATCAACGCCATCAAGTCGAACGTCCACTCCCCAACCCATCCGCCTGACCCATGAAAAGACTGACTGACAACATTTCGTCGCGCTACATCGAAGCCGCCAACCGGCTGCGGCCCAACCACTCGCGGCGCCGTGTGGTGGCCTACGTCGAGAGCTACGACGATGTGCTGTTCTGGCGTTCCGTGCTGGACGAGTTTGAGTCGGACACGCTCACCTTCGAAGTGATGTTGCCATCGCGCACCAACCTTGGGAAGGGAAAGAAGAATGTGCTGAAGAACCTGGCGCGCGAGACATCAGGTGAGCAACAGGGCGCACAGGGCAACGTGCCCACAAAGAACGCTCCGGGGGAAGAGAATAGCAACTGGGGAAAGTACATGATTGCATGTGTCGATGCCGACTACGACTACCTGATGCAGAGGGCTACGCCCATTTCGAAGGAAATCATCGACAACCCCTTCGTCTTCCACACCTACGTCTACGCCATCGAGAACTACCAATGCTACGCCCGGGGGCTCCACGAGGTGTGTGTAATGTCGACCCTCAACGACAAACTGATTGTCGACCTCGAGGCCTTCATGGCAGAGTATAGTCGCATCATATGGCCCCTGTTCGTGTGGAACGTGTGGGTGTATCGCTACGACTACTACTCGCGCTTTACGCTCATGGACTTCGGCGGTCTGGTGGGCATACGCGACATCAATCCCTACCATCCCGAACGCACGCTGGAGACGCTGCGCCACACCGTCAACCGCAAGATAAACTGGATGCAGCAGCACTATCCGCAGGGCAAGCAGACCTACAAGCCACTGCGCGACGAATTATTGTCGCTCGGCCTCACTCCCGATACGACTTACCTATACATGCAGGGGCACACGTTGTTCGAGAATGTCGTGCTCCCCCTACTCACCCCCATCTGCACCCAACTGCGCAAGGAACGCGAAAACGAGATTCGGCGCAACGCCATGCATGCCCAACAGCGGCAGAACGAACTTTCGTGCTACCAACGGCGCCAAAGCCCAATCGACCTGATGCTGCGCAAGAGCACCAAGTTCCGGGAGTCGGAAGTCTTCAGCCGGCTGCGCGCCGACCTTCAGCACTTCATTCAAGGTCTGGAGGAGAAAGAAGAGTAGGCCGTAGGCTACTATTACGACAACTTACTGATAAGCTTACTTACGATATTGTCGCCCGGCTTGCGGAAAAAGCAATCCATTTTCTTTATCTGGCCGTCGGTGGCAAAGACCACAACGCTGTCGCCAGCCTGTATCCGGGTATTACCATTGACTGACATACCAATGCCCTCACGGATGAGTCCACCCAGGGAAACTCCGTGCGGGAACCGCTGTTCACGAATGAGCTTCCCTGTGATGGGCGCCCCCTCTTGGGCCACGAATTCTGCGACGTCGGCATTGGCTATCGTCAGGCTCTTCATCGTCGTCACGTCGGCATTCAGCATAAGCTGGTGGATGTGGCTGGCGGCAATGGCTTTCTTGTTGATAATCGTACCGATGTCGAGCTTCTCTGCCATGTTCACGTAGTCCATGTTTTCGACCAAGGCCACCGTCTTGCGCACGCCCAGTCGCTTGGCAGCAAGGCATGCGAGGATGTTGGTTTCGGTTTCGGGGGTCAAGGCTGCAAAGGCCTGATATTTGCGGATGCCCTCGTCGACGAGCGTTCCGGTGTCACGACCGTCGCCGTGAATAACCACGATATCGTCGTTCTCCAGCAGTTCATTCAGCTGGTAGCAACGTTCCTCGTTGCGCTCCACAATCTTCATTGACAGCCAGTCGGGCTTCTTTCGAGCAAGTTGCACTGAGATGCGTCCGCCGCCCATTATCATCACGCGCTTCACGTCGGGATAGTCTTCCTTGCCCACGAGCTCGCGGATGAGGGAGGTGTGCTTGCGTGTTGTCACAAAGTAAGCGATGTCGCCCAACTGCAGGACGTCGGCACCACCAGGGATAATGGTCTGGTCGTCGCGTTTAATCGTTACGATGTGGTAGGGAGCGTCTGGCGGACAGAGTTCGCGCAGGGGTATGTCGAAGATGCGAGCCCCCTCGCGCAATTTTATTCCCATCATAATCAGGGCCCCGTTGTGTATCTCCCAATACTGGCGCACCCACGAGTGCATCAGGCCCTCAAGTATCTCCTGCGCTGCCAGCACTTCGGGGTAGATGAGCGAGTCGATGCCCATGCGGCCAAACATTTCTAAATATTGCGGCTGCACGTACTCGGCGTTATCCACTCGGGCTACGGTCTTTCGTGCGCCAAGAGTGTGGGCGAGCATGCAGCAGGTGATGTTGCGCGCCTCGTCGGGCGTCACCGCAATGAACAGGTCGGCATGCTGCACACCTGCGCTTTTCATCGTCCCTATACTACTGGGCGACGAGTTTATGGTCATCAGGTCGTAGCTACCCGAGTCGGTGAGCATCTCTGTCTTTTCCTGACTTTCGTCGATGACCACGATGTCCTGGTCGTCTCTGGAAAGGAGCTGGGCCAAGTGGGTACCCACGGCTCCTGCGCCGGCAATAATAATTTTCATGGTTCTTAGGGGTGAGAAGATGGGGAATGATGAGTGAGCACGCGGAGGATGGCCTCTTTGTCGATGCCCACGAGGTGATAGAGTTCGGCAGGCGTGCCATGTTCGACGAAGCGGTCGGGCAATCCCATGCGCACCACCTCAATCTGGCACTGATGGTCAGACAGCCATTCCAGAACGGCTGAGCCCAGGCCTCCCGTGGTTACTCCGTCTTCAATGGTTATGATGCGGCGGTAACGGGAAGCCACCTCCTGCATGATTTGTTCATCCAAGGGTTTCAGGAATCGCATATCGTAGTGGGCGACATCCTCGGTCGTACACTCACGAATGGCTTCGGCAGCCACGTTGCCGATAGGGCCCAACGAAAGGACTGCCGTCGCACCCTGTCCGTCGCGCAGGCGCCGGCCACGTCCGACAGGCACCTCCTCCAGGGAGCAACGCCAGTCACTTAGTATGCCGCGGCCTCGCGGATAGCGGATTACGAAGGGACCCTTGTGAGGCAATTGTGCGGTATACATCAAGCGCCTCAACTCTGCTTCGTCCATGGGCGACGCTATAGTTAGATTAGGTATGGGGCGCAGGAAGGCCATATCGAAGGCTCCATGGTGGGTGGCCCCATCCTCGCCTACCAGGCCTGCACGGTCGAGACACAGCACCATGTCGAGGCCACTGATGGCTACGTCGTGTATGATGTTGTCGTAAGCGCGTTGTGAGAAGGAGGAGTAGATATTACAGAACGGAAGCATTCCCTCGCGGGCCAGTCCTGCCGAGAAGGTCACGGCATGTCCCTCGGCGATGCCCACGTCGAAGGTGCGTTCGGGCATCTCGTTCATCATTATCGACAGGCTACAACCCGAGGGCATGGCCGGCGTAACACCCACGATTCGGGGATTACAACGTGCCAGTTCCAGAATAGTCTCGCCAAAGACGTCTTGGTATCGTAGCGGCTGAGGGCCGGAGGTGGTGCTCTTCAGGCGCTCACCCGTCTCCGGGTCGAACTTACCTGGTGCATGCCACAGCGTTGCGTTGCGCTCGGCGGGCTCAAAGCCTTTACCCTTAATCGTGTGAAGGTGGAGCATCTTGGGGCCCTTCAGATCCTTGATGCGCTGGAGGGTGCGCACGAGTTCCACCACGTTGTGTCCGTCTTCGGGACCAAAGTATCTGATGTTCAAGCCCTCAAACATATTTCGCTGGTTCGTGAGCAGCGACTTGATGGCGTTGTTGAAACGCAGGACGCGCCCCTTGCGGTCGTCATTCAGGATATGCCATCGGTACAAGACCTTGGAGGCCTTGTATCGCAAACCATTGTAGAAAGAACTTGTGTGAAGTTTGTGCAGGTACTCCCCCATGCCGCCCACGCTGCGGTCGATGCTCATGTCGTTGTCATTCAAGATGATGAGCATATCGTTCGGGGTCGACGACACATTGTTGAGCCCCTCGAAGGCCAAGCCGCCCGTCATGCTGCCGTCGCCGATGACTGCCACCACGTGGCGGCTATCGCCCTGCTGGCGCGTGGCCACCGCCATGCCCAGAGCTATAGAAATGGAGTTGGATGCGTGACCACAGGTGCAGGTATCATATTCGCTCTCCTCGGGCGAGGGAAATGGCTTCAGGCCGCCCAACTTGCGGTTGGTGTGGAACCGCGCACGTCTTCCCGTCAGTATCTTGTGGCAATAGGCCTGGTGGCCCACATCCCACACGATACGGTCGTTGGGGGTATCAAATACATAATGTAAGGCCACAGTGAGCTCCACTGTGCCCAGGCTTGATGCAAAATGACCAGGGTTGTCGGCCAACTCATGGATAAGAAACGTGCGTAATTCGTCGCACAACTGAGGCAAACTTTCCAGCGGCAACTGCCTCAGGTCGGCCGGATATGTTATTGTTTCAAGTAAATTCACGACTGCAAAGGTACAAATAATTGGTGATACGGAAAAGACACTTGCATAAATTTGTTACATTATTATCGCCCAAGCACGCGAGCAACAAAGCGACGTATTGTCTCACTCCCAGCGACGCTATGTCTCGCCCTTTGCGACGCTATGTCTCACCCTCTGCGACGCTATGTCTCACCCTCTGCGACGCTATGTCTCGCCCACGTTGACGCACCGATGTTGCAAATCGCTTGTCATAGCCGCTTCAAAAAGGCGAGAAAATGGGGCTTGGGGTTGCATCGTTCGCGAGTTTTCGCTAACTTTGGGCCTCGATAGCAAGAAGTGAAAGAAGAATCGTGGAAAAGGACCACACAAGTCAACTGTTTCGAACCCCAGTTGCCATAGGAAGCATCGCGCGACCACTCACGGCAGGGGACACGAGCGTATTCCTTGGCTCATGTTTTGCCGAGCATATTGGCTCAAAGTTTGGCGAGCAGGGATTGCTCACCACGGTGAATCCCCTCGGGATCATGTACAACCCCATGAGCATCAGCCGCTTGCTTTCGACAGCAGAATCCAACGCTGACCGCGACTTTGCAGAGCACGGAGGGATGTGGCACACTTGGTTGGGCGACAGCAGCCTGTCGTGCCCCAGCCAAAGCGAATGTCAGCGACTGACCGACGAGGCCCTTGCCCGACTACACAAAGCCCTGAGCGAAGCCGACAACCTTTTTCTGACCCTGGGCACCAGCCACTACTACATGTTGCGCAACGGCAAAGGCCAGTGTGTGGCCAACTGCCACCGGTTCCCAGCCTCAACCTTCGAGGAGGCAGAGCTGGAGACAGACGACATTGTGGCTGCACTGGAAGAAATCCTGACTGCCTGGCATGAACGTAACCCACGCCTGCAGGTAATCTTCACGGTAAGCCCTTATCGCTATGCCAAATACGGTTTCCACCAAAGCCAACTGAGCAAGTCGCGACTACTGCTGGCCATCGACAAACTCTGTCGCAAGCTGCCCAAGTGGACCAGTTACTTCCCCGCCTACGAAATCGTGATTGACGAGTTGCGCGACTACCGCTTCTATGCCGACGACATGCTGCACCCGTCAGCCCAAGCCGTCGACTACATCTGGCAACGGCTGACAGAAAGTTGGATGGCCGATGGCATGCTGGCCTTTCTTCGCCGTTCTGTCCCCCTTCACCAGGCCTTGAACCATCGTCCGCTGAACGTAGCCAACCCTGCCTACCAGGCTTTCCGCCGTAAGACGGAAGAACAACTCGAGGCGCTGAGAAAAGATTATCCGAACCTGAACTTATAACACACACATTATGCAATATTCTACAACATCCATTGCCCGACTCATTGGAGCCAAACAGACGGGAGACAACGACAACCCCGTGCGCTGGCTGCTCACCGACAGTCGTTCGCTGTCCTCGCCCGAGGACTCGCTCTTCTTCGCCCTGAGCACGAACAAGGGAGACGGGCACCGCTACATTCCCCAACTCTACCAGCGCGGCATGCGCTCGTTCGTGGTTTCTCAGATACCCAAAGGCGACTATGCCGACGCCGTCTTCCTGCAGGTTCCAGACACACTGAAAGCCCTGCAACAAGTGGCCCAAAGCCACCGCCAACAATTCGACATCCCCGTCATCGGCATCACGGGCTCAAACGGTAAGACGATGGTTAAGGAATGGCTGTCACAAATGCTTTCGCCCGACCACATCGTCACACGCTCGCCACGCAGCTACAACAGCCAAATAGGTGTGCCACTGAGCGTGTGGAACCTGAACGAGAAATCTGAGGTCGGCATCTTTGAGGCTGCCATCTCTCAACCCGGCGAAATGGCAACACTGGCCGCCATCATTCAGCCCACCATTGGTGTGTTCACAGGACTGGGCGACGCCCATCAGGAGAACTTCAACTCATACAAGCAGAAATGCCTTGAGAAGCTCACGCTATTCCATCAAGCCAAGGCACTGGTCTACCCCACCGGCAACCGCGTGGTGGAAATATGCATTCGTGAAATGGAGTTTCACGGGCAACTGATTCCCGTGACCCCAACACCAGATTCCTCGTCATGGGACCTCGACAAACAGTTGTGTGCCGCAGCATGCAAGTATCTTGGCATGGATGAAGCAACTGTCACGAAGCGCATGGAGGAACTGGAACCCGTGCCCATGAGACTGGAGGTGATGACGGGCCACAACGGATGCACTATCATCAACGACTCATACAACAACGACCCCGACTCTCTACGCATCGCTCTCGACTTCATGGCACGCCGCCCGAACGAGGAGGGACGCAGCCACGCCCTGATACTAAGCGACATGCAGCAAACAGGACAGAGCGACGAGGCGCTGTGTCAACAGGTGGCAAGCCTGCTGAAACAATTTGGCATAAACACATTCATCGGCGTGGGCAGCGGCATTTGCTCGCAAGCCCTGCAATTCATACGCAACTCAGGAGCCAACTGCCACTTCTACCCCGACACGGCCGATTTGCTGTCGAGCCAGGTATTCGCCGACCTGCACGACGAGGTCATCCTCATCAAAGGGGCCCGCGCATTCCATTTCGAGGACCTCGTGGCACAACTGGAGGAACGCGTGCACGAAACCATACTGGAGGTAGACCTCAATGCCATCGTGGCCAATCTGAATTACTATCGTGCCATGCTGAAGCCACAGACACGCGTCGTGTGCATGGTGAAGGCTGATGCCTATGGCGCTGGCAGCGTGGAGGTAAGTCGAATATTGCAAGACAACGGAGTCGACTATCTGGCCGTAGCCGTAGCTGACGAAGGCGTGGAACTGCGACAGGCTGGCATCAGCACTGGCATCATGATCATGAACCCCGAGATGACCGCCTTCCGCACCATGTTCCGCCACAACCTGGAACCCGAAGTATACTCGTTCCGGTTGCTCGACGCCTTAATTCAAGCCGCAGAGCGCGAGGGCATCAAGGGATTCCCCGTGCACATCAAACTCGACACGGGTATGCACCGCTTGGGCTTCAACCCACTTAGCGACATGCCGAAACTTATTGAAAAGCTACAGGGGCAAAGTGCAGTGCTACCCCGTAGTGTCTTCTCTCATTTCGTAGGCAGCGACAGCGATGGGTTCGACCAGTTCTCGGCCCACCAGTTCGAACTATTCCTCAAAGGATCCCAAGCCCTGCAGGAAGCCTTCCCCAACCACAGCATCCTGAGACATATCTGCAACACTGCCGGCATAGAGCACTTCCCGGAACGGCAAATGGATATGGTAAGGCTCGGCTTAGGCCTTTATGGAATAAACTCACGCAACAATCAGATTATAAACAATGTATCAACGCTTAAAACGACCATCCTCCAGATTCACGATGTACCTAAAGAAGAGACGGTAGGCTACAGTCGCAAGGGAAGACTGAAGCGCAACAGCCGCATAGCCGTACTGCCCATAGGATATGCCGACGGACTAAACCGCCACCTTGGCAACGGAAATGCTTACTGCCTCGTCAACGGGCAGCGTGCACCATACATTGGAAATATCTGCATGGACGTCTGCATGATTGATGTAACGGACATCGACTGTCGCGAGGGCGATACTGCTGTCATATTCGGACCAGGGCTATCGCCCACTACGCTGGCCAATGTGGTGGAAACTATCCCCTATGAAATCCTGACCGGCGTTTCGAACCGTGTAAAGCGCGTCTACTTCAAAAAATAATCAACATACAACAAAGAGGTTCACATGAAAAACTTCTTTAAACTGTTTGCTGCACTCGTCCTACTGGGCGCAACAAGCGTTCAGGCCGACGACCGACTGGTGGGCGCCGACCTGAGCATGGTGGCTGCCTACGAGCAAGCAGGAGACCAGTGGCTCGACGAAACAGGCAAGCCGATTGGTGACATTATCGAGTATGTAAGTTCAAAGGGCTGGAATGCAGTCCGCCTGCGCCTATTCGTCAACCCTGATTCAGAGAGCGATCCTGCCGTTTGTCAGGACAATGATTACGTGTTGGCAATGGCCAAGCGCGTAAAGGAAGCAAACATGGCCCTGCTTCTCAACCTCCACTACAGTGACACATGGGCTGACCCTGGCACGCAGAAAATACCCGCAGCCTGGACCGACCACAGCACCAAAGCTCTGGCCGCAAATGTCTATGAGTACACCCACTCCGTGATAAAAAAGTTTATTGACGGCGATGCAGCTCCCGACTTCGTGCAAATTGGAAACGAAATCACCTACGGGCTCCTATGGAACACATCAGACGGCAAGTATCCAACCGACGCCAAGACCTATGCCACCGCTGGATATTGCCCCACATGGAGCAGCAACTTCAGCGACGGCGAGGAGCAATGGAAACGTACTGCGGCCCTGCTTAACAATGGCGCTCACGCAGTCCGACAGGCCTTTGCCGAAGCTCAACTCGACTCCACCGATGTGAAGATTGTCGTGCATACCGGAATGGGGGGGAAACCCGAAAAACTCTGACAATTTCTACAAGCACCTGCGCACTGCAGGATTCGACAACTACGACGTGGTGGGTCTATCATACTACCCCTTCTGGAATGGCAAGCTCGACGTACTTGGGACGCTGCTCTCAAAACTGGAGAACGACTTCCCCGAGAAAACAGTTCAGATAGTGGAGACGGCATGGTATAACAGCAACTACCCCTACACGAAAGATGCCAACAACGAGTACACCATTGCCTCGCTCAACAGCAGTTGGACAGCCGACGGACAAGGCATGGTGAGCTACATAAACGATCTCGCCGCAAAACTAAAGCTTTACAACAACGTAAACGGCATATATTACTGGAATCCAGAAGAGTGCGGTAAAGGATACAACAAGGCCGTATGGTCACACAACTTTAACCGAGGCATGTGGAAAAGCAGCGAACAGCAGGCGCACGCCATGCTCATGGCCTCCGACGGAACCACACCAATCACGGCCCTAGCGCAGTACCTCGAGGATGCCGACATTGAGAAACACACCGACGCAAGCGAGTATTTCAAGAATCTCAGTTTTGAGACAGGCGACCTTACAGGGTGGACGGTAGAGCAGGAATTCAGCACCCTGTGGCCTGCCGACTTCGATGCGAGCTGGATGAGCAGCGAGGTGGCTCGCGGCCAAAAGGTGCTAACCATGTGGAATACCAAGATGACGGAAGTGTCTTGCCCTGAAAAACGTTGAATGAAAAAACAACGTTTAAAGATGGATAAAACAGAAGATCTGGAATTAATGGAGTTACAGGAATTGGCACTCAATCGTGGTAGGCAGCACAAGTCATTAGCAGAAACCCGCATGATTGTCAAGGCCTATTTGCTAAATCATGTACCCATTAAGCAATTAAGTGCAGATTTTGGCGTTAGTTGCGGCTCAGCGGAAGATTAGTGGGGGCTAAGCATAAATGGATGACAGTCTGAACAT
>SAMEA3663184__coassemble_62_pt1 | contig 20703 bp, 17 predicted proteins | sample SAMEA3663184__metabat2_low_PE_010 | metagenome-assembled genome bin SAMEA3663184 (sample SAMEA3663184) | pig gut metagenome | biome: pig gut; feature: pig-associated habitat; material: faeces | place: Denmark | collected 2012 | reverse complement strand
TGGCCGAAGGCTCTGCCAGGCGATGGCGAAAAGAAGGAATCGGTATGGAAGGAGCGCCCCAACGACGGAGCTTGCTTCTTTGACGTGAGCAACCCCACGCTCGAGGCTTTCACGCCCGACACGGCCAAGAGCAACGGCAAGGCAGTTGTCGTGTGCCCGGGCGGCGCATATGCCATGCTGGCCTACGCGAAGGAGGGACAGGAAGTGGCGCGATGGCTGGCCTCGCTGGGCTACAACGCCTACGTTCTGGCCTACCGCGTACCCAACAACCGGCAGGGAGCCCTGCAAGACGTGCAGCGGGCCATCCGTCTCGTGCGTGGCAAGGGAGCCACCGAGGTGGGTGTGATTGGTTTCTCGGCAGGAGCAAGCCTCAGCTGCCGTGCCGCCACGCGATGGGGAGAACCCGCCTACGCCCCCAACCCGAAGGACAAAGTGGACACACTTTCGTGCCGCCCCGACTTTGCCATACTCATCTACCCGGCCTACCTCGACGAAGGTCCGGACCACACGCTGACACCTGAGCTTACCGTGACGAAGGACACGCCCCCAATGTTTGTGTTCGGCACCGAGGACGACGTGAAGTATAGCGGTCCGTCGACGCCCGTCATCATGGACGCCATGCAGAAGGCCGGTGCCCCCATCGAGGTGCACTACCTCACTCGTGGCGGTCACGGCTACGGCATGCGATTCGGTGCCGGCCTCGTCTGGCCCTCGCTGGCGGCCCAATGGCTCACCACATTATCCAAGAAGAAATAACGTCACACCCATAAAGACGAATAAGGGCAACCCTCACTGTGGGTTGCCCTTATTCGTTTATGCATTAACGGTTGGGATTAACGGAAGGAGTCGGTCAGCAACTTGATTTCGATGCTGGGCGCTATGCGCTCGTACAGGATGTTATACATGGCATCGAGGATGGGCATGTTGACGTGCATGTGGCGGTTAATATCCTTCATACACTTGGTTCCGAAGTATCCCTCGGCAATCATCTCCATCTCCACCTGCGCCGACTTCACGGAGTAGCCCTTGCCAATCATGGTTCCGAAGACACGGTTGCGCGAGAAGTTGGAGTAGCCCGTAACGAGCAGGTCGCCCATGTAGACCGAGTCGATGATGTTGCGCTCGATGGGGTGAACGGCGCGCAGGAAGCGCTCCATCTCCTGTGCGGCATTGGTCATCAGCACGGCCTGGAAGTTATCGCCGTACTTGAGTCCGTTGCAGATGCCGGCAGCGATGGCATAGACATTCTTCAGCACCGAGGCATACTCGATGCCCAAGACGTCGCCCGAGGTCTTAGTCTTGATGTAGTCGCTGGCTATCATGTCGGCAAAGGTTTCAGCCTTTTCCTGGTCGGCACAGCCCACGGTGAGGTAGGTCAGGCGGCGCAGGGCAACCTCCTCGGCATGACTGGGTCCGCCCAGCACGGCCAGATTCTCGTCGGGCACACCGTAGACTTGGTGGAAGTATTCCGAGACAACAAGGTTCTCGTCGGGCACGATGCCCTTGATAGCCGTCACGATGAACTTGTCGCGAAGCCTTACCTTGAGTTTCTTCAGGTGGCCCTTCATGTAGGGCGAAGGCGTGACGAAGATGAGAGTCTGGCAGGCATTGGCCACCTCGTTGATGTCGCTGGAGAAGTGGATTCGCTGCACGTCGAAGTGCACGCTGGTGAGATAGGCAGGGTTGTGCGACAGGCGGCGGAATTCCTCGATGCGGTCGTCGCGGCGCATGTACCACCAGATCTCGTCGGTGCTCTCCAACATGATCTTGGCTATGGCTGTGGCCCACGAGCCACCGCCCATTATGGCAATCTTTCCTATTCCGTCCACTTCAGTATCTCGTCTTGCGCGGGGCGTTCAACGTCGAGTTTGTACTTCTTAATGATCTCAATGATTTGTTGCTGCAGCTTGGCGGGGTTCTCGCCCTGAAGGGTTTGCACCAAGTTGTAGCCTGCCTTGCGCAGGATGGGGATTATCGGTGCGGGGACGCCCTTCTCGAGGAACAGTTCATCCTTGTCTCGCGGGGCCTTCACCTCGGGTTTCATCTGGGGGAAGAGCATAACCTCGCCAATCTGGAACTTGCCGGTGAGGAGCATGACCAGGCGGTCGATGCCAATTCCGATACCGAAGGTTGGGGGCATGCCGTACTGCAGGGCGCGCAGAAAGTCCTGGTCGATAATCATCGCCTCGTCGTCGCCCTTGTCGGCCAGCTTCATTTGCTCCTGGAAGCGCTCTTCCTGGTCAATGGGGTCGTTGAGCTCGCTATAGGCATTGGCCAACTCCTTGCCGTTCACCATGAGTTCGAAACGCTCCGTGAGTCCGGGCTTCGATCGGTGCATCTTGGTCAGGGGCGACATTTCCACGGGATAGTCGGTGATGAAGGTGGGCTGCAGGAACGTGCCCTCGCAGGTCTCGCCGAATATTTCGTCGATGAGTTTGCCCTTGCCCATGGTGTCGTCAACCTCGATGTTGAGCTTCTTAGCCACCTGGCGTATCTCGTCTTCCGTCATGGGATAGAGGTCGTAACCCGTCTTTTCCTTAATAGCATCGAGGATGGGCAGACGGCGGAAAGGAGCCTTGAAGGAAATCACGTTGCCGTCGATTTCCACCTCGGGCTTGCCGTTGACGGCGGTGCATATCTTCTCAAGCATATTTTCCGTGAAGGTCATGCCCCAGTTGAGGTCCTTGTAGCTGATGTAGAGCTCCATGCAGGTGAACTCAGGGTTGTGGGTGCGGTCCATGCCCTCGTTGCGGAAGTTCTTGCCGATTTCGTACACGCCCTCAAAGCCACCTACGATGAGTCGTTTGAGGTAGAGCTCCGTGGCGATGCGCATATACATGTCGATGTTCAGGGCGTTGAAGTGCGTGATGAAGGGCCGTGCCGTGGCGCCGCCGGGTATGCTCTGCAGGGTGGGCGTCTCCACTTCGGTGTATCCTGCCTCGTCCAGTATCTGGCGAAGGGTGCGCAGGATGGTGGCTCGCTTCAGGAAGGTTTCCTTCACGCCTTGGTTGACGATGAGGTCAACGTAGCGCTGGCGATAGCGCAGCTCGGGGTCGTCGAACGAGTCGAATACGTTACCCTCGGCATCCGTCTTCACGATGGGCAGCGGCTTAAGTGACTTGGCCAGCACGGTCATCTCTTCAACGTGTACGCTGATTTCGCCGGTCTGGGTGCGGAAGACGTATCCACGCACACCGATGAAGTCGCCCAGGTCGAGGCATTTCTTGAAGACCACGTTGTAGAGGTCCTTATTCTCGCCGGGGCAGATGGCGTCGCGCTGGATATACACCTGTATACGACCCTTCGAGTCTTGCAGTTCGGCAAAGGCGGCCTTGCCCATGATGCGTTTGCTCATGATGCGGCCGGCAATGCTCACGTGGCGGCTGTTCTCAGCGGTTGCAGGCGTGGGCACGTCCTCGCCCTCCTCGTTTTTCATCGTGGGGAGGTCAACAAAACTTGACTTAATTTCGGTCGAAAAGGCGTTGGTGGGATATTCAGCGGCGGGATAGGGGTCAATGCCCATGTCGCGCAATTGCTGAAGGTTGTTTCTGCGAACGATTTCCTGTTCGCTCAGTTCCAATATATTCATCGGGCTTGTAATGTATTTACTATAATATATAATTACGACGGCAAAGATACGAATAAGTGAGCAAAAAGTCAAGTGATGGCCTGACTTTTTCGTATTGGCGCGCCCGAGGCGACGGTAAGGCGCAAAAGCGCTCCTGCCCACCTCCTATTACGAATTAGAAGGGAAAGCATCGAAAAGTGAAAAAAAAGTTGTACCTTTGTGGGCGTATTTTGAACGGATTAACATTAACAAAACCATAAAACAATGAAACTCGACATCACACAGGCACTCATCAGTGCAGAGAAGATTAACGCCCTTCGCGGCAAGGTTGAAGAAGCCCAGGTGGCACTGGAACAGGCAACGTGCCCCGGAAACGACTATGTCGGATGGCTCCACCTGCCCACAAGCATCACACCTGCATTCATCCAGGAGATTCAGGATACGGCCAACCTGCTACGCAAGGAATGCGACACCGTGGTGGTGGCTGGTATCGGCGGCTCCTATCTGGGCGCTCGCGCTGTCATCGAGGCACTGCAGAACTCATTCCAGTGGCTCACCAACAAGGGCGAGAACCCCAACGTGCTCTTTGCCGGCAACAACATCGGCGAGGACTACCTCTACGAACTGACCGAGTACCTCCGCGACAAGAAGTTTGGCGTCATTAACATCTCCAAGTCGGGCACAACGACTGAGACCGCCCTTGCCTTCCGCCTGCTGAAGAAGCAGTGCGAGGAACAGCGCGGCAAGGATGTGGCACGCAAGGTCATCGTGGCCATCACCGACGCAAAGCGTGGCGCTGCCCGCACCTGCGCCGACAAGGAAGGCTACAAGTCGTTCATCATCCCCGACAACGTGGGCGGACGCTTCTCCGTGCTCACCCCCGTGGGCCTGCTCCCCATCGCCATTGCCGGATTCGACATCGCCGCACTGGTCAAGGGTGCTCAGGACATGGAGCGCCAGACGGCTGCCGGCACTCCCTTCGACGAGAACCCCGCCGCACAGTATGCCGCCGTACGTAACGCCCTCTATCAGGAAGGCAAGAAGATTGAAATCATCGCCAACTACCAGCCCAAGCTGCACTACATCGGCGAATGGTGGAAGCAGCTCTACGGCGAAAGCGAAGGCAAGGACCACAAGGGCATCTTCACCGCAGCCGTCGACCTGACCACCGACCTCCACTCCATGGGACAATGGATACAGGACGGCGAGCGCAGCATCTTCGAGACCGTCATCTCTGTTGCCAAGCCTGAGCACACACTGCTCTTCCCCTCGGACGAGGAGAACCTCGACGGACTGAACTTCCTGGCCGGCAAGCGCGTCGACGAAGTGAACAAAATGGCCGAACTGGGCACCAAGCTGGCCCACGTCGACGGCGGTGTGCCCAACCTACGCATCGAGTTGGAGCGCCTGGACGAGTACAACCTCGGCCAGCTCATCTACTTCTTCGAGAAGGGATGCGGCATCAGCGGCCTGCTGCTGGGCGTCAACCCCTTCAACCAACCCGGCGTCGAGGCCTACAAGAAAAACATGTTTGCCCTGCTCGGCAAGCCCGGCTACGAGGCTGAAACCGCTGCCATCAAGGCTCGCCTCGCACGCTAATGCCCAACGATACGAACTTGACAGGACGGCTCCGCGCCGTCCTGTTCGATATGGACGGCGTGCTCTTCGACAGCATGAAGAATCACGCCTACGCCTGGAGCCATGCGATGACCGACTTCGGTCTGCACATGGAGCCCGAGGAGGTGTATATGAACGAAGGGCGCACGGGAAACGGCACCATCAACCTGCTGGCTCAGCGCCACTGGGGTCGCAACGCCACCGACGAGGAAGTGCAAAAGATTTATGACGCCAAGAGCGCACTCTTCAACACGCTGCCCGAGCCGCTGCCCATGAGCGGTGCACTCGAGTTGCTCAGGAAAGTGCAGGCACAGGGCCTAACCCGCGTCATCGTCACTGGCAGCGCCACCCATGCCCTGCTCGACCGCGTCAACGCGGCTTTCCCGGGCATATTCGCCCCCGAGCTGATGGTAACGGCCTTCGACGTGCGCCACGGAAAGCCCAACCCCGAGCCCTACCTGATGGGGTTGCGCAAGGCCAAAATCGATGCGTCGGAAGCCATCGTCGTGGAGAACGCACCGCTGGGCATACAGGCCGCCCGTGCCGCCGGCATCTTCACCATTGCCGTCAACACCGGTCCGCTGAAAGACGAAGTGTTGCTCGAGGCTGGCGCCAATCTTGTCCTGCCCTCGATGCAGTACCTTGCCGACCACTGGCACGAAATATACGAGCAACTCAAGTAAAGCGTCTTGCAACACATAAGAGTCCCTCGCTACCTGTCACAGGTGGCGAGGGACTTTGTACGTACGGTCTTTTATACAACTAACTAAAATCTGTTATGAAAAACAGAGTATCTAACTGAGGCGGAACATCACGGGTAGGACGAATTTGGTGCGCACGAGCTTTCCCTTGTCGCGGCCGGGTGTCCACCTCGGCATAGCCTTCACCACACGCATGGCCTCGTCAAGTAAGGCTTGCTTTCCAGCCATTAACCCCTCGTCTTGAGCCGCAGTTTCCTTGCGTTCTTGCTCCGTCATATCCTTATAGGCAGTTACTCGGGTTGCAGGGTCAGCGTTTGGGTCTGTTCCTGTTGTCTTTATGGCCTTTACATTGCTGATACTGCCTTCCTTCTCCACTACGAACTCAACATGGACTCGGGCTTGCACACCCCATTTCAGGGCCTCCTTGGGGTATTTGACGTTTCGGTTCAACCAGCCTAACATTTCGTTCATGCCGCCGGGGAACTCGGGCAGCACTTCGGGCTTGTCGTAAATCTTGTCATCTGGTGCCACGGTCGAAACAACGGGTTCGGTTGCACCCTCGGAGTTAGTCTTAACCTCGTTCTTAATCTCTTTGCCTTGGACGGCTTTTATGGCCTCCTGTTCGGTCATCTCCTTGCCGTCGACAATGAGGCGCAGGGTGCCGGGCGCGAACTTGATAGTCTTTTCCTGTTTTGTTGTTATCATGACGGCTCCCTCTTTGCCTTCTTCGCCAAAGAGTTGCTGAGCCGACTCTGAATGCAGGACCTCGATGTGGGATATCTCCTTCGGGTCGACTTGCTGAGCCATGTCCTTTGTCACGCGCTTGTTGTTGACGAATGTTAGCGGGTCCACGTTGTTCTTCATTTGCTGACTGGCCATCGCCCCAAGGGCAACGAGGGTCAGGGGCACTGCGTAGAGGACTTTCAGGCGTGCCCAACGGGGGGATTTCTTCTTTGTCATCATAGTGATACGGTTTTTGAGTTGGCTGTGGCGGAACGCATGAACCATGGGGTATGGAGTGCGTGCCACAGCCTTCTCGATTAATAAAAGTTGATAATCACGGGCCGAGATGCCTCTGCGCAGTACGGCGTCGTCGGCTTCATATTCGTGTACTTCATACATTGATGCCTCAAGCATCCATATCGTTGGGTTGAACCACTGGAGCACCTCTACGATCGTGACGGCAAGTGTGTCCCACGAATGCCGCATGCGTACGTGGGCGAGTTCATGGGTAAGGATAATCTCCTCCCCCCTGGGGGAGGCAGGGAGCGGGCTGCCGATGACCACGCTCCGCATCCACGAGAAGGGCGACACCTGGCCGACGTGGCAATAGATGGTGGCCCCATCCACCTTGTCGGTCCACAGGCATCCGCGAGGGATGAAGCGCATGAGGCGCACCAACCCCACAAGTTTCCACATAAGGCATGCGAGCATACCTATTATATATATCAGGACTACCCAGTTTATCTGGGGCTTGACCACCGCTTCGGCCTCAGCCCCGACGACGAGCGTGGGCAGCATTACCACATTGCTGATGAGTTCTCCCACATGCTGGGATGGCAGCGGACCGGGCACGTTGATGCAGGGCACCACCAGCGAAACGGCAACGATGGCGAGCAGCATGGCGCGGTTCAGGCGGAAGAAGGTCTCCTTCCTCAGCATCAGGGCGTATGGCAGATAGAGCAGGGCCAGCGTGATGCTGCTCTTGATGGCATATAGTGTCAGGGCTTCCATGGTCATGGGAATAGGAATTAGAGATTATAGATTGGGGATTAGGGAGAGTAGTTCCTTGATGTCGGCCTCGCTGAGCGACTCGTTTTCCACGAAGAACTGGACAAACTTCGACGCACTGCCGCCGAAGAAGTTATCCTTCACCTCCTTCATCACGCGACTGGTGTACTGGGCACGCGATACGAGCGGAAAATAGAGATACTGCTTCCCGGCGCCTTTCTTGTAATCTACGAAACCTTTAGTAGTAAGTATCTTCAGAAACGTCGACACCGTAGTGTAGGCCGGCCGCGGTTCGTCGTAGCGCGAAACGACCTCGTGGACGTCGAGCGCCTTGCCTGCCGACCATAAGGCATTCATCACCTGCATCTCGCTCTTCGTCAGCGTATATTCACTTTTCCTTTTCATATTACGAAACTATTAGTTATCCACGGCAAAGGTAAAACTAATACTTTAGTAATGCCAAGGAGAACTCAGGCTTTTTCTTGGGAAAAGCAATTATTTAACACTTATTTTTAGTTATTCGGAGTAAAGGGGAAGCACGGGCTGGCGGCGATTCCCTTTTTGCTACGCGGCGATGGCCTTGTTGCGGGATACATAAGAAACGGCCCCTGGGGAGATTCCAGAGGCCGCTTTGCTATCGGATGAAATTGGTGCGCACCTGGGGTTCCGGCTCCGGGTGTCCTTGTTTCTGCAGGTCCAGCCGCTTTATCATCCAGGCCATGTTGCGGCCCAGCGTGCGCATGGTCTGCATGCCCTCCTCGTCCTGAGCCGCCTGGCCGGGCGTCTGGCCGTAGACCATGTTCCAATATTGGCTACTTACGACAGGCATGTTAAGGATGGTGAAGTACTTGTTAAGGCGGTCGAAGGCGGCCGATGCCCCACCCCGTCGGCAGACAACGACGCTGGCCGCGGGCTTGTACTGCAAGTCCTTGCCGTGGGCATAGAACACACGGTCGAGCAAGGCGCAAAGCGAACCGTTGGGACCGCCGTAATAGACGGGCGAACCGACGACAAGCCCGTCGATACCGTCCTTGATGGAACGCATGACCTTGAAGTAGAGGTCGTCGCGGAAGGTGCATCTGCCTTCACGTCCGCACCAGCCACAGGCTATGCATCCCTGCACGGCCTTCTTGCCGATGCTTATTATCTCTGTTTCCACTCCTTCCTCCTGGAGCGTCTTTGCCACTTCGCAGAGGGCCGTATAGGTATTCCCCTGCTCGCGTGGACTTCCGTTGATTAACAAAACCTTCATAGTTGTGTCGTTGCAAATCGCCTCACAAAGATAAATGGAAATAAGGGGAAAAACAAATTTAACACATATTATTAATTATTCGATGGGAATAGGGAAAAAGATTCGTACCTTTGTCGCGACATTTAAAACAAAGGAAACATGGCAATAGGAAAATGGATTGGAGGATTCCTCGGCCTGCTTGGCGGTGGCCCGTTAGGTATGCTGGCCGGCATTGTGCTGGGCGCGCTGGCCGACTCGGTGTTTGATTCTGACAACTACTTCCAGCCGGGCGATGCCGGTATGGGAGGCGGTTCGTTCGACTCATTCCAGCAACGGCGGCAACAGGGCGAGCGCAACGGTTTCCTGTTCTCGCTGATGGTGCTCGTTGCCCACATCATACACGCCGACGGCCGTGTGATGCACTCCGAAATGGAATACGTGCGACGCTTCCTGCGCATCAACTTCTCGGCCGATGCTGAGCGAGAGGGCGAGGAAATACTGCTCCGCCTCTTCGACGAGAAGAAACGCATGGGGGCGCAGCGGTGGACCAACCAAATCATTGCCGTATGCCAGCAGCTGGCCTACGCCATGCCCACGGAACAGCGCCTGCAACTCGTTGCCATGCTGTGTGAGATTGCCAAGGCCGACGGCAGCATACAGCAGGAGGAGCGCGAGGCGTTGCGCCAGGTGTGCCTCAACATGGGGCTGGACGGCGGTACAAGCGAACAGATGCTGGGCCTGGGCGGCAAGTCGCTCGAGGATGCCTATCTCGTTCTGGGCCTGAGCCCCGACGCCACGGACGACGAGGTGCGACAAGCCTACAAGCGCATGGCTCGCGAGAACCATCCCGACCGCGTGGCATCGCTTGGCGAAGACATTCGTCGCTCGGCCGAGCTCAAATTCCAGGAGATTGCCGATGCCAAGGATCGCATCTACCGCGCCCGCAACATGAAATAATCATTGACGGCCAAAGAAGAAAGGGCTGTGCCTGGGTGTTGTCCCCACGTAGAGTCCCTCGGCAGGAATAGTCACTGGCTCGTCGAGCGGAACGATCACATACGTATTAGCCGAGAACGTTTCGTCATAGCTTTTTTACCATACTAATACATATTGGGGTTCAGTTCATTACGAGGGGGAGTTACACACCATCGTTGTCGAAGAAGACGGGGTCGTCGTCCTCGCGGTCGAGGTTTTCGTCCTTCACGAAGGAGAAAGCCCCCGCGTCGGTGATGGTCATGAGGAAGGGCACGGACATGTCGCTGTCGGGGAAACTGACGGCAAAGGAGAAGAGCAGTCCCGCTCCCGGCTCGGCACGCAGGAAGCGAATGCCGTCGAGAATGGCTCCTTTGTAGAATTTCTTTTCGAGACTGGCGGCAAAGGTGTCCTTCGTGAACTTGCGGTCGAAGTAGCACTGGCCGTCGCGGCTCAGGACGAGGCGGATGACGTTGTCGCGATAAAGGTCGTCCATGTCGTCGCGCACGGTGGGAAGCGAGTCGGAGGCCACACGCTCGATGTTGTAGACATAGAGGTGAGCGCCGCTGCGCACGCTGTCGGTCAGCCTCAGGTCGGGCAACTGGCGTATCGCCGTCTCGGTCTCCGGAGCCGTCCAGGTATCCTCCTTGGTTTCGCGCTTGCCGCACGCTGTCAGTATCACTGCGAGCAGCACCAGTGCCCACGAGTATTTCGCTTTTTTCATTGCCTTATGTTTATGGTGTTTGACACTTAGTTACTTGAACCCGCGGCCGACGGGTCACAGGCTCACCTTCTTCCGTCGGGCCTTCGACTCGTTCTGCAGGCGGTCGAGGGCGGTTACGGCGTAGACAAACTTCTGGTTGCCGCCGTCGTAGGGAAGGCGCAGGTGGGTGTCGGTGGTCACGGCCACGATGTGGCTGGGGTCAGAGAGGTTGACGCGCTGGCCCTTGACGAAGCGGTAGACCACATACCTCACGGCGCGGTCCATCTCCTTGCGGGCCTTGGGGGCTGTCCAGAAGAGGATGTATCCGTCCTTCGTCCACACGGGCTTCAGGGCCTTCACCCTGCGCGGCGCCCTGCGGTCAATCCAGGGCATTTGGGGCTGGAGGGCGGGATAGGGATGATAGACCTGGCGGAGCACGGTGGTGTAGTTCTGCGGGTTGTCGACACAGGCCTTGGCATACCACTGGCACGAGCCCACCACGTTGGGCAGGGCACGCTGGAGGTTGTATTTTTGGTAGACCTGATGCGACTGGGGGTTGGTGGTGTCGGGGAACTTCACCGTGCGCTCGACGTCCTGCCCGATGATGAGGGGCCTGCCGCCGGCGTTGGCGTCCCACCAGCGGGCCAGCGTGGCGTAGTCGGCAGCCTTGTGGCCAATCTCCCAGTAAATCTGCGGTATGTTGTAGTCGACCCATCCCTGTCTTATCCATTCGAGCACGTCGGCGTAGAGGTCGTCGTAGTTCTGCAGTCCGTTGGTCTGGCTGCCGTTGGGGTCGTTCTTCTGGTTGCGATAGATGCCGAAGGGCGATACGCCGAACTTCACCCATGGTTTGGTGGCGTGGACGGTGTAGTAGAGGTCGCGGATGAAGAGGTTGACGTTCTGGCGGCGCCAGTCGTTGCGGTCCATGCCCTGCCCGTAGAGGCTGTAGGAGCGGTCGTCGGGGATGGGCAGTCCGGCCACGGGATAGGGATAGAAGTAGTCGTCGATGTGGAGTCCGTCGACGTCGTAACGGCTGACGATGTCGCGCGCAACGTCGCAGATGTAGGCTCTGTTCTCGGGGATTCCGGGGTCGAAAATCCACAGTCCGTCGTACTCGAAGAAGCGGTCGGGGTGCTGACGGTAGTAGGCGCTGGTGAGCGCGGGTGTGCCCTTCGTCTTGGCGCGATAGGGATTAATCCAGGCGTGGAGTTCCATGCCGCGGCGGTGACACTCGTCGACCATCCACTTAAGGGGGTCCCACAGGGGCGAGGGTGCCACGCCCTGCTCGCCCGTCAGGAATCGGCTCCAGGGCTCGATGTCGCTCTGGTAGAGGGCATCGCCCTCGGCGCGCACCTGGAAGAGGATGACGTTGATGTTCGAGCGCTGCAGCTCGTCGAGCTGGTAGGTGAGGGTTTGCTGCATGCGGTCGCGGCCAACCGACTTCCACTGGTTGTTGACGCACTGAATCCATGCACCGCGGAACTCGCGTTTGGGCTGCTGGGCCGAAAGCGCCAGGGGGAGCAGGCTCAGCAACAGGACTAAGGACTTGAATTTCATTCTTTGTGTTTTTAGTTTTTACGTCACAAAGATAATGTTTTTCGTCGAACCACGCAAGGCAGCTGTGGCGTAATTACAATAAAATAAAGAATTACGCGTGCACCTGCGCGTGCGCGCCATGGCATGGACGGGGCCTCGTCGATGCATGGACGGAGCCTCGTCGACGCATGGACGGAGCCTCGTCGACGCATGGACGGAGCCTCGTCGACGCATGGACGGAGCCTCGTCGACGCAGGACCTGTCAAGAAAGCATGGCAATAGGGATATTCCGATTTGGTGCTTTCGGCGCGAATTTGTATCTTTGCCTGACAAAAAACGAACAAACAGATGGAAGAGAACATCAAGATAAAGGGCGCAAGGGTGAACAACCTGAAGGGCATCGACCTGGAGATTCCGCGCAACAAGCTGATAGTGGTCACGGGCGTCAGCGGCAGCGGCAAGTCGTCGCTGGCCTTCGACACCCTGTATGCCGAGGGGCAGCGGCGCTACGTCGAAAGTCTGTCGGCCTACGCCCGCCAGTTCCTGGGGCGCATGGCCAAGCCCGAGTGTGACTACATCAAGGGCATACCACCCTCGATAGCCATCGAGCAGAAGGTGTCGAGCCGCAACCCGCGCTCCACCGTGGGCACGTCGACCGAAATCTACGACTACATGCGGCTGCTCTTTGCCCGCGTGGGCCACACCTTCTCCCCCATCAGCGGCAAGGAAGTGAGGAAACACACGACGGAGGACGTCGTGCAGACGATGCTCTCCTACAGCCGCGGGACGAAATTTGCCGTGCTCTGCCCCCTGAAAGTGCCCGACGACCGCTCGCTGGCCGAGCAGCTGGAGATGGAGCTGAAGGCCGGCTTCGTGCGCATCGAGGTGGACAGCGAAATCCTGCGCATCGAGGACTTCCTCACGGTGCTCCCCTCCATCGGCGACAAGGCTAAAGGAAAGGTGAACCTGGTTATCGACCGCATGTCGGTGAGCGACGAGAAGGATGTCATTGCCCGACTGGTGGACTCCGCCGAAACCGCGTTCTACGAGGGCGGCGGCGAGATGATGCTGCGCTTCTATCCGGCCGGCATTCTCCATGCCTTCAGCATGCGCTTCGAGGCCGACGGCATCACCTTCGAAGAGCCCTCCGACAAGCTCTTCGCCTTCAACTCGCCCGCCGGGGCGTGCCCCGAATGCGAGGGCTTCGGCCGCATTGTGGGCATCGACGAGAACCTGGTCATCCCCAACTCGGCCCTCTCCGTCTACGAAGGTGCCGTCATGCCGTGGCGAGGCGAGAAGCTGAGCGAGTGGAAAAACTGGTTCATACGCCTCAACTCAGAGCGCGGATTCCCCGTGCACAAGCCCTATTTCCAGCTCTCACGAGAGGAAAAGGACTGGCTCTGGCACGGCACCTTCCCCGACACGCTGACCGAAGAACAGAAACAGCTGAAGCCCGAAGAGCGGGAATGGGGACTGATGTCGATTGACGCCTTCTTCAACTTCCTGCGCGAGGGCCAATACAAGATACAGAACCGCGTCATGCTCGCACGCTATCGCGGCAAGACGCTCTGCCCCCGATGCCACGGCACGCGCCTGCGCCCCGAAGCCAACTACGTGAAGGTGGGCGGCCGCAGCATCACCGACCTCGTCGACCTGCCCATCGTTGAACTGAAACCCTGGTTCGACAAGCTCGAACTGAACGAGCAGGAACAGAAAATTGCCCAGCGCATCATGGTGGAAATCAAGAATCGACTGAACTTCCTGCTCGACGTGGGACTGGGCTACCTCACGCTCAACCGCCTCTCCAACTCGCTCTCGGGCGGCGAGAGCCAGCGCATCAACCTGGCCACATCGCTGGGCAGCAGCCTCGTGGGCTCGCTCTACATTCTGGACGAACCCAGCATCGGCCTCCACAGCCGCGACACGCAGCGGCTGATTCACGTGCTGAAGCAACTGCGCGACCTGGGCAACACCGTACTGGTGGTGGAGCACGACGAGGAAATCATGCGAGCAGCCGACTGGCTCATCGACATCGGCCCCGATGCCGGACGACTGGGCGGCAAGGTCGTATGGCAGGGAGCCGTCAAGGACATCCCCCACGACGGGGACTGCCACGACAGCCACACCCTGAGCTACCTCTCGGGCCAGGAAACACTGCCCACACCCACGAGCCGGCGCCCGTGGAACAACTACATCATGGTGAAGGGCGCCAGGGCCAACAACCTGAAGGGCATCGACGTGCGCTTCCCGCTCAACGTCATGACCTGTGTGACGGGCGTCAGCGGCAGCGGCAAGTCGACCCTCGTCAGGGACATCCTGTATCTGGCCATGAAACGCCACTTCGACGAGCCGGCCGACCGCCCGGGCGAATACCTCGAGCTGACAGGCGACATGTCACAGCTGCGCCACATCGAATTCGTCGACCAGAACCCCATAGGCAAATCGACACGCTCGAACCCCGTCACCTACGTCAAGGCCTGGGACGAGATACGCAAACTCTTCGCCGCACAGCCCCTGTCGCAGCAAATGGGATACACCCCGGGCTACTTCAGCTTCAACACCGAAGGCGGGCGATGCGAGGAGTGTAAGGGCGAGGGCACGGTCACCGTGGAGATGCAATTCATGGCCGACCTGGTGCTGGAATGCGAATCGTGCCACGGCAAGCGCTTCAAGAACGAACTGCTGGAGGTGAAATACAAGGGCAAGGACGTGTGCGACGTGCTGGACATGACCGTCAACCAAGCCATTGAATTCTTCACCGAACACGGCCAGAAGCGCATCGTGGCCCGACTGAAGCCGCTGCAGGACGTGGGACTGGGCTACATCAAGCTGGGCCAGTCGTCGTCGACACTGTCGGGAGGCGAAAACCAGCGCGTGAAACTTGCCTACTACCTGGGCATGGAGAAACACGAGCCCACGATGTTCATCTTCGACGAGCCCACGACGGGACTGCACTTCCACGACATTCGGAAACTGCTGAAGGCATTCGACGACCTGATTGCCCACGGCCATACCATCATCATCATCGAACACAACCTGGACGTCATCAAGTATGCCGACCACGTCATAGACCTTGGCCCCGAGGGAGGCGACCGCGGCGGCGAGCTCATCGTCGAAGGCACGCCCGAGCAGGTGGCCGCCTGCCCCCTGAGCTTCACCGGCCAGTTCCTGAAGGCCAAACAAGAAGAAACAAAAGGCTAATTAAAGAGAAGGAACGCGGGCGAGGAGTTCCTCCAGGAGACGGGGCACGGCATAATGGCCGAGCTCCGTTTCCTTTATCCACTCCCCGTCGATGGCGGGCTTCCGTTCCACTTCGAGCAGGTAGAAGTCGGCATGCAGGCGCTGGTGGGTGAGCTGGTGAAGACGGTTGGCACACAACTGCGTGAGCTGTCCGTCGGCCCCGAGCCACGCCCTCAACTCTTCGAGGCTCATGGGGCGCTCAGTCTCACGCATGGGCACCTGATAGAGGCCCTGCCAAATGTCGCCGCTGCCGCGTTTCTGGACGATGGTCTCGCCTTGGCAACGAACGTAGACATACGTGAAATAGCGATCGCGGACGCGGGTGGCATGGTCCTTCACCGGAAGCTGCCCTACCCGACCGCTGGCCAGGGCCTGACAGCCGTCGGCAAGGGGGCACGCGTGGCACGAGGGCGACTTGGGGGTGCACTGGAGGGCACCGAAGTCCATGATGGCCTGATTGTAGTCGGCAGGGCGCGACGCCACCAGCATCTCCTGCGCCAGGGCGGCAAAGAGCTTCTTGCCCTGGGTTGAGTCGATGGGCGTGTCGATTCCGAAATAGCGCGACAGGACGCGGTAGACATTGCCGTCCACCACGGCACAGGGCAAGCCAAAAGCCAGCGAGGCAATGGCCGCTGCCGTGTAGTCGCCCACGCCTTTCAGGCTGCGGATGTCGTCGTAAGTTGAGGGAAACGCGCCCCTTTCCACAATCTGGCGGGCGGCATAGTGGAGGTTGCGGGCACGGCTGTAGTAGCCCAACCCCTGCCACTGAACCATCACCTCGTCCTCGCTGGCCCGGGCAAGAGCCTCGACCGTGGGGAACCGACGGACGAAGCGCAGGAAGTAGTCGTAGCCTTGCGCCACACGGGTTTGCTGCAAGATTATCTCGCTAACCCATATGCGATAAGGGTCGCTGGTTTGCCGCCACGGCAACACACGTCCGCACCTGGCATACCAATCGAGAAGACGAAGAGAGAAAATAGGGGCATTCATCTATACAAAGGTATAAAAAAAACGGCAATCATGATTCTATATTCGTAACTTTTTACTATCTTTGCAGCCGAAAAGCGTAAAAACGATTATTAACTAATAAAAAATCATTAAGCTATGCCAAGCGGAAAAAAGAAGAAAAGACACAAGATGTCTACTCACAAGCGTAAGAAAAGACTGCGTAAGAACAGACACAAGAGCAAATAGTGGCATAGCGAGTGGGGAATCCTTCTTCACTCGCTCACTATTAAAAGAGAACTGTTGAAAAAGAGATGACAAGCGAAGTATTCATTAGCGCCACCCCCAAGAAGATATCCATCGCACTGACCGAAGACAAGCGGTTGATGGAATTCCAGGAGGAAGCACAGACGGCGTCCTTCAGCGTAGGTAACATCTACCTGGCGAAGGTGCACAAACTGATGCCCGGGCTCAACGCCTGTTTCGTAAGTGCAGGCTACGAGCGCGATGCGTTCTTGCATTACCTCGATCTCGGTCCGCAGTTTCTCTCCTACAAAAAGTACCTGAAACAGGTACGAAGCGGAAGGAAAGGCCTCCCCTCAATCTCCAAGGCACACATCGAAGAAGAACTGGGCAAGGAAGGCAGCATCCAGGACACCCTGCAACAGGGCCAGGAGGTGCTGGTTCAGGTTACCAAGGAACCCATCTCCACCAAGGGGCCTCGCATGACTTGCGAGATTTCATTCCCCGGACGCTACCTCGTCTTGCTGCCCTTCCAGGACAACGTTTCCGTGTCGTCGAAGATTAAGTCAAACTCTGAACGGGCACGACTGAAACAAGTGATTCAGAGCATCAAGCCCAAGAACTTTGGGGTAATCGTTCGCACCGTGGCCGAGAACAAGCGCGTTGCCGAACTGGACACCGAGATGAAAGTGCTCGTGGGACGCTGGGAAGAAACCATGCAACGAGTAGCGGCAGCCAAGGAACTGCCCACGCTGGTCTACGAAGAGACCAGCCGCACGGTGGGCATGTTGCGCGACCTCTTCAACCCCTCCTACGAAAACATTTATGTCGACAACGAGAGCATTTTCCATGAGGTTAAGGACTACGTGACGCTGATTGCGCCTGAACGCTCCAACATCGTCAAGCTATACCATGGGAAGCTGCCCCTTTTCGACAATTTTGACATCACGCGCCAAATCAAGTCCTCGTTCGGCAAGGTGGTCTCCTTCAAGCGCGGAGCCTACCTCATCATCGAACACACCGAAGCGCTGCACGTAGTTGACGTGAACAGCGGAAACCGAACCAGAAACAGCAACGGACAGGAAGCCAACGCGCTGGACGTGAACCTGGGAGCAGCCGACGAGCTGGCTCGCCAGTTGCGACTGCGTGACATGGGCGGCATCATCGTTGTGGACTTCATCGACATGGCGCTGGCTGAAGACCGGCAGAAACTTTACGAACGTATGTGCGAAAACATGAAGCAAGACCGCGCTCGTCACAACATCCTGCCGCTAAGCAAATTCGGGTTGATGCAGATAACACGCCAGCGTGTGCGCCCCGCCACGGAGGTGAATGTCGACGAGACGTGCCCCACCTGCCACGGCAAGGGAAGCATCAAGAGTAGTTTCATGTTCACCGACGTGCTGGAGAGCAAAATCGACCTACTCGTCAACAAACTCAACACCCGCAACTTCACCCTTCACGTTCATCCTTATGTCATGGCCTACATCAATCAGGGACTGTGGTCCATCCGGCGCCAATGGCAAGTGAAGTACGGACTGGGGGTAAAGGTTATCCCCAACCAGCGGCTGGCCTTCCTGCAATACGAGTTTTACGACCGCAAGGGAGAAGAAATTGACATGAAAGAAGAAATCGAGATTAAGTAATCCCCCCCCTATCGCCTCCCCACTCACTTACCGAAGCGGGTGGGGAGGCTTGACTCAAATACAGACAAAACACAACAAGAGCCCATGCAACGATTCCTCACCATACTGCTTTGCCTGACACTGTTCTGGCCTCAGGCCGAGGCGGGCAAGAGGAAGAATGCAGCCAACACCATTCCACAACCTTTCTATCAGGAACCCGACGCGCTGATGCCTGCCCTGCAGTCCCAGCGCCCATTGGCCCGAGTGCATGAGGTCGTGGTGCGCAAGCGCCGCCACACGACGGGCAAGCACGGAATCGACGTATCGCACTATCAGAGCCGAATCAACTGGAACGCCGTGGCCGAGAACCGGGACGTAAACTATGTCTACATCAAGGTGACGGAGAACGCAGGATACGTCGACCCGACATTCCGTACCAACCTGCGCGAGGCTCGCCGTGTGGGCATACCGGCCGGCTGCTACCATTTCTTCAGCCCCACGGCATCGCCGCTGGCCCAGCTGAAGAACCTCACCTCCGAGGTGCCCAACCTTAACGACCACGACCTCATACCCATGATTGACGTGGAGGTGAAGGGCAAAAAGACGTCGGCCGAGGAACTGCGCAGGCGCCTCAGACAGTTTTTGAAGGGCGTGGAAGACTACTACGGCGTAAAGCCTCTCATCTACACGGGCCAGAATTTCTACAACAAATACCTTGCGGGCCACTTCGACAGCTATATGTTCATGATAGCCAAGTACAGCGACGGCGAGCCCGAGCTCCACGGGAATCCCAAGTTTGCCATGTGGCAGTTCACGGCAAGCGGACGCATAAAGGGCATCAGCGGATCGGTGGACTGCAGTTGCTTTATGGACAACTACAGTCTGCGCGACATTCTCATTAAAAAGTCAAATCGGAAACGTTAAGGAGTTCCCCAACTGAGGGAACGGCTTAGTTCATGCCGAGATACTCGGTCTTGAAGTTACGGCCACGAATGGAGGGGAACTGGCTGCGGGTGTCCACGTCGCCACGCGAGCGCAGATGGTCCACCATACGGTTATAGGCATCCTGTATGCTATGGGCCTTCAGCTTCACCTCGAACTCTGTGTCGACGTAGCGGAACTTATTGGTGCCCGCAACAGGCAACACACGCTTAAACTTCATCCAGGCTTGATACCATCCGGGGTTCTCGGCATGCAGTATGTCGAGCTGCGACGCATGGGCCGTGGCATTGTCGCCCTCGGGAGCGTCGGCAGCGGTTTCAGCCGCGTAGGCCTTGAACTCTTCCATGGTCTTGGCCGTAGTCTTGATGACGATAAAATATACCTTCGAGCTCACCTTGAAGCGCTTGGGATATGGATTATTACCTTCGGCATAACGCGCAAGTTCGGCACACAGGGTATCGTCCAACTTAATCTCGGAAATTTTGGAAAGGAAATCAATAGCCTGGTCCACAGTCTCGACCAGCACCTCATCATTAAAGAATCGGAGGTATAAATTCATGTGTAATCGTGTGTTATCTTGGAATTTGGCTGCAAAGATAGTTTAAAGTGCGTGAAATACCAAATTATTTCTTACCTTTGTGGCCGCTATGCTGAAATTCATCAAGACATGGACTTTGCCGATAGCAATGCTCGTTGGAGCCTTGGCTTATTTTCTCTATACAGCCACGCCTGTGCTCAACGGCACCCATGCTATGGCGCTGCGCACGGTGTCGGTCGTGCAGCCCACTTTGCTCTTTTCCATGTTGCTGCTCACCTTCTGCAAGGTTGAGCCGCGCGACCTCCGGCTATCGCCCTGGCAACTATGGTGCCTGGCGCTACAGGTGGGCACGTTTCTGGGCCTCGCCGCCCTGCTGGTGGCCATGCCCGCAAGCCATTGGCGCATCGTGGTCGAAAGTGCCATGCTGTGCATGATATGCCCCACGGCCACCGCTGCGGCAGTTGTCACGCGCAAGCTGGGCGGCAATGCTGGCACCCTCATGTCCTATACCATCGCCATCAACCTCTTGGTGGCCGTACTCATCCCCGCCGTAGTTCCCCTCATCCACCCGCAACCCGGCCAGGGTTTTCTTCCCGCATTGCTGCTCATCATGGGCAAGGTATTCCCCCTGCTGCTCGGGCCCTTTGTGTTGTCCGTCGTCATGCGCCGCCTCTGGCCACGCCTCACCGCCGGACTGGCCAGCCAGCGCGACCTTCCCTTCTACCTATGGGCCGTCAGCCTCTCCTTAGCCATTGCTATGAGTGTACGAAGCATCGTCCACACTCACTGCCCCGTCACCTACCAATTGGCCATAGCCGTCGTCTCACTGCTGGCCTGCGTGGTGCAGTTTATCGTGGGGCGCTGGGCTGGCCGTCACTATGGCGAACCTGTGACTGCCGCCCAAGCCTGCGGACAGAAGAACACCGTGCTCATCATCTGGATGGGCTACACATTCATGACTCCCATCACCAGCATCGCCGGCGGCTTCTACAGCGTGTGGCACAACGTGTGGAACAGTTACCAGCTGGCCCACGCCCACCCCACAAACGAAGAAAGGGCTCAGTAGATATTTAATGGGGATAGGCGTATAATTTTGAAATACGGAAGAGGA
>SAMEA3663184__coassemble_61_pt1 | contig 21559 bp, 15 predicted proteins | sample SAMEA3663184__metabat2_low_PE_010 | metagenome-assembled genome bin SAMEA3663184 (sample SAMEA3663184) | pig gut metagenome | biome: pig gut; feature: pig-associated habitat; material: faeces | place: Denmark | collected 2012 | reverse complement strand
TGGCGATGCATTGATGGTGGCTTGGCGATGCATTGATGGTGGCTTGGCGATGCATCAACGGGGGGATGTGGTGGGATGAGATTTGTAATGTTCGGGTGTTATGGGGTTGGTAACTTTGGTTTCTGGCCCTTTTTTGTTGCGTAGTGGCAGTCTTGTTTTTGTGCGGTGAAATGGGCGTTTTTGTTATTACGGGAATGGATATTTCGGTACATACGTGATTTTGTACCGAAATTCCCCATTCGTTTTTTGTTTTATTCCGAAATTTGCAGCGGTAAAAATTGTTTTGAAGTAAATATTTAACAACTAATAATAAAGATGCAAATGAAAAAGACAATGCTTTGCATGATGTTGGGCGCCACGGTGCTGGCCACGTCATGCTTGTCTGAAGATCAGGATTTCGCCCCTGTGCAGGAACAGGGGAGCGAGAAGGGGCAGTTGGTGCTTAAGTTAAGTGCAGGCGCCAACTTTAGCCAGCAGACTCGTGCTCTTAATGAAGACGACTATCGTAACACGAACAATTACACTGTGCAGTTGTTGCAAGATGAGAGGGTGCTGATGGAGTGCAAAGGTTCTGAAATTGCTGAGAACCTGCCCAAGGAACTGAATCCTGGCAACTACACCGTGAAGGCTTTCTATGGTGAGGAGCTGAATTACAGTCGTGACAAATTTTATGTTGTAGGAAGCAAGGACTTTAACATCGCTAAGGGAGACAAATCGACAGTGAGTGTAAACTGTCTTCCCACTTGCGGAAAACTGAGCGTTGTGTTTGATAGCGAAATGGCTACTTATTACGACCTCTACAGTGTGCAGTACAGCGGTGCTACTGCCTTCTCTGGTAATACACTGGCTTGGACCAAGACCGACACTGAGCCTTGGTATGTAAAGTTGAAGGCCGAGGGTGAGACACTGACCTATACCATTAACCTGACGGCAAAGGAAGATTATGCTCCCAGTGATGCTCAGGGCAACAAGCAGACCTCGGGCACTGTTACGGGAACCTTTACGCTGAAGCGCAATCAGGCTCATCGTCTGACCGTGAAGCCTAACTACATCCCGACGTCGGAGGGCGGTCTGTCCGTCACTATCGAGATTGACGACACTGTTAATGAGATTGACAAGACCATTGAGGTGCCTGTCGAGTGGATTTAAAACGAAGGAATTTGTTTCAACCTAAAAAGAAAGCATTATGAAACTTAATAAATCATTCATTATAGGATTAATGGCTGTTGCTGGCCTCTCTTCGTGTATGAGCGAGGAACTCTCTTCTGACAGCCAGAAGAACGGCGAGGGCCGTATGCTGCTGGACGTTTCTGTCCTTCAGCCCAACGCTACGCGTGCTTCTTCCGACTACACCGAGGAACAGTTGGCCGCTATGACGAAGGTCACCAATTTCCCCGTCACAATCTATGACAGCGAGGACGCCGTCGTTAAGGAGTACGCCTCGGTTAGCGCATTCCCCTCGTCGGGCATCATGCTGCCCGTTGGCAACTACACTGTTGCCTCTCACTCTAACTTGACCTTGCAGAAGAAAATGACGGAACCCTACTACGCGGGTACTGAACCGATGGAAATCCTGAAGGGTATTTCCACCGATACCAAGGTTGTCTGCAAGATGAAGAACAGCGTTATCTGCGTGAGCTATAGCGAAGAGTTCCTTTCTTTGTTCACGGAATGGACCATTACCATCGACGATGGCGGTGAGACAGTCCTGATCTTCACCCAGGAAGATGGCAATGAGCCCGCTACAGTGTATTGGCTCTTCGAAGAGGGTGTCACAAAGCTGACCGTCAATTTCCGTGCTAAGAAGGCCGATGGCACTACCGTCACAGACCGTGTAATCCTGGACAAGAGCAAGGCATCGCAACACTACGATGACGACAACGATGCATTCTGTGGTGGCGACATGCTGGTGCTGAACTTCGACCCGACAGAGGCTACTACGGGTGAAGTAACCGGTATCACGCTGACTGCAACTGTTACATTCGAACTTACAAGCGCCAACGATGAGACTGTCACTGTGAACCTGACCGACAACAAACTGAAGGACGACACCGGCGGTGACGATCCTGTTACTCCAGGCCCCCAGCCCGGCGAAGACAACACAATCGTGCTCACCATTCCCGCTCCTGTGACCCTGTCGGCAGATGAATCCGCATCGGCAGACCCCTCGTCGGGCGACGTGGCAATGACGGCAGAAAAGGGACTGCAGAGCGTTTGTGTCAAGGTACAGTCATCCAGCGCTGAGATGATGGAGCAGCTGGCAGTTGTTGCCGACGAGTACGCAGGCGTAGACCTCGTCAATGGTTGCGAAGTTGTAGGCAACGACAACCTGGTTGCCTTCCTGGGAAGCCTCGGTAAGGAAATTACCGTTCCTGCCCAGGGCGATACGGAATACACGTTCCCCGTCGGACAGTTCTACCTCTTCCTCGGAATCCTTCCGGGTACACATAACTTCATCATGACCGTGACGGATATGGAAGGAAATCAGAAGTCGGGTACAGTTCAGGTAACCATTACCGAATAATAGACTTTGACCATTTTTTTAACGATACAAAGAATATAAAGAAATGAAAAAGATATTTTCCATATTAAGTTTGCTCTGTGCTACGTTCTTCATAGCCTCTTGCTCGAGCGACATCGAGGGTGTGGAAGAACAGGCTGGTTTCCTGAAACTTGAACTGAACACGCTCGTCTCTACCAACACGCGTGCCGTGACCAATAAACCCAATGGCTACGATGCACGCAAGTTGGAGGTTACCATTACAAGCGAAGATGGTAGTGTTAAAAAGACCAGCACCTGGACTGCCGAGGACGGTTTCGCAGAAGCTGAGTTCCAGGGTAACATCATGCTTGCCCCTGGCAAGTACACCATTGAGGCCCATTCCGCTGGTTGGGATGGTTCTGGCTCTGGCTTCGACGCTCCCTTCTATGCCGGCACTCAGGAGGTGACCGTTAAGAAGGGTACTCTCTCAAGGGCCAAGCTTACCTGCACGCAGGACAACGTCAAGGTAACAGTGAATTGGGACGAGAGTTTCGTGAACAATTTCGCTGAAGCCTCTACCGTGGTTTCTTCAGCTGTAAGCGAGGACGTTGCAGCTCTTACCTTCATCATGGGTAGCACAACGAAGTCGGCTTACTTCCCTGTGGGTGACCTGAAGCTGCTGCTCTCCGTAACGAACAAGAGCAATCACTCCTATGCGATGAAATCTACCTTCACTGATGTTCATGCTCGCGACCACTTCGTTGTCACCTATAAGGTGGCCGATGCCGGTAAGGAGAACTCAGTTGAGGTTATTGTCGACGAGTCCACTCAGACCTACACCTTCACGATCAACGTTAATCGCGAACCTGGTGTAAGCCTCGATGTTCACAAAGCTGACGCATGGGCAACATTTGCCAACCTCGCCGTGGATATTACTGCTGACAATTATGATGCAGAGGCTCTGACCCTCCAGTGGAAGAAGGTTAGCGACGCTGAATGGACAACTGTTGAGAACAGCGCACTCACCAAGAATGGCGACAACTATTCTTGTAAGCTGACCAACCTGGATGCTGCTACCGCCTACATCTATCGCGCGGTGTATAAAGATGGCGAGAACGAGGCCACGAGTGCCGAGATGAACTTCACCACCGAGGCAACGACCGCACTGTATAATGGAGGCTTCGAGAATTGGTACTCCGAAGGCCGAATCGACTACTGTGGTAATGCAGCAGATGGCAAGTACTGGAACTCAAGTAATGGTGGTGCAGCAACCTACATCGGTAGCGTAACCACTCAGGATACCGACTTCAAGCATGGCGGCAATTCTTCAGCAAAACTTGCTACCAACTGGGCCCTCATTAAGCTGGCCGCTGCCAGTCTGTTCACGGGCGACTTCGTTGGTCTCATCGGAACCAAGGGTGCCAAGCTGGATTGGGGCGTACCTTTCACTTCTCGTCCTACGGCGCTGAAGGGTTACTACTCTTATTCTCCAGGTTCCCTGAACCGTGGTACTCAGCCTTCGGGCGCTCCCGCGAAGGGTGAGAACGACGAATGCCAGATATTCTGCGCATTGGTTACCGAGTTGTTCCATGTGGCAAATGCTGAAACAGCAGGTTACGAGATGACCACCGAAATCGATTGGGAGAACGACCCGAGAGTTGTAGCTTACGGACAGATGACCCAGAACACCAGCAGTAATGGTGCATGGCAAGAACTCAATATCCCCTTGGTATACCGTTCTCTGACTACGAAGCCCACTCACCTGATTATTGTCTGCTCAGCCAGCAAATATGGTGACTACTTCTATGGCTCTGACTCAAGCGTACTGCATCTCGACGACTTCGAGCTTGAGTACGGCTCTGACCCCGCAACAAAATAATGATAAGAAACACAAACATTTATCTGCTCGGACTGCTGCTGGCAATACTGCCGGCAGCAGTCAGCGCGCAGCAGGAAGTGCGTCGTGGAACCTATGTCCACGACACTATCTATGTCTATCAGGCTCCCGATAGCGCAGCCATTGCCAGGGCTATTCTGGCGAATATCGCTGATGTTCTCCAGAAGAATCTCGGCAACCAGCCTGAGGTTAAGAAGGAGGCTCCGCCACGCACTGCGGCAGAACGTGCCTGGGACCGTTCGCAGGCCAAGCGCAAGATTGAGCGTGTGCCCCGCGAAATGCTGAAGTCTACCTTCATCCCCAAGGGCCAGTGGCTGTTGGGTGGTACCGTCAATTTCTCGGAGTGGGACACGGACAACTATAACCTTCTGGTGCTGAAAAATGTCGATATCGAAGGACACGCCTTTAGCGGTAGCCCCTATTTCGGCTACTTCGTGGCAGACAACTTTGCCATCGGTGCACGATACAACTACACGCGCAACTATCTGTTCTTGGGCAAGTTCGACTTGAACCTGGGCGAGGACTTCAACATCGCGCTTGAGGACCTCTATTATCTGGGCCATACCCACACGGCCGACTTCTTCGTGCGTCCCTATCTGCCCCTCGGCAAGAGTAATGTCTACGGAGCGTTTGCCGAAATCCGTGCAGGTTATGCCCACACTACCAGCAAGAACAGTTCGGGCAGTGGAACAGAGTATGATGGAAGTTTCACTACAGCCAACACCATTCAGTTGCAGGTCTGCCCGGGTATGTGTGTCTTTGCCACCGACTTCCTGGCTGTCGAGGCCAGCATCGGCATCATGGGACTCAAGTATCGTTGGGTCGACCAGAAGACAAATCAGGTTGAGACAGGTCGCATACGTAGCGGCGGTGCCAACTTCCGTTTCAATTTCCTCAGTATTAACATTGGCTTGACGTTCTACTTGTAGTCCCTAAGGCTTCATGACCAACTCGTGATAGATTCATGACAATTCGTTTAAATAAGATATTGGCAATCGCATGTATGGCGCTGACCGTGACGGCTTGCGTCATAAAGGACGACATCCCATACCCCATTCGTGAGGCTGTTGTCGTGGCCTTTGAGGTGGACGGGCAGTGCGATGCCAGTGATAACGGCTACGCTGAAGCCACTATTGACAAGGCAACCCGAACGGTGGAAGTCTATGTCGGTGATACGGTAGACTTGTCGGCGCTCACCATTAAGCGTTTTGAAGTGAGCAATGAGGCCACAATCATTCCTGAAAAGGATATTTGTGTTCATCCCAACCAGTTCCCTTCCACCAGCTTCACGTGCCAGATGGGTAACCCCGGCAGCAAAGTGAACTTCTCCAACGGAGATACCCACTTCACGCTTCGCACCTATCAGGACTATGAATGGACCGTCCGCGTTCGCCAGTTAATCTTGCGCGAGGTGCAACTCGAAGGGCAAGTCGGGGAGGCCGTCATCGATCCTGTGAATCAGAATGTCATAGTCTATGTGGCATCTTCCGTTAAACTTAACCACATCAAGGTGCATAAGTTCTCGTTGGGTGGCAAGAACGGAACTGTAAGTCCCGACCCTACATTGGAGAGCGAGTTTGATTTCTCCAATACGCAAACCTTCCAGGTGACTATGGCCGGGAATCGTGAAAAGCAGACATGGAGAGTCTTTGTCTACAAGACGAATGCTGTGGAGAGTGTTGAGGCCTCGGCCTTCCCTCGTAGCGTATCGGCCACCATCAGTGGCACCATACCGATGGGAACAACGCCTGTAGTGGAATACCACGCACAGGGTGCCAGCGAGTGGACCGCTGCAAACTCCGGCCAAATCACGGTCTCTTCCACGCGCTTCGCGTCTGAGATTACGGGCCTTCGCCCCGGAGTGACCTATACCTATCGTGTAACCGCGGGCTCTGCAGCGACTGCCGAGAAAACGTTCACGACGGTTGGCGAACAGCACCTGAAGAATGGCAGCTTCGACGAATGGAGCAGTGTCATAGCCAAGTCAGGAAAAGAGCTGTGGCAACCTTGGGCAGAAGGCGACGAGCCTTACTGGAGCACGGGTAATGCCGGAGCCACCACGGTCGGCAACAGTAACAGCACCTACGTCGACGAAGGCAATCGCCGTTTCGCCAACCTTCAGTCGAAGTATATCGTAATCAAGTTTGCTGCAGGTAATATCTTTACGGGAGACTATGTGGAGACTGATGGCTCAAACGGCGTTCTGTCGTTCGGCCGCCCGTTTACCTCATTCCCCACCAAGATGCGCTTCGAGTATAAGTATCATACTTCTCCTATAACCCGCACGGGTGGCGAGTGGAAAGACGTCTATGGGAACTACATTTCCAGGACGATGTACGAGAACCTGAAGGGCCAGCCCGACTCGTGCCAGGTTTACATAGCCTTAGGCGATTGGGACCCAGTGACGTATACTTCGAAGGGAGTAGCACACACCTGTCCTTATCTCATCCGCACGCGCCCCAGCGAACTGCATTTGCTCGACCAGAAAGACCCACATCTTATAGCCTATGCCCAGATGACGAAAGGTGAGGATGTCAACTCTTGGACCACCGAGACACTGACACTGAACTATCGTGTACGCGACCGTCAGCCAAAGTATATCATCGTGGTAGCCAGCAGCAGTAAGTATGGCGACTACTTTACAGGCGGTGAGGAATCACTCCTGCAGATTGACAATATAGAATTGCTCTACGAATAAAAACAAATGATGTTTGATAAGATAATACCTGCCGTCCGGATAATCTGCCTTTCGTTCCTCACGTTGGCCATCACCGCATGTGTCAACGATGCGGACTTCATGCCAAATGCTGAAGGCGGACGTTTGCAGTTGTCTCTGGCCAATATATCCACTGCCACCACACGCACTGTGCCGCAAGACCTGGGCAAGCCCTCGGCCGAGGACTTTCACCTGCGTATTGTCAACGCTGCCGGAAGTGCCGTGTACGACGATGCTTTCACAGAAGAGGAAATCACTTTGCCCATCGGAAACTATACCGTGACGGCAACTTTCGGAAGCAATCCTCTTCTGGACTTCGACCGACCCTACTACGTCGGGCAAACAACGGCTACGGTAGAGAAAGACCAGACAACTGAAGCCAGCATTACGGCTCAGGTGGGCAATGCCCTCATATCTGTCAACTTTGGCCGCGATGCCGAAGAACTGGCACGTTTCAACCGATACTATAGCGACTATGCCCTGCAGGTATCCGTGGGCGGCCACAGCTTGAGAATTGCAAAGGAAAACTCAGCCCAGAGCATCTACGTGCAGGCCGACAGTCACGTGACACTGCAGTTCTGGGGCAAGCTGAAGATGGAGGGCGACCGCGAGGTGTCGTGCGAACTCGCCAGCAGCGACTTCCCGGAGACGTTGGCTGCAGCCGACCATACCGTGGTAACGCTGACACTGCCCGACCCCGAGAGTGCATTGCTTGTTGATATCAGCACGGTTGAAGTGGAGACCGTAACCCTCGACGAAACCATTCCCCTCTCTTGGTTACCCGTTCCGCAGGCCACAGCTACCCACCAGTTCGATGCCAAAGGTTGGCTCACCGGAACCGACGTCGTATTCTCTAACTCCTATCCCGGAATGAAGTGGAAGGCCGTCGTGACCAATGCTGATGGCACTGAGGTGCGCACCATTGAGGGCACTGGCGAACTTACTTCGAAATATAATTCCACCAACGACTGGCCCTATCTGCCTGCAGGAAAGTACAAGGCCACCTACTCGCTGGTTTACGAGGATGGAACATCGAAGGTGGCAAGTAGCCGCGAGTTTATGGTTCCGGCGCCCGTACTCTCCCTTAATGTCAGTGGATACACGAACTACGACCGCTATCTGGCAGGAGACATTGACGGAGCCAATGCCCTCGACGGACGTACCATCTATGAGCCCACCGTGCAGTTGGGCGTCAGCGGGTCGTTGCTCACCAACAAGAACTACTCCTACACGTTCTCTTACACCTATGATGGCGCGACCTCCGATGTGACGGCAGGTTCCAACACCTTCACCGCTGAAACATGGACCGACCAGACCGTACAGGCCGACAAGCATGTCCTGACTGCCACGGCCACCTTCGGCGGCGTAACCGTTTCTGGCCGTCGCGACTTTATCATTACGGGCTTGCCCTATGCGCTCAACCTGGCCGAGCACGACGAGTGGACCTCTTCGGGAGGTGTCGACTGGTTCGAAAATGATGTCCGCTTGGGCCACCTCAGCACGGGCAGTCAGTACATACAGACCACAAGTTCTGTCTGCATTCCGCCTTCAACGCGCTTTTGCGCCGACTATCACGTGAACGTCCACACCTTCACCGTTGGAACCTACTTCTCTCTTACTGTCGGAAATCTGGAAATATTTAAGCACGAAGAGGGCGGTACGCCGTTCCGCGATACCGACCACCTCGTCGAGGGCACGACAGCAACCTTCCACGATGACATGAACTACTGCACCAGCATCCGTTGCTACAACGACTATGGCGCTGGTCAGACCTGTTCACACATCTACTACCTCACTCTCAAATACGCTCAACCATGAACCGCCTGATATACATTCTTCTGAGCATTCTCCTTCTGACTGCCTGTCAGCAAGACCAGCTTTCACCCTCCGTGGGTGGGGCAGTGTTGGAACTCGACCTGCAGCGCTTTGGCCGTCCTTCGATGTCGGTGACTCGTGCTGTCGACGAAGTCCTGGCTGTGGATGTGATAAAGGACGGTGCTTTGTACAACGACATGCACTATGCTCCGGGCACCGTGCCGCAGAAGCTTGTCCTTGAACCCGGAACATTCACCATACGTGCTTATTCCGATAATCAGGAAACCTGGAAGACTGAAAACGATGGTAAGGGTGCTGCATGCTATTATACCGAAACAACGGTGGAGATGGAGGAAGACATGATTATCCGTCTCGCAGTCGAGGTGCCCATGACGAACTACGCCGTGGGTCTTCAGCTACCCGAATACTTCAACAACCTCTTCCGCTCCTACACCTTCACGCTGAAGAGCGGTGGTCGCACGACGGCCATCAAGGAAGGTGAGAGAGCCTACTTCGATGTTGCAGACGGTGGCTTCACGTATGCCCTGCGTGCCACCAATACCGACGGCAACACGCACTCCCATTCCGCCATCGAGTTTCCCGACGTGGAAGCAGGAAAACTTTTCACCCTGCGTTATAGCTACGACAGCGATGCTACAACCGGTGGCGTGGATATTGAGATAACAGACGATATGGAAACCGACGATACGAACGTGAACCTATGAGAAAAGTCATCTACATACTATGCGCAACCCTGTTCTTCGCCTCTTGCACAGTGAAGGAGGTGGAGATGCCTTCGCCGGCTCCCACACCCGAGGTGCCAACCGAGGAGGAGATGGGCGACTTCACGCTTACCCTCACCGGTGAGCGGAGCACGCGCGCTACCACAACGGTCATCACCGAAGAGGAGGCTCAGAATTTCCTCATCACCATCTACAAGGGCAGTGATGTCTATCGCCAGACCGCTCGCCTGCGTGACATCAATACGCGCCTTTCAGCTGGTTATGGCTATAAGGTGTTTGCCGAGAGTTGCAGCGAGGACGAAGCCATCACCGTCAACGACGGATGGGGCCAGCGTCGCTATGCAGGCCTGTCGGACGCCTTCTCCATCAAAGCAGGCCAGACCACGGCCGTCAGTGTTGGCTGCTCTGTGGCCAATGCCGGTATCGAAGTCGTGTTCGACGAGAGCGTTCCGGCCTATTTCACGACCTCTTATGATGTAACCATCATCGAAGGCGATCGTACCATCGTGTTTGACAAGATAACTGGCGGAACGAAAGTCGACGGGGAAGTGAATCAGGGCGAAATCGCTTATTTCAACGTTGACGAGGAAGGGAAGCACACCATCACCTACACCATCACTGCCGTAGGTCCGAAGACTCTTGTAAAGACCGGTACAATGGTGCTGAATAAAGCCAAGATCAGTCGCATCACCCTCAACTATGAGCGCAGCGACTTCAGTTTTGTAATATTCCTCGAGGAGGAAGACCTCTTCATGGAGGACTACATCAACATTTCCGCCGACGACATTAAGGGCGATGACGGTAAGACGGAATCAAACACCACCCACGACGCTTATGTCGAGGACCCCACCAGCGTGGATTATAATGACTATGGACAGAACTAAGATATATACGATATTGCTCTCGCTTCTCAGCCTCGCACTGACAGCTTGTTCCGATGACGCTCCTTTCGATGGTGCGCAGGAACTGGTGCCTATGTCCATCGACGCCACACCCGGTGCCACGCGCACCATGCTCGGCGACGACCACACCACCGTGCTGTGGGAAGCTTCCGACCAGATAGCCGTCTATGACTTCAAGGCATCGAAACATAGCTTCACCACCAACTCCGAGGGAAGCGATTATGCTCGTTTCTCGGGCCAGGTAACTGCGAAGACCGAACCTTTCGCTGCCGTCTATCCCTATGCCCTGGCCGCCGACAATGCAGCGTCGGCAGCTGCGCTTAGCGCTTCTCTGCCTGCCACACAGTATGTTGTGGCCAACAATCTGCCTCTTTGCCAGGTCGACGACCAGATGCTCTCTTGCAACGTATCTGTAGGTAAGGGCGCACGCAATATCGACGGCAATCCGTCGGCAGTGACTTTCCACAACGTGTGCCAGATGTTGCGCTTCAGCGTCCCCGAATATGCGTCGGGCAAAATCAGCCGTATTCAGTTTACGGCCACGAAAGCCGTGGTCGGCACCCTTGCGATAGACTATAGCGGAGATGCTCCCGTGGCGTCAGTGTCTGGCGCTTCCAGCATTACTGTCCTTCCTCCCGTGGGGAGCACGACCTTTGCTGCCGGTATATATAATATTGTATGTGCCCCCGTACAGTTGAATGGCTTCAGCATGGCATTGGAGACTTCCGGACGCACCTACACCCTTGCCAGCGCCTCCACCTTTGGCGGTCAGGCGGGCCATGTCTACATGCTTGGCAGCATCGATTTGGTGGATACGCCACAAGCCTCTGCCCATCACGTCTACGATAATGGTATCCTGCAAGGCACAAGCCTCACACTTTCTGGTGCTCCTGTTGAAGGAAAGGCCTGGTCGGCTGTGGTGAAGAATGCTGGCGGCACGACCGTGCGCACGCTGTCTGGAACGGGCGACCTTGCCTCCGACGAGTCGGATGCCTCATGGCCCTACCTCCCAGCTGGAAGCTACACGGTTGAGTACACCTTCACGTCGTCGAACGAGCGTTCCTTCACGCGGACGTTGTCCCTGACCGTTCCCGCCCCAGCAATCACGCTTTCGGTAAGCGCCTACACGGCTCATTCCAAGTATGAGGAGGGTAACGTCGATGCCGCAAACCAGTGCGACCGACTGACCGTCTATCAGCCTTCTGCCGTCCTGTCCGTCTCGGCCTCGCTCATGGCAAACTCGCGTTACACGCGCACCTTCACTCGTACGCTGAACGGTCAGACTGCCACCACTACTGAGAGTACCAACACTCCCTCGTGGGCTAAGTATACAAACATTCCCGTTTTGGGCAGTCTGCACACGCTGTCTGTGACGGCAAACTTCGCTGGCACTCAGGTTACGGCCACCAAGCAGGTGCGCATCACGGGCCTGCCCGCCAACTTCACGCCTCCTACTCAGGCAACAGGTTGGAGCAACGACAACGGTACGACAGATTTCAATGGTGACCATGTCCGCTTGGGTAACTACTCCTTCTCTCAGCCCCACCGTATCAAGAACAGCACGTGGTTCAACATACCGCAGGGTACGCTTGTGGCGCTCGACTACGACATCGTGCTCCACAGCGCTGCCGTCAAAACTACGGCCAACGTGAAGATGGGCAGTCAGCAGGTGGTCTATTGCAATGATTCCAAGTATGGTAATGACGTACATAACACGGGCATCGAGCAGTTCACCCTCAACGAGAATGTAACTTCTGTAACCTGCGAGGGCAGCTATGGTTCTGGTGCCACGCATACGAAGGTCTATAAACTATACTTCAAATACGGAAAGACGAACTGAAATATATGAAATTATATCTTCAACATATTATCCCCCTTCTGGCCATTGGGCTGTTCTCGGCTTGCGTGGGCGACGTGGAGTTGCCTGCTACGGAAAAGGGCAGCTTCTCGCTTGGCATAGTCAACGGCGACCTGACTGTGGAGGTTGAGACTCGTGCAGCTCATGAGCTGACGGCCGTCGAGGCTGCCGACTACACGGTCATCCTTACCGAGGGCGACGAAACGGTGTGGTCGAAGCGCTATGCCGACATCGTTGATGCCGACCGTACTCAGCCTTTGGGCTCAGGCTATCGCGTCAGTGCCGAGAATTGCAGTAAGGCCGAGGCCGAGAGCCTTAACGACGGATGGGGCTGTCTGCGCAATGCAGGCACTTCCGATGCCTTCGCCATCGTTTCTGGTGAAATCACTCCCGTGCAGGTCCTGTGTTCTATGGCCAATGCCGGCCTGTGTGTCATGTTCGACGAGACGTTCACCAACTACTTCTCGGAATATGCTGTCACTACCGATGACCGCCGCGCCCTGAAATTCAACGCCGGCAACGCTGCCGAGTTCGACAGCAACCACCAGCTCACCCGCGGCTCCATCGCCTACTACAACACGGACGAAAGTGGCACATGCCAGGTGTCGGTCATCATATCGGCTTCGGCCGGTTGGGACGGCACCGTGCGCCTTACGCGCCAACTCAGTCTTCCGAAGGGGCGCATCACCCGTCTGCGCGTGCGGCTTACGGGCAGCGAGCCCACCGAGGGTAACATCGGCCTGAGCATCAACACCTCAGACTTCGACGAGCAGGGCGACGAGGAAGTCGTACTGGAATAGAAAAGATGAAATAATAAATAGATGAAATTACTAACTCTTAAAAAACAAACAAGTATGAAAAAGTATTTTATGTGTGCTATGGCCGCTGTGGCCATGCTGAGTGTCTCTTCTTGCAGCAGCGAGGAGGAAGTGAACATGTCCGGGGCTAAAGGTGTAGGTTACATTAGCCTCAACACTTCAACCGAAGATGCAGTCATTACCCGTGCTGAGGCCAACATCACCACTTTCAAAGCTAAGGTCTACACCGGTGGCGTTGACGGAACCTATGCTTGGGGCACCAAGGATACCTATGCACCCATCACCGCTTCAATCAACACCACTCCCATGTCGCCTGTCGAATACGTAGTGGATGTTCGCAACTATAACGACATGGACGCTGCCCTGGCTGCCAACTCTAACTACGGTGCTGCCTACTGGGAGGGTCAGGCCAACGTAACTGTTGTGACCGCAAAGAATACTCCCGTAACCGTAGCCTGCGGCAAGCCCAAGAACACGAAGCTCATCCTGAATGCTTCTGCCTTCGGTGGCACAGCCCTGAGCCTCAACATCAGCGCTCCCCGTGGTCTGGCTTTCGTCTGGAACAACAGCACGATGGTGTTCGACCACGCCGAGTCTTTCTTCGCTCCCGAGGCTGTACTCAGCTACACCATCTCCTACACCATCAACGGCATCAGCAAGGTAACCGATGCTAAGACCCTTACTATGGGCGATGCCGGTACGGCCAAGAAGCTCACCATCGCTTCTAACACCAACGGTACCATCACACTGAGCATCACCACCGAGGACTTCGGCGAAGCCGTCGAGGAGACCCTCACCTTCGATGCTGCTACGGGTGAAGAAGTAGTATAATCACACCGATAAACGAAAACAAACGAATGAGGCACAATAGTTCCGTAACATTCCTATGGCTCCTGTCGCTGCTCCTGGCAGCGACGGGCTGCCAGCAGGACGACATGCGTCTTCAGGGCGAACATGGCGGCAAGGGGCGCATTGTGCTTGCGCTCTCCGACATCCAGGTGTTTACCGACGACGTCGTGACGCGCACCACTCTCGACGACTACAGCGGATTCGTCTTCACCCTCAACGGCACAACCGTTGACGGGTGGACGGTTCGCGATAGCGTCATTACCTTTACCGACAACGCGGCCTTCATCGAGGCCGGCACCTACAGCCTCTCGGCCCAAAACCTCGAGGCGTCGCAAACCGGAAGCGGCTGTGCCTACTACAGTGGCGCAACCGCCGAAGACTTCACCCTCACGGTGGGCGGCACCACGGCAGTCAGCATCTCACTGGGCGCTCCCCAAAACGCTAAGCTGACCATCGCCTATTCCGATGCTTTTGCGGCAAAGTACCAAAACGTAAGAATGACACTGACAAGGGATGAACGCTCTGTCGACCTCGGGTCGGCCGACGGTTGCCAACCTGCAGCCTGCTTCCCCGCGGGCAGTGTTAGCTACGTCCTCTCGGCTACTGCCAAATCTGGTAGTTACGTCTCCGACATCAGCGCAGTCGCCGGCTCGCTCACCCTCGCTGCCGGCAAGCACTCCACTGTCACCCTCACCCTTAATGCCGTGACGGGCGAAATCATCCCCCTCGTCGAAGGCACCCACAGCGGCGAATTCGACTAACCCTCTTGGGGGCCGCAATAACCCCCCAAAATCGACGATGCGTCGACGAGCCTCCGACGATGCGTCGACGAAGCCTCGACAATGCGTCGACGAAGCCTCGACAATGCGTCGACCAAAAAACAGCCTCCCGACGAGGCCACCAAAACTCGAAACCGAATGAAGCAAAAGCTACAACATATATTCCTTATTATAATCTGCGCGCTCGCGTGGAGTACCGGGGCGTGGGCCTGGGGAGAGAGCACCAGCTATGTGGCAGAAAGGGCGTCAGAAGAAATCATGTGGACAAATAATGAGGGAGCTACAATAACTCTTTCGGGTCCAGGTGCAACAATATACTTTCAGGCAAAGAAGCAAGCTGCTGCTGCTGGAGGATTGTATGTCCAAGTCTCGACAGACGGAAGTAACTGGACTACACCTGACGGCTTTGACATCGCATCGTCATTAAAAACGAGCTATAACGACTTTGAAAAAAACATTTCTACAGATATCAAGTATATTCGCTTCAAAGCTCATGGAACGCTTCGGAAATATGTGCGCAACGTTAAAGTCACCCGCGCCACGACTCTTTCTACTTCCACCACCTCCCTGTCCTTCGGAAACGTTACCAAGGGCAGCAACAAGACGCTGAACGCAAGCATCGACTATAACAACACCACATACAACCAGCAGGTGACGGGCAGTTGCACGAACGGAATGTTCTCCGTTACGGCCACCACCGTAGGCGCTACAGGCAATGGGCAGGCCATTCCTGTCATCTTCAAACCTACCGCCGTCGGTGCACAGAGCGGCACTGTCACATTGACCATGAACGGCAAGACGGTTACGTTCAACGTCAGCGGTACAGGTGTCACCACCTACTATACCCAGGCACAAGCCCATGCCTCTACGGGTGGCACGGTATATGCATCCTGGACGAACGGCAGTTTCTCCGCAGCCTCCACAAGCGTGCAGAACAGCGGCACCGTCTCCACCACCTCAGCCTCTGCCACAGCTTACTACAAGGCCGAGGCCGCGAGCGGTTACGTCTTCAAGGGTTGGACATTGCCTAATGACAATTACACCGCAGGTTACGTCAGCACCAACACCACCGACCAATACACCTACGACTATAATTCCGAGTCCTCCGGTTCGCCCACAATTGCTGCTTTCAAGGCTTGGTTCGCTCCAGTCTTCAACTTCGGCGCTACCGCCTCATCGAGCAACAATAGCTACGGCACAGCTACGGCATCGGTAACATCAAGCATAGAGGGTAACCCCGAGCAGGCCAGTGCCTCCACCACCGCCACCTTTACGGCCACGCCCGCTGCGGGCTGCACCTTTAACGGGTGGTATGAAAGTGCCGACTTCTCAGGCTCTCCCGTATCCATGGATGCCACCTATGCGGTTGCACTGACGAATAGCACCCCTGGTTCCACGTTGAGCAAGACGCTGTATGCCAAGTTTAAGAAGAACCCCGCCCTGCAGTGGACCGTGGCCGACCTGGACCTGAATATCATCAGCGGTGCAACGGCCAACTCAGCAGCACATGGCGCTGACGGAGGCTTGAGCATCACCTACACTTCTTCGAACGCCGATGCCCTGACCATTGATGCCGACGGAACCGTGCACGCCCTGGGCCTCGGCACCAGCGTCGTAACCGCCAGCGTGGCCGAGGACAATAACTATAATGCCGACGCCATCAGTCGCACCTTCACCGTCGGCGAAAAGAAGCAAGCCACCTTCACACCCTCGTGGGGCGAAGGTACGACGACAGACATAAAGGTGGGCGCCACCGCCACCATAGCCCTGACGAATGCAGCCACCGATGAAACCTTCATCGTGTCGGCAACGCCCACAGGCATCATCAGCTGGACGCGCGAGGGCAACACCCTGACCATCAGTGGTGACGTGGCCGGCACCGCAACCCTAACCCTCTCACAGGTGGGCAGTGCCTCCCTCAACGGAAACACAGCAAACTACAGCATCACCGTCAGCAAGTATGCCAACAGCCTTGCCGTTGCTGCGGAAGATAAGGCCATGAAGGTGGGCGACGAGTGGACGAACGTGGTCACGAACACGGGAAACGATAATACCGAAGTATCTTATAGCACATCGGGTATTGCCACTTACGACGCTGCGAACAATAAAATCATTGCTCAGGCTGAAGGCTCAACCACCATTACCTTCACGCAGGCCGCTACTGCCAGCCATGAGGGCAAGACGCTCAATATTGCGGTCACCGTCACAAAGATTGCCAACACACTGACTATCTCCCTGCCCTCCCAGGCTGCAGAGGTAGACGGCACAATTGCCCTAAGTATCAAGGGCCAGAACAACTCTGACGACATCGTCGCCACCATCACCGATACGGAACTTTCCTCGGCAGTGAACAACGGCTCGGACGTTATCACATACGCCAACGGTGTCATTACCGCTCGCAATGCCGGAACGGCCAAGATAACCTTCTCGCAGCCTGCCACTGGGCAATACACCGCCTACACGAGCGAGACCTACGAGATAACGGTGACGAAGCGCAGCAATGCCATTACGCTGACACTTAATGGTGGCAGTTCCACCAATATTAAACTGAAATACGGTGCTACGGCCACGCTGGCATATACGCGCACCAACATGGATACGACACCCACCGTGACCCGCACCAGTGGTTCCTATACCACCCTGTCGGGCAGCACCATCACCGCAGGTAATGCTGCCGGCACGGATATCTACGAAGTCTCTCAGGCTGAGACGTATAAGTACGAGGCAGCTTATGCCCAGTTCTCCATTCGCGTGAACAATACCGACGAGGCTGTGGGCTATGTGCTCTATGAGGACAAGGAATATTCACACGGCACTGGTGCTGGCGTAGCCCACACCTATCAACTTTCAGGCCCTGGAGAAACGGTCTACTATAAGGCATGCAGAGGTTCTGCAGTTACTATATACTATAATCTATACGTAGAGTGGTCGGCCGATAATCAGAACTGGACGGAATGCCACAATAACACGAGCCTTGATCCAGACTATAAGGATGAGTTCTTCACCTGCCCCGTTCCTGAGAATGCCCGCTACATACGCTTCCGCTTCCCGGGTGGCGGTACTTTGGTTAAGTATATCAAGGATGTGCACGTAACACGCAAGACCTACGTCCGTGCCTCGTCCGATAAGACTGCCCTTGGCGAGACCTACACCGATCAAACTAAGACAGCCACCTTCACTGTCAACTACAGTAGCGCGAATGGTGGCAACATTAACATCCAAAGCAGCAATCCGCACTTCGTGCCGAGTTTGTCATCGATAAGCGTGCCTACCAACAAGACAGCCGTAGACAACAGCACAGGCAACAATACCTCCTACATCTGCGGTGTGGACGGCACACAGACCTTCACCGTAACCTATACGCCCGACCCCGACCAGCTGAGAGCAGAGGAGGCCGTCATCACTATCGGTGACTTGTTCTACCAACAGCAGATTACACTTACGGCATCGGCCAAGAAGTACGATACCAGCATAGCCCGCGGTTCGAACACGGCCACCGAAACCACCGTGGACGGCACCATTGCGAACGCTTTCGCCTTCTCGGGTACAACCACCGCAACTCCCTCGGCCAATGCTGCCGATGACTTCTACTATGCTATCAGTCACACGCAGACCACCAGCGTGAACAAGGGAGAGGGCGTTATTAGCTACGACCCCGCAACCAACACCATAACCGGTCTGAACGCTGGTACGGCCAGACTGACCATCTACCAGAAGAAAACAAACCTCTATCACGCAACGAGTCAGACCTACGACTTCACGGTTACGAAGTTCGCTAATAACCTCGGTATCGCTCTGAGTGCAACAGAACTCAATGTCGACGGCACGGCAACGGTGGAACTGACGAACAATGAAAGCCAGACGGCTCTCACGGCTTCATACTCCAGCGTAGAGTACACCAACGAGGCGCAGAACCGCGAGGGCGGACTGCTCTCCTTCGATGCCGAGACAAACACGCTTACGGGCACCAATGCTGGTTCAGCTACGGTTACCATTACGCAGCCCGAGACATACAAGTACGAGGCCGCCAGTGCGCAGTTCGTGGTGACGGTTTCCAAACTTGCACAGACCTTAGCGTGGGATAACCCGGAACTGGATACCGAGATGCAGAAAGGAAGCACTCTTGCCGGCAATACGGCAACGTCGAGCGCAGGGCTCACGCCGGTGACCTATTCTTCGAGCAATATTGCAGCAATCACGGTTGACGCCAATACTGGCCTACTGACAGCTGTTGAAACGGGAGCAAACGTCACTATCACTGCCTCGCAGGCTGGTAACTACAAGTATCTGCCCGCTACGCTGACCCGCCTGTTCACAGTGTTCAATAAGCAAGTGCCTGTGTTTACTCCCGACGCCCACTTCGCTGGTGCCAATGGTAGGGTAGAGTACACCTGCACCGCCACCATTTCGGTTGCGGGCGTTAGCGAGGACGCTGATTTCTCCATCACAAATGGTGACAACTCCATCATCAGTGTTGTCAAGGACGGGACAACGATAACGATAACCGGACTGCAAATAGGCAGCACTACGCTTACGCTGACGCAAGCGGGAAATGAAGATTTCATCGCCAAGAGCCAAACCTATAATATTGAGGTATATTGGCCCGAGGACTTCCTGACTTTGTCTCCGTCCGATGCTCCTTCTCATGCCGAAGGTGACTATAGAAAGATATTCATGCAGCGCACGCTGCGGGCTGGTTACTCAACCATCACATTGCCTTTCGATACGGACGTGGAGACGTTGGTCGGCGGTCGTGATGAGGCTTACGATAGCAGCAACGACTGGGTGGCACAGTTGACGACCGTGACAAACAGTGAGGCTGACGGCTATACGCTCTACTTCACTCGTGTCGCTGCCGGTGCCATAGAGGCCAACCAACCCTACGTGCTGCACTTAGGTGCGGAGGTGGAGAACCCCACGTGGACAGACATGGAAGGCGGCATCAGTGTGGTCGAAGCCGAAGCTACTTCCGTAGCGCCCACCACGGGCTATAGCGGCTATGCCGGCTGGCACATGTGGTCGAACTACGAGGCTGGCTTTGACATGGAGGGTAAGTATGGCATCGTGAATAGCGAAGGCGGATTGAAACTGGGCGGAAGCGGCTCCACGTTGAAGGCCTATACTGCCTACATCGCTGCTCCTCAGCAAAATGGTGCTCCGAGGGTGCGCGTGGCCTATGTCGATGAGGACGGCAAAACGACCTATGTGAATTCCCTCCCTGGCGAAGCTGACTGCGAGGCTGCTGTCATCGAGGCTATCTACGGCCCTGACGGAAAGCCGCGCTCTCGCATGCAACGTGGCATGAACATCGTGCGCTACGCCGACGGTACCAGTCGCAAGGTGATGTTTTAGTTCCTCCTCTTCTCATCGGAACCTTAACTGCCGTCGTATTTGCGACGGCTCAGCGCTAATTAGATAATCTGGGAATTCTTAGGAAATCCTGGAAAAAATCTTTATCTTTGTCCCCGCAAAAGGCAAAATTACAAGAAATGGAATCAAAGGAGAAAGTTATACTGACAGGCGACCGCCCAACTGGTCGCCTGCATATTGGTCACTATGTAGGCTCGCTGCGCCGTCGTGTTGAACTGCAGAACTCGGGCGAATATGACCAGATATTCATCATGATAGCCGACGCACAGGCCTTGACGGATAACTTCGATAACCCCGAGAAGGTGCGCCAGAATATTATAGAGGTAGCGCTCGACTATCTGTCGGTGGGTATCGACCCCGAGCGAACACACATCTTTGTCCAGTCGGCCGTGCCCGAGCTGACAGAGCTGTCGTTCTACTACATGAACCTGGTGAGCGTGCAGCGCTTGCAGCGCAATCCGACGGTGAAGACTGAGCTGGAAATGCGCAAGTTCGAGGGTGGCACCCCGACGGGCTTCTTCTGCTATCCCATTTCACAGGCAGCCGATATTACCCTGTTCCGTGCCACCACAGTACCCGTGGGCGAGGACCAGAAACCCATGCTCGAACTGACAAATGAGATTGTCCGCCGCTTCAACCACATCTACGGCGACGTGCTGGTGGAGCCCCAGATTCTGTTGCCCGACAACCAGGCCTGCATGCGTCTGCCCGGCACCGACGGAAAGGCTAAGATGTCGAAGTCACTCGGTAACTGCATTTACCTTTCCGACTCGGCCAAGGAGCTGAAGAAGAAAGTGAACTCGATGTTCACCGACCCGCAGCACCTGACCATTGACTCGCCGGGCCACCTGGAGGGAAATACCGTGTTTACCTACCTTGATGCCTTCTGCGAGGATAGCGACTTTGAGCAGTTCTTGCCCGAATACAAGAATCTTGACGAACTGAAGGCTCACTATACCCGTGGAGGTCTGGGCGACGGCACGTGTAAGAAGTTCCTCTTGAATGTCCTCAATTCCCGTTTCGAACCCATCCGCGAGCGTCGCGCCATGTGGGAACAACGCATCCCCGAGGTCTACGACATCCTGCGCAAGGGAACCGAGGCTGCACGCGAACGCGGACGAAAGACGCTGGACGACGTGCGCCGCGCCATGCGCATCGATTACTTCGAAAACGAGGCTTTGATAAACGAATTTCAAAAAAAGTTCGTTTAGAATTTGGCTATATAACAAATAAGTAGTAACTTTGCATTCAGTTTTTAGGAACTGCGGTTCCGACGGGCGCTTAGCTCAGCTGGTTCAGAGCGTCTGCCTTACAAGCAGAGGGTCGGCGG
>SAMEA3663184__coassemble_57_pt1 | contig 22970 bp, 21 predicted proteins | sample SAMEA3663184__metabat2_low_PE_010 | metagenome-assembled genome bin SAMEA3663184 (sample SAMEA3663184) | pig gut metagenome | biome: pig gut; feature: pig-associated habitat; material: faeces | place: Denmark | collected 2012 | reverse complement strand
TGCTGCAAAGATACAACTTTTTTTCTTTCATCCCCCACTAATCTTCCGCTGAGCCCACATCTTCAGCCTCTTCCCCACAACACAATGCATGACGACGTATTGTCCCACGCATCGCAATACCATCACACATGCCAACGTGATACCTTCGCGACGAAATATTCACCGTATCGCGAAAGCCGCGCGACGGGAAACATTATGAAACAGAAAAAGGGACGCCCATACGGGTATCCCTTTCTTGTGTCAGTGCGAATGAAGAATTCTTACTTCACCTTGGCAACGACAGCCTTGAATGCTTCGGGGTAGTTGACAGCGAGGTCAGCAAGAATCTTGCGATTAATCTCGATGCCGGCCTTGTGCAAAGCGCCCATTAGCTGGCTGTAGCTCATACCCTCGAGGCGTGCGGCAGCGTTGATACGCTGAATCCACAGGGCACGGAAGGTACGCTTCTTGTTGCGACGGTCGCGGAATGCATAGGTGAGACCCTTCTCCCAAGTATTCTTGGCAACGGTCCAAACGTTCTTGCGAGCGCCGAAATAACCGCGGGTCAACTTCAGAATCTTCTTTCTCTTAGCTCTACTAGCTACGTGATTTACTGATCTTGGCATAGTTTTGTTCGTTTTTGAATGTCAGCGACGTAGGATGTTAACCTTCGTACTTTGTGGGCTGGGCATTCGGTTAATAACTTTAGTAATTGACTCTGTTCCTAACGCGGTTTAACGGAGGTTGAGCAGGTCGCGGACTTGCTTCATGTTCTCGGTCACTACCAGGTCGGCATGCTGCAGGTTACGCTTCTGCTTCTTGGTCTTTTTGGTCAGGATGTGGCTGTGATAGGCGTGGTGACGCTTTACCTTGCCACTGCCGGTGAGTACGAATCTCTTCTTTGCACCGGAGTTTGTCTTTACTTTTGGCATTTTTTGTTTGTTTAATTTGTTATTAATTATGGTGTGGCAACGCATATACCAGGCGTTACGCACTACCCTTTTTCATCTCTTTCTGTAAGCCTGACGTTTAGTCGTCGAAATCCTCTCCTTCTACCTTGGGACCGGTGTATTCCTTGCGGGCCTTCTGCTGAGGAGCTTTCTTGACGGGAGCCTCCTGCACTTCCTCGACGGCCTCAACGGTCTTCTTAGGAGCACCGGCTGCCTTCTTAGGAGCGATGAACATAATCATGCGCTTACCCTCAAGCACGGGCATGGACTCAACTTTACCGTATTCCTCAAGGTCAGAGGCAAAACGCAGCAACAGAACTTCGCCTTGCTCCTTGAACAGGATGCTTCGTCCTTTGAAGAACACATAGGCCTTCACCTTGTCGCCATCCGACAGGAAACCGATGGCGTGCTTAAGCTTGAAGTTGTAGTCGTGGTCGTCGGTTTGTGGTCCGAAACGGATTTCCTTGACATTGACCACTGTCTGCTTGGCCTTCATCTCCTTTTGCTTCTTCTTCTGCTGATAGATGAACTTGGAATAGTCTATCAACCGGCATACAGGAGGCTCGGCATTAGGACTGATTTCCACCAGGTCGACCCCGCGTTGCTCGGCCATTTGTATGGCTTTGAGTGTGGGCATGACCGTAGATTCAATCCCGTCGCCAACAATTCGTACCTCGCGAACACGAATCTGTTCGTTGACGCGATACTGTTGTTTTTTGTCGTCTTTCTTCATTAATTGCTTAATAATCGGGCGCAAAGATACGAAATAAAGTTGAAATTCACGCTACGTTTTGATATTTTTTTAGTATTTCTCGGTCAGAGCGCGCACTTCATCGTTGATTTTCTTGGCAAACTCGTCAACGGTCATCGTGCCCTGTTCGCCACCACCCTGCTGGCGGAAGTTAACCGTCTGGTCGGCCTGTTCCTTCTCGCCAACGATGAGCATGTAGGGCACACGCTTCAACTCATTATCACGAATCTTGCGGCCTATCTTCTCGTTACGGTCATCAAGTATGGTTCGCACATCCTGAGCTTCCAGTCGGTCGCACACCTGCTGAGCATAGTCGTTGAACTTCTCGCTGATGGGCAGCACGGCCACCTGGTCGGGCGAAAGCCATATGGGGAAGTGGCCGGCAGTGTGTTCGATAAGCACTGCGGTAAAGCGTTCCATCGAACCGAAGGGAGCACGGTGAATCATCACAGGACGATGCTTCTGGTTATCCTCGCCTACATATTCCAGCTGGAAGCGCTCGGGCAAGTTGTAGTCAACCTGAATCGTACCCAGCTGCCAACGGCGTCCCAGGGCGTCCTTAACCATGAAGTCGAGTTTGGGGCCATAGAAAGCAGCCTCGCCCAGTTCGGTGGTAGTCTTCAGCCCCTTCTCCTGACAGGCTTCGATAATGGCACGCTCGGCCTGCTCCCACACTTCGTCGCTACCGATGTACTTTTCTTTGTCGCTCGGGTCGCGCAACGAGATTTGCGCCTCAAAGTTCTGGAAATCCAATGCTCCAAAGATGATTTGGATAATCTCCATAACGCGGATGAACTCATCCTTTACCTGGTCGGGACGGCAGAAGATGTGGGCATCGTCCTGCGTGAACGAACGCACACGAGTGAGTCCGTGCAACTCGCCCGACTGCTCATAGCGGTAGACGGTTCCAAACTCGGCCAAACGCAAAGGAAGGTCCTTGTAGCTGCGAGGCTTTGAAGCGTAGATTTCACAGTGGTGAGGACAGTTCATCGGCTTCAGCATATACTCCTCGCCCTCTTCCGGGGTATGGATGGGCTGAAATGAATCCTTGCCATAGTGATCATAGTGGCCACTGGTTACATACAGGTTCTTACCGCCGATGTGGGGTGTAATAACCTGTTGATAGCCATATCTCTTCTGGATTTTCTTCAGGAAGTCTTCGAGGCGCAGACGAAGCGCAGTGCCTTTAGGCAGCCAAATGGGCAGACCCTTGCCGACACGCTCAGAGAACATGAACAGTTCCATCTCCTTACCAATCTTGCGGTGGTCGCGCTTCTTGGCCTCTTCCAGCAGGACAAGGTACTCATCGAGCATCTTCTTCTTGGGGAAAGAGATGGCATAGAGTCGTGTCATTTGAGGACGCTTCTCGTCGCCACGCCAGTAGGCGGCACTCACGCTCAGGACCTTAACGGCCTTGATGGGAGCCGTGCTGGTGAGGTGCGGGCCACGACAAAGGTCGGTGAACTGACCCTGTGTGTATGTGGTGATGTGGCCATCCTCGAGGTCGGCAATCAGTTCGTTCTTATACGACTGGCCGCGGTCGGCAAAGAATTTCAGTGCATTCTGCTTCGAAATGTCGCGGCGCACGAGTTCTTCCTTGCGCTGGATGAGCTCCATCATTTTCTTCTCGATGGCAGGGAAGTCGCTCTCGCGGATGCTCACGCCATCAGCAGGCATAACGTCATAATAAAAGCCCTGCTCAATGGCCGGCCCGATGCCGAATTGTATGCCAGGATAAAGTTCCTGCAGGGCCTCTGCCATCAGGTGGGCACTTGTGTGCCAGAAAGCATGCTTGCCTTCCTTGTCGTCCCACTTGTAAAGCACGAACTTTGCATCGTGATTGATGGGACGATTAAGTTCCACGGTCTCTCCGTCGACCCCACAGGCCAAAACGTCCTGTGCCAGGCGCGGAGAAATGCTTTCAGCTATCTGCAGGCCCGTCACGCCCTGTTCATATTGGCGCACCGAACCATCAGGAAATGTAATGCTAATCATATCTTTTGTTTTTTAATTTTACAATTCGCGTGCAAAGATACAAATAAGAGGATGAAATGCCAAATTTATTTAAGCAATTTACACATGCAAAGGACTAAAAACGGGAGTAATAGATAGTGCAAGTCAAGTTTATCAGCTGACGCCATGGCTATTTAGCCTTAGAGAAACGCTTGATAAGGCTGTAGGCGCCGTACAGACCATACTCACCCGCCTGCGACAAATCGGAAAGTCCATCGGCAGAGTTGCCATCCATCAAGCGGACGACGCCCCGGTTGTAATAAGCATCGGGGAAGTGGGCGTCAATCCTAATGGCCTGGCTATATGCCTCCTGGGCTTTATCATATTCGTGCAGAATAACGTAGATATTACCCATATTGTACCACGCGAACAACATGTCGGGTTCGAGGCGGACGACTTCCTTCAAATCTTCGAGCGCTTGTTTGTAGACAATTTGCGACTCCGTCGAGGGCGACAGAGGCGCAGACGGGATGGCGGCCTGCATGGCCATCTGTTGGGCACAACGAACCTGAGCACGCAGGAAGTAGCTGATGGACACGAGCGGCTGCAGTTCAACAGCCCGGTCGAGGTCGGCAAGACAGGCCTCAAAGTCACGCACGTGGTAATAGTCCATAGCTCGCCGCAGGCGTAAGCCCGTGGTCTCTGGAGAATCGCCCAGCACCTCGGTCACAACCTGTATGTCGTGGAAATGCTGTTTCATGCGTTCCTCGGTGGCATTGGCCTCTTGATTACTGATGTAGAGTGGAAGCGGAAGCTGTCCGGTATTGTTGAACGACTCGACTGTCCGATGGAAGGGAATGTAGGCGGACAGTCCGTTAGCTCGCTTATAGTACGTCATCACGTACATCGGCACAGGTTGCAGTTCCGTCTGGCGATTTTGCACCTTGCCGCGGTATTCGCTCGTGTATTCCTCCTTTTCGGCCTGCTGCGTGTCTTCCTCCACCAGCAGGTTATAATCCTCAGGGTTAACGTTGCTCTTTTTGCGGGTCTTGGACTTGCTTTTGTAGGTACCCGTGCGCTTCTCCATGTCAGCCTTGAGCACCTTAAACTCGTCGCGCTCGGCGCCATAGATGTCGCCTATCTTGCGGCGAATCTGGGCACGCGTGCGGTATCCCGTCCAGAACTCAGGATACTCCTGTATGACGGCCGATATGTCGCGAATGGCTCCATTGTAGTCGCCCGTCTGCTCGAGCAACAGGGCGCGGTTATAGAGGGCAATCACATTGTCGGGCTCTTGTTGCAGCACGAAGTTGAAATCCTCGATAGCGCGGTTGTCATCGCCCACCTGGGCACGCAAGAGTCCGCGATTGAAGTGCCCGATGTAGTTTCCGGGTTCTATCTCGAGGGCTGCGTCGTAGTCGCTCATTGCCCCCTTCAGGTTTTGCTGGTGATAGCGAGCCAGGGCACGATTAACGTAGAGACCGGCATTGCGCGGTAGTTGCAGGATAGCTCGGTCGAGATAGTTCTCGCCTTCCTTGTAGTTCCCGCGGTTGAGCGTAATCATGGCTTTCATGCTCCAAGCAGGCCCCTCGTAGGCATTCACCTCCAAGGCTTTGTCCAGCCATCCCTCGGCCCGTGCTGTATCGGACTGCGCCAGCCGCACCTGTGCCTTCAGGGTGTAGTTTTCGGCCTTCTTCGGCCACTGGCGAATCATTACGTCGAGCGAGGAGTCTGCCCGTTCGTAGGCTTTCAGTTCCATCTGACACAGCACAAGATTGTGCCAATTGCCATCATTCTGCGGATTGATGGAGGTGGCCCGTGTGTAATCGGCCTCGGCTTGATCGAAGGCATGAAGGTTGACTCGGCAAAGGGCACGCAGCGAAAAACTGTTTTCGACATACGGATTGCGCTCGATGGCACTCGTGCAGTCTGCCTCGGCCCCCTTGTAGTCTTCAAGATAGAATTTGGCCAGCCCGCGGAAGAAATACGGCTCAGACAGGAAAGGCTTGGCGCTAATGACCATGTTGAAGCGCTGGATGGAGAGCACGTAGTCCTCGTAGTATAGGGCATTTCGCCCCATCAGCATCACGCGGTCGGTATTGATCTGAGCGTAAGAAAACGAGAGTATGAGAAGATGAGAGAGTAGTATGCACCACGCTCTCTTACTCGCAAGCCATGTCGGAGCATTTCTCATTCTCTCACACTCTCGTTATTTCATTTCCTCAACTTTACCTTGTAGGAGCACGAGAATCGTCCTTTAAGCAGGTCGTTCAGGCTGGACTTCACCATTTGGCGGCGCAGTCCCTTGAGATGGTCGGTAAATACCTCGCCCTCAAGATGGTCGACTTCGTGCTGAACGACACGTGCCAAATAGCCGTCAATCCATTCGTCGTGTTCCTGCCAGTCCTCGTCCTGCCACGTCAGGCGCACACGAGTCGGGCGTCGCACCTTTTCGTGAATGCCAGGCAACGAGAGACAACCTTCTTCGCTGATGTCGGTCTCCGTGTCGTCATACTCCTCAATATAGGGGTTGATGAACACGCGGCGGAAGCCTTCGTATTGGGGCATATCCTCGCTGATGACGTCAAGGTCGATGACAATCAGGCGAATGCTAAGTCCCACCTGCGGGGCTGCCAGGCCGATGCCCTCGCTTCGGGCGAGCGTGTCCCACATGTTCTGTATCAGTTCGGGCAACTGAGGATAGGTCTCATCTATTTCCTCCGCCACCTTGCGCAGCACGGGCTGGCCGTATGTATAAATTGGAAGTATCATGTCGAGTTATGGATAGTTATATGAGATTGAGGGTTTTGAGGCGATATGGGCTACTGTCTGCGCTCCATCCAGCCTTGCAGGATAATGCAAGCCGAGATTTCGTCGACAAGCGCTTTGTTTCGCCGTGCCATTTTCCCGATACCGCTTTCGAGCATCGTCTGGTGGGCCATCACGCTGGTGTAACGCTCGTCCCACCACGTTACGGGGATATCGGGCAGTCTTTTTTGCAACTGGGCAACAAACTGTTCTACGTTACGCAGGTTCTCGCTTTCGCGACCGTTGGTCTGCATGGGGCGCCCCACGACAAACCGTTCCACACTCTCGCGCTTGACATAGTCGGTCAGGAAACCGAGAAGCTGCCGCGTGTCGACCGTTGTCAGCCCGTTGGCAATTATCTGCAAGGGGTCCGTCACAGCAATACCTGTGCGACGGACCCCATAATCTATTGCAAGTATTCTACTCACTCAGGTTTTATTTCTGATAGAGCAACCATGCGCTGGGACGCAAGCCCAGGATGGCAGCGCGGCTCTGAGCAGCCTGCTCCTTGGTGTCGTGTGTAGAAGCGATAACGCGATAGTAGGTCTTGCCATCAACAATGGCAGAGACAATCTGGGCAGCATAACCCTTCTGGGCGAAAAGAGCCTGCTCGGCCTGAGCATTGCTCTGAAGCTGGAAGGAGTTGACAACAACACTGAATGCGCGCAGGCCTGCGCCGCTAACCAATGTAACGTTCTCGGTACGGACGCCAACGCCCGTATGGTCCTGAGCAACGACGGGAGTCGTTGTTGTTGTGGTGGTGGGAGTAACGGGAGTCACCTGAACGGGAGTTGTCTGCTGGGTTGTCGTGCCCATATACTGCTGAGTCTGACTTACCTGAGCGGCCTGAGCCTTCTCGTAAGCCTTCTTGTAGGCGCTTTCCTTACTTTTACAACTTGTCATGGCAAGCACCATGAACATGGCTGAACCCAAAATGAGAAAATTCTTCATAATTAAATTATAATGTAATTAAATAAACTTATCTGACAATACATATTTTTTACCGCTACAAATTTACCATTAATGCGCGACATAGCAAAGCGTTCTATTCAAAAAAAAGTTAAAAGGCCAAAATAATTAGGAAAAACTCGACCCGATATCGCAATTAATCCGTACATTTGCCTCAGTTTCTTTATTATAAACCTCTAAATAGTACTATTATGAAAGCATTGAACTATCTTGTTGCATTTATTGGAGGTGCTGCCATTGGTGCAGCCGCAGGTTTACTGTTTGCCCCCGAAAAGGGAAGCGATCTGCGCGAGAAAATCGCAGAAGCCCTGCGCAAACGTGGTATCCGCCTGTCGTCGAAGGAAATGAGCAATCTCGTCGACGAAATTGCTGAAGAACTGCAACCCGAGGAATAATGTTTTTCAATCTTTTCCGCGACACGCAAGAACAGATGCAAGACCTTCTTTTGGAGACCCGCTCGTATGTGGGGCTTCAAAAGAAGGCGCTTATGGTTGAGACGCGCGACAAGCTATCAACCATCCTGTCCCATCTGGCCATTGCCGTAGTGTGCCTTGTGCTCGGCGGCATCGTCCTGCTCTTTTTCTCCTTCTTCATCGCCTATCTGCTTGGCCAGTACTTCGGCAACAATGCCCTGGGCTTTGCCTGCGTCACGGCGTTCGTGCTGCTTCTCCTGCTACTATTTTGGTACAACCGCGTGGCATGGGTGGTTATTCCCATCACGAAGATGATGACGACGCAGTTCACGGCCGACGACGCCGATGCCACGAGCGAGGAAGTGGGGCAACAGCTCCAAGAAAGCCGCAACCGCATGTCGCAGAATTTCAACCAACTGCTCAACCCAGCCGAAGAGGCCGAGGGTAAGGTGAGAAACCTGAGTGGCTGGATAAGTCGCGGCTTTGCCATCTACGAAGGCTTGCGCATGGGACTGACCGTCATTCGCGCCCTGAGCGGTATGTTCGGCACGAAGAGAATCCGACGCCGCAGATGAGTGACGGGAACTTCAACAGGGCACTACTACCCCACACTCCATTCCAGAGCGGAATGAAGGCAGGCAAGGCTATGTCTGCCATGCATGCCATTGAGGCATTCAAGGACTACCTCACAAAATTCCACCCCGACCTCGACGACGACCATTTTCGCGAGCAGCTGGAAAACTTCCGCCGCCTGCTATCCTCTCGCCTGAAGTAGCACGCCCCGTAACCCATACTTTTAACAACAAAAAAAATGAGACTTCGCGTCGGCGGTTTTTCGTCGATGCATGGACGGGCATTCGACAATGCATCGACGGAGCCTCATCGATGCGTCGACGGAGCCTCATCGATGCGTCGACGAGGGCCCGACGATGCAACGCGTGCGCACGTACTCGTATGTACATGCGCACGCATATTCTTAATTTATTATGGCAGGAGACCTACTGGTGTTCGGGACGCAGGAGGTCGTTGACCGTCTTCACCGGATTGAAGGTCTGCAAAGGCACCTCGACAAAAATGGTGCTCCAGTTGCTCATTGCTCCGTTCCAAAGGCCGGGCAGCTCCAGAGCCTTCAGTTCCTTTCCGTTTTTACTCTTGTAGGAAATAAAGCCCGTAGCTGGGTCGACATATTGTGTGAGGTCGAAGCGCTCTCCCTTGTAGTTCCGTATGCCACACACCAGGTCGACGGGATTAAAGTGGGTTCCGGCCGTAAACATCTTCACGTATGCCGGATTGTTCTTGTCAATCTGGCTGCTCTCGAGGATCTGCAGCGACACGCTGCCATCGGGGTTATAGGCCATGAACGGACCGCCACCAGGCTCGCCCACGTTCTTCACCATTCCACAAACGCGCATGGGGCGGTTCAGCTTGCCACGCAGGTAGGTAACGAGCTCGGCGTCCTCCATGTTCTTGAGCCCAGGGATGTCGGTGTACAGTTCGTGGCGCACGAAGTGAATCATCTCCTCTATCTGGGCGTGAGAATAGGAACCCGTGTCGAGCAGGCGCAGGTAGTCGAAGGCCTTCTGCTGGGTCTCAACGAGCACTCCGGCAATCACTTGCTTCCACGTGACGGTGACGGGCTTTAGCTTATCGGGCACCACATTATCGATGTTCTTGACAAACACCACGTCGCTCTCCAAATCGCCGAGGTTGCGTATCAGCGCCCCATGGCCACCTGGGCGAAAGAGCAGCTTGCCGTCTTCGGTGCGGAAGGGAGTATTGTCCATGTTGGCAGCGACCGTATCGGTCGAAGGCTTCTGTTCGCTGAAGCTTACGTGATAGCACACGCCGTACTGCTTTTCATACTCGGGAAGAATTCTTTCGACCAAGGCCTCGAAGAGTTCGCGATGTTCCGTGCTCACGGTGAAGTGAACATTGCACTCGCCACACGACTGGGCATACAGGGCAGCCTCAACCAGGTGTTCCTCGAGAGGCGTGCGCACCTCCTCGTCGTAGGCATGGAACTGAAGCAGTCCCTTGGGCAACTGTCCGTAGTTCAGTCCCTCACTGCTGAGCATGCATCGCACGACGGTCTTGTAGTCGCCCTCGTCAATCAGGGCATCGACGCCCTTACCCTCGCACACCATGCAAGCGTCGTCGAGAGCCTGATAGAATGCAAAGTCATGAATGCCCTCAAAGTATTGCTTCTCCGCCTTCGTCGTAGGCACATCATAGTCGGCGTCAAGAAACTCGAACATATCCTTGAACATACGGCTGGCAGCGCCACTTGCGGGCACGAACTTCGTCACGCGGTGTCCCTGTGCCTTATAACGCTCCCAGGCCTCGATGTATTGTTTCTCCGCCTTCTCGTCGACCGCAATAATGCCTTTGCCAATGGCTGCCGCCCCTTCTAATTTCAAGAAAGGGAAGCCCGTCTGAAAGTCCTGTAACTGTTGTGTGATTTGCGCCTCACTGATTCCCTTGGCTATCAGTTGAGCCTTGTCTGCTTCTGTTAACATAAACATAAAATTAGTTAAGTAAGGCAAAGTTAAGAATAAAAGTAAAAAGTATGAAGCGTTAAGTGAAAAAAGTTTCGTAACTTTGTAGTACACAAAGAACGGAGATTAAGGAATGGACGAAGAAACACGTGCACTATTGGCCACAATGGTGGGAGGCGAGCAGGAATGCGACGAAATGTTTGGCAACCTGCAACAACTGGAGACCGGCGTCGAGCAACTGAACAACCTGCTCGACAGCGCTCCTCCGTCAGCCTTGGGAACGGAAAACTTCAGTTCCCTGTTCGTGACCACGGCTGCCGACATGCGCATCATCCTCTTCATGATTGCCAACAATCTGGAGGCCATGCGCCACTACGACACCAGTCATCCCAACCCCACCCTCGTCGAGCAGGCTGCAAAGCTCTATGCACCACTGGCCCACAAGCTTGGGCTCTACCAGGTGAAAACTGAACTCGAAGACCTGAGCCTGAAGTATTCGGAACACGACGTCTACTACCACATCGCCCACGAACTGAATCAGAAGAAGCGAGAGAGGGATGAATACATAGCCCGCTTCGTAGACACCATTGAAGAGCGCCTGAAGCAAACCTCCCTGAAATACCACATCAAGCAGCGCACCAAGTCAATACACTCCATCTGGCAAAAGATGCAAAAACAACATGTCGACGTCGATGGCGTATACGACCTGTATGCCCTGCGAATCATACTCGACTCCCCCTTCGAACGCGAGCATGCCGACTGCTGGCAGGTGTTCAGCATCATCACCGACATGTATCAGTCGAACCCCAAGCGCATGCGCGACTGGCTTAGCAAACCCAAGTCGAACGGATATGAAAGCCTCCATATCACGGTGAAAGGTCCCGAAGAGAAATGGGTCGAAGTGCAAATTCGAACCGAACGCATGGACGACATTGCCGAGCACGGACTGGCCGCCCACTGGCGCTACAAGGGAATAAAAAGTTCGGAGGGCGGCACTGAGGCCTGGATGACAAACATACGCACAGCGCTGGAAACAGGCGAAAAGGAGCCCGTGACAGGACTTGTAGAAGACGAGGTGTTCGTGTTCACGCCCCGTGGCGACCTGTTCCGCCTGCCCATGGGGGCCACGTTGCTCGACTTCGCCTATGCCATCCACACCCAGGTGGGCAACCACTGCACGGGAGGCCGCATCGGTTCGAAGCACGTGAATCTGAAGCAAAAGCTCCAGAGTGGCGACCACGTGGAGATACACACCTCGAACAATCAGTCACCGAAACAGGACTGGCTGAATATCGCCACAACGAGCAGGGCCCGTTCAAAAATACGCCAGAGCCTGAAAGAAGCCGAGGCAGGACGAATCACACTGGCCAAGGAACTGCTGGAACGAAAGATGAAGAACCGGAAGGTGGAATACAGCGAACCAACCCTCATGCACACCATCAAGCGCCTGGGATACAAGGTTGTGACCGACTTCTACCGCGCCATTGCCGAAGAGAAACAAGACGTCAACCAGGTCTTGGAAGCCTATCTCGCACAACAACGCCACGAACGCGGCGAGGACGAAGTGGAGACACGTTCGGCCAGCGAATACGTTATGCAAGAAGAAACGGCACAAACGTCACGCAATACGAACAAAGACGACGTGCTCGTCATCGACCAGAACCTGCATGGGGTTGACTTCCAATTGGCAAAATGCTGCCGTCCCATTTTCGGCGACGATGTTTTTGGATTCGTTTCTGCCACGGGGGGCATCAAGATTCACCGCACCGACTGTCCCAACGCGCAGGCCATGCGCCAACGAGCCCCCTATCGTTTCGTCAAGGCCCGCTGGTCGTCGAAACACGGGAACCAATACAGCATCACGCTCCACATTGTGGGTCAAGACGACATGGGAATCGTGAACAACATTACTTCAATCATTTCGAAAGAGGAAAAGATGCTGATGCGCAGCATTAACATCGACAGCAACGACGGACTGTTCTCCGGCCACCTGACGGTCATGCTCGAGGACACAGACCGCCTTAATGGTCTCATCCGTAAGCTCAAGACCATCAAGGGAGTAAAGAATGTTACTCGCGTGTAGCTTGAAGCCCAGCCAGAAAGTTTAGCGCTTTATCCAGCCTTCGTCGTCGAACTCAAGTTGACGAAGGAACAACTTTGCCCGCCCGTTCTGTTTCTTCTCATAGGCGTGCGACAGGAAGTAGGTTTTCCCGTCAAAGTCGTACACCGCACAATGGCCCACTCCGAAGAATTCCTCGTCGGGACCAAACAAATAGGTGCCGCCGCCCTTTTCCATGGGCAGGCCATTTTGGTCATAATATGGTCCGGCAACCTTGCGCGAACGACCGTACACCGTATTATAGGTCGAACGCTCTCCGCGACAGCAGTAGTCCATGCTGACGAACAGATAATACCATCCCTTACGGTAGTAAATAAACGGAGCCTCGACGGCATTTTCGCCTGCCTCAATCGTATCGTTCCCTTCAATGGTGAACTTTGTTTTGTCGTCAATTTCGGCAAGTGTCAGCTTGCGCCCCACACGACGGGAGATTGTTACGGGCTTCGTTACGGGTGTTTTGAAATCCTTCTTCGATAGTTTCACGAGTTGTATGCCATCCCAGAAAGAACCGAACGTCAGCCAAGGCCTTCCCTTCTTGTCGACAATAAGGTTCGGGTCGATGGCATTCCAGTTGTCGCGATGACGATGAGAGGCAATTACCATACCCTGGTCTTGCCATAAGAAGTCGGGCGACGAAGGGTCGAGCGTCTTATTCGTGGCCAATCCTATGGCACTGCTGTTTTTACCGAACGAGGAGCAGGAATAGTAGAGATACCAAAGGCCATTATGATAGCTGATGTCCGGAGCCCAAATGTGGCCACGGAAAAGCCAGACAGAATCGACGGCCCACTGTGGTGCCTGACGGAAAACGGCTGGCTCGCGTTTCCATTCACCCAGGTCGGCACTCGACATTACACCAACCCCGAATCCGGTTGAAAACATGTAGTAACGTCCATCGTCTCCACGCGCCATCACAGGGTCGTGAACATCGGGATGAGACATATCGAACTTCGGCCACCGGGGCTGTGCTGTCAACATGACAGCGGGACATAAAATAGTCAGAATGTGGATAATACAACGCATAATGTAAGGTTTTTTCGTTTACAAACGTAAGCATTTTTTTTGAAAGACAACGAATTTTAGAAGAAAAATCATTATATTTGCACACTAAATTATAAATAACACCAAAACCCACATGAATAAATACATTTTCATTGCGCTCACTCTGGGATGGAGTATCTCCAGCATGGCTGACACAATCAGCGTGGAACGCATAAAGCTATCACACCCCTATACGTCGGCCAAACCATTCTTCACCGATAGCACAGACGTATATGGCAAGAAATGGAACCTTGAGGACATGATATCCGATGGAGGCATCAGCCTCAAATCGTGGACAAACGGCACCGAGACTGCAACGCCCGTTGTGCTTGACAGTGTGGAGAACGATTGTGTCAGGCTGGCCGGATTTACAGTTGAGAACACAAGCTACACGAAACTGAACGTCGTGGCAAAAGGATGGAATGGCTGCAAGGTTTTCATCGACGAGCGCGAGGGAGCAGAACAGGGTTTGGTACCAGGCAGACATAATGTTGTGCTGAAATACACCCAGAAGGCAGGTACGGCCGACACGCTAAACGTAATGCTCTCCAGCAACCGTCCTGTTGAAGTCAATCCTGCGGGAAAGGAGCCCTACACCCTGAAGACACTGATGTATGGCGAACGCCTGAGCAACGTCAGCCTGAGTGCCGACGGGCGATACTTAGTTTTAGATAAGTATGTCACGACGCACGACGCCAAGACTAATTGGACAAAATATCTCATCGACCTGAAGACTAAGCGCAGAAGCGTTATTACCGACTTCCGACAATGGTGTGGCAGCGGGCATCAATACGTCAGCTCATATCAAACGAGTGATTTGTCGACGGCCTACGAACTCGTGGACGCCGCCACAGGCAACCGCACTCCCCTATTTACGGATGCACAGAACCAGCAAGGGACCATCTTGCCTGGCGAGAAGCAGATGATGATATACAAGACCACCGACGGACCGAAGGAGGACAGCGAGGTGTTCCAGGTATTGGTACCCGACGACCGACAGCAAGGTTGGCGAAACCGCTCGAACCTGAAGCTTATGGACTTTGCCACAGGGCAAGTGCGCACCCTGACTCAGGGACAGCGTAACGTCTCGGGCGTCATGAGTCCCGACAATAAAAGTTTGTTGCTGTTTATCTACGAAGACGACATCACACGTCGCCCATTTACCTTCACCACATCGGTTATCCTTAACCTGGAGACGATGAAGGCCGACACGCTTTACACCCACGACGGCTTTGCCAACCAAGGGCAATGGAGTCCCGACGGTCAGAGTATTGTATTCCAGGGCAGCCCCGAAGCCTTTGACGGCATTGGGAACCGAGTGCCCAAGGGCATGACGCCAAGCATGATTGAGCAGGAACTCTTCCGCATGGACCTTGCCACAAGGCTGATTGTGCCACTGACAGCCGACTTCGGCCCCAGCATCAAGCAATGGGTTTGGTCGAAGGCCGATGGCATGATATATGCCCTGTGCGAGAACCGCGACAATCAGGACATCTTCCGCATCGACCCACAGTCGGGCAAATACGAAATGCTACCGCTCAGCGAACGGTTTATCACACGCTTCGATATAGCCGAGGAGCACGCCTTGCTTTCATATATCGGACAAGGACACTCGAACAGCGACCGCCTATACACCTTCGACCTTGCTAAGAATAAGGAAGTATTGATTGAGGACCTCGACGCCGTGAGAATGAAGAATATCGGGCTCGGCGAGTTTGGCGAATGGAACTTTAAGGCTGAACGTGGAGACACCATCTACGGGCGCTATTACCTGCCGCCCCACTTCGACCCTGCAAAGAAGTATCCCATGCTGGTGTACTACTACGGCGGATGTTCGCCTGTGGGCCGTAATCTCGACAGCTATTATTCCTACCACGGGTGGGCAGCCATGGGGTATGTGGTCTATGTCATCCAGCCCTCTGGCTGCACGGGATTTGGGCAGGAGTTTGCAGCACGCCACGTGAATGCCTATGGTGATTACACGGCCGACGACATCATACAGGGCACAAAGCAATTCTGCGCAGAGCACCCGTTTGTCAACAAGGAGAAGATTGGCTGTCTGGGAGCTTCATACGGCGGTTTCATGACCCAATACCTGCAGACACAAACCGACATCTTTGCCGCCGCCATGAGTCACGCTGGCATCAGCGACCCGACGAGTTACTGGGGCTATGGATATTGGGGCTACTCCTACAGCGCCGTGTCTGCCGCCAACAGTTACCCTTGGAACAACCGCGAACTGTTTACCGAGCACTCACCGCTGACGCTTGCCGATCGCATCCACACACCCATCCTCTTCATGCACGGAGCCGACGACACGAACGTTCCCATTAACGAAAGCATCCAACTCTTCACCGCACTGAAGATACTGGGAAGAGAGACCGCCTTCGTGACAGTGAAAGGACAGGACCACCACATACTTGACTATTCGAAGCGCATCAAATGGCAAAACACCATCTACGCATGGTTTGAGCGCTGGCTCAAGGACGACCCCACATGGTGGAACACAATGTACCCAGAGAAGAACTTATGACCAAAGACATAGAACACAAAATCGGTTTCGACGAGATTCGCACGCTGCTGAAGGGCCATTGCATCAGTCGATTAGGCACGGAGCGCGTTGACGAGATTGCCTTCGAGACCGATGTCGAAAAGATACAGTATCGCCTGAACATCGTCAGCGAGATTCAGCTGGTCCTCGACAACGAGTTGCAGTTGCCTGGCGAGGATTTCTTTGACATGCGACTTACGCTGCGTCGCATTCGCGTAGAAGGAACCTACATCGAAGAAAACGAGATGTGGGAACTGAAGCGCTCGCTCGACACCCTCCACTCGTGGTTGGGCGTCATTCACGACAACGAAACAAGCTACCCCACACTCAATACCCTTTCGGCAGGCGTGTTCTCATTCAGTGCCGTCACACGACAGGTAGAGAGCATACTGGACAAGTACGGCCACGTCAAGGATACAGCCAGCCCCGAGTTGCTACGCATTCGTCGCGAACTGCATCGCACGGAAGGCAGCGTCAGCCGCACGCTGAACAGCATCCTGGAGAGTGCCAAGACGGAGGGATTGATTGAGAGCAGCGTGATGCCCACCATACGCGACGGGCGGCTGGTCATCCCCGTGGCACCAGCACTGAAGCGCCGCATACGAGGCATTGTGCACGGCGAGAGCGCTACTGGAAAGACCATCTTCATCGAGCCGGCAGCCGTTGTGGAGGCTAACAACAACCTGCGCGAGCTGGAAGCTGAGGAGAAACGTGAGGTTATACGTATCTTGCAGGCGTTTACCGACACGATACGCATTAACCTGCCCGAACTGATTCGGGCATACGAATTTCTTGCCGACATTGAGCTGGGCTTGGCCAAATATCGCCTGGGACAGCAGATTGGAGGCATCATGCCGCAGGTAAAGAACTACCCGCTCATTGACTGGACACAAGCGCGCCACCCCTTGCTTGAGCTGAAACTAAGGCGTCACCAGAAGAAGGTTGTGCCGCTGGACATTACACTGACACCAAAGGACCGCATACTTATTATAAGCGGCCCCAACGCTGGCGGCAAGAGTGTGTGCCTGAAGACTACCGGCCTGCTACAATACATGCTGCAATGTTCGCTTCCCATTCCCATTGGGGAACATTCGCGAGTGGGCATATTCGACGACCTGTTTATTGATATCGGCGACGAGCAGAGTATAGCCGACGACCTGTCGACATACAGCTCCCACCTGCTGAACATGAAACAGATGATGAAGCAGTGCACGGACAGTTCGCTCCTGCTCATCGACGAGTTCGGCAGCGGCACAGAGCCCACCATCGGCGGCGCCCTGGCTGAAGCCATGCTCCGACAGTTCGTAAACAAGCGCACCTATGCCGTCATCACCACTCACTATCAGAACCTCAAGCACTTTGCCGACGAGCACGAAGGCGTGGTGAACGGCTCCATGCTCTACGACCGGCAGCAGATGCAAGCCTTGTTCCAATTAGAAATCGGGCATCCGGGCAGCAGTTTTGCCATTGAGATTGCACGCAAGATTGGCATACCCGAGGAGGTGATTGCCGACGCATCGGAGATTGTGGGCAAGGACTACATCAATGCCGACAAGTATCTGCTCGACATCGTGCGCGACAAGCGCTATTGGGAGGGCAAGCGCCAAACCATACACCAGCGCGAAAAGGATATGGAGAAGGCGCTGGAAAAGTATGAGGGCGAGATTGCCGACCTTCAGCGCAAGCGCAAGGAAATCATTGCATCGGCCCGCCAACAGGCAACAGAGTTGCTGAACCAGAGCAATGCGGTGGTGGAAAACACGATTCGCGAGATACGTGAGGCACAGGCAGAGAAAGAACGCACACGCGAGGTTCGCCAGGAGCTCGACGCTTTCCGCTCGGCACTCAACGAGACCGACCACGAAAAGGACGACGCCATCGAGCGCAAGATGCAGCAACTCATCGCGCGGAAACAACGGCAGGAGCAACGGAAGAAGGACCGCGAGGAGCAGAAAGGAATGCATCGGCAGCAGTCCCAACTGGAGGAGAAGCAGCAGGCAAAACGCGAGGTATGGCAGCCAGGAATGGCCGTCAGCATCAAAGGGCAGACGACCACAGGCGTGCTGGAAACGATAAAGGGAAAGAAAGGCACGGTGTTGTTTGGGGCCATTCGCACTACCCTGCCCCTCGACATGCTGGAGAGCGCCAGCGCTCCCAAAGAAAAGGCTGCACAGACTGTTGCCACGAACACGTATATCAGCAGGCAGACCCTGAACCAAATGCACCAGACGCAACTGAACTTCAACCCCGAAATCGACATTCGAGGCATGAGGGGCGAAGAGGCGCTGCAAACGATTACGCGCTACATCGACGACGCCATCTTGGTGGGAGCTGCCCGTGTGCGCATCCTTCACGGAACGGGAAGTGGCTATCTGCGCCAGATTATCCGTCAGTACCTGAATACGGTGCCCCAAGTGCAGCGAGCCCACGACGAGCACGTGCAGTTTGGCGGTGCTGGCATAACGGTTGTGGAATTCCGCAGTTAGCGGCGCATGGCCTCACAAAAGGCTTCGTAGGAATTCTCAATGCGCGCAAGCTGATAAGGCTCAATGCGCAACGAGAAGACGCCCGACACTTCGTCGAGCCCGTAAGTCGTCCTCAGCAAACTTGCCAAGTTGAACCCCAAGGCATCGCCTCGCTTCATCAGGAAATAGGTGAGGCGCAGGAGCAAGGGGCGGTTGTGGTCGACGTACTTTGTGGAGCGGAACAACGCATAGCCAGCAGGCAAAGTGTTTATGCGCAAGAGATAAGGCAAGCGAGGCTCGCCGTCGTCGACCGCCATCCTGCGGAACAACCAATTCACATCTTCAGGCTTCGACACCACTGGCAAGAGGGCCTGCAAAGCCTTTTGCCGGTCGACGGGCTGCTGCGCCACCAAGGAAAGGAATGCCTTTGCCCCGTTGGAGTGAAGGTGGAGACGGTCCTCGGTCAGCCCTTGGGAAATGGCCTTTAGCATGGTGCCCAAGAAGGCTTTGGCGTTACGTTCCACCAACGCTATCGTCATCTCCCATAGGTCGTTTTCCGCCATAAGGGGAGCATAGTGCTCGCCCAGCATATAGCCTGCCGTGCGGAATTGAGAGTTGGAAAGCGATTCGAGATAGGGAATCAGCCCAGTCCAGTCATGCAGGCTCACGAAGGCGTGCAAGCGCTGAGCTACGGCTGGGTGATAGTGTTTATCGTTCGACATACTTTGGAAAACTTCACTGGAAGGACGGCGACATGGGTTTCTGCGTGCAAAAATACAACATCTTCGCCAAACCGCTACTATCTTGGGCCAAAAACATTACTATCACGGCGCCAGAAACAAAGCGTCGCGATGGCCGAAACAAAGCGTCGCGATGGCCGAAACAATGCTCCATGGGCTGGTTCTTTGGATTCGAACTTCACTTGATATGCAACGAGAAGGGAGAATTGCTCAACTTTATGATAACACCAGGTGATGTAGATGACAGGAAACCTCTTGAATATAAAGCCTTTGTAGAATTTATATATGGAAAGCTCGTCGGAGACAAGGGGTACATTGGCAAGCATCTTTTCGAAAGGCTCTTTGTGGATGGCATACAGCTTATTACGAAGCTCAAAAGCAATATGAAAGGGGCTTTGATGTCCGTATCCGACAAACTGCTTCTCAGGAAGAGGGCTATCATTGAGACTGTGAATGACGAGCTGAAAAACATTGCTCAAGTTGAGCATTCAAAGCATAGAAGTTTTGGCAATTTCGTAGTCAACCTTCTGGGAGGTATAGCTGCATATTGCTACTTCCCAAAGAAACCATCCATACGAGTACAGACCGTTGATATGTCAAATGAAAGACAGATTACTTTATTCTAAAGTATATTCGCCGAACTCACGTTATTTACACACATCTCCCTATATGCAGTAAGGGCTTTCATTATCTGATAAGATTACTAACCCTAAAGCCGTAAGCTTATTATTCTTAGTGGCGCAAGGTTAATAAACTTATCGTTAGTGAAGCTGTAAAAACAGGTAATGACTAAGTCTAAATGTAAAGAATTAAGAGTAAAGAGTTGTATAAGGGGGAAACTTTCACACATGTTTCTTTGGGAGGACGAGGATGTCCTCCTCTGCCTTCTCAACTCCATTCAAAAATCCTTTATTGAACATGGGGAACTGTCCCCATGTTCAATATTGTTTTAGTCATGATAAGATAATAACTTGCAAATATCAATTGAGAGGAATGAGGGCCGTTATCGGGCGCTCGCTATTGCTCTCAGTGCATACGTATTCGCCCGTTTCAATATTCACAAAGTAAGTTACTGACATTCCGTCTGAATAGCGTATACCGTAGAGAATAAGTTGGCCAGAAGGAATATTATCTTCCTCTTTGTTTATGTAGAGATCCGATGGCAAATTGAATTCAACTCTTCCATACTGCATAGTTTCTATATCATACCAATTTGCACCCCAACTGCCAACAACCCAAGCGCGTCCCTTGTATGTGTTTTTTTCATTAGGGAAGATAACATATGACTCTGTACCAACCAATGGACGCATTTCCAACGTGTGCTTATCCACAACCAAGGTACTACCAATGAAATAGTTGTTTGTGGTTTCATATACACCTTGAAGCCACTCGGTGTTGGCATGGTACTTGGATACCCAGTCCAGATAATTTGGCTGATTTTCATTTAAAGAATAGTCTGTACCTGATGACAGAGAGGAAATCGGTTCAGAAAAAGACCAGCTACCATAGGAGGATCCTACATGGAAATCGCAGAGGGAAACGATGTGTTCTGTATTCATATTCTCTTTTTCTATCTCCTTCACCACGACTGCCTTTATTCCAGACTTCCCTTTGGAGAAGGAAAGAGTGGCTATGTTAACACGTGTACCATTCTCATAAGTCTCCCGGTAACCCTTATACTCTTCAAAACCTCCATTGGGATAAAAGAAAATGGCATCAAGGTAACGAGAATTTGGGTCAAATGTCATAACGGTTCCGTTGTCAAAAGGGAAAATTTGACCACCACCAATATTATTTGGATTCACCTGTTTCAGAACCAACTGTCCATTTTGGATTGTAATCATGCCAATATTCCGTTGATCACTCAAATATAGATTTCCTTTGTCATCCTTGACAGAGCTTTGCAAACATTCAAACTGAAAATATGTCATAATAGACGAAGGAATATAGAATATGGCACCGTCAGAGTTTCTGACGAGAATATTGAAATCCCAAACATCAGGCTCATAATAATCCTTCATATACACATCGTTCCCATTGCCGTCTGTGAACGAACAATCTTGCATGAAAGTATAGATGCCAGCAAGTTGGTAGATATTGCGCGGTATAACCTTTATGTCTGTTCGTGTGCGCTTCACTGTACCGTCTTCCTCTTCCGTTACGGTGAGAACGACTGTCGTCATGTTTCCTTTTTCATCTATTTTGAACAATCCGACTTCACCATCACCAGCCGCCCTCGTGTCATTGCCTGTGAGCGAAAGATATTTCGCACCATCAAGGTCCATTTTCTGCAGTTTGAGTGTTTTACCGCTCAGGTCAGAATCTTTTGAGTCAGATTCACTGCAAGCCGTAAATACCGTAATAGTCATGATGCAAATAACATATTGCATCACCCTTCCAAAAAAACATTTTCTCATTTAGTAATATGTCAATATAAAAAAGGCATGTAACCATTCCTTCTGCTTGCCCTTCTTTCAGGTTACCGCCAAGTGACCATACACATAACAAGCACGGAACAGCCCACGCCTAATAAGCGTGAACCTTCAGTCTGCTTGTCCTCATGTGTTGAATATTGGCGGTATTCGAAAGAGAACAAGAGCTAAAAGCTCAATATCTATATGTTCGTTTCAAGTTTACGGAACGGAATTGCCGAGTTAATAGAAAGAGACGTAAGCCTCGTAGTAATCTCTTATGGGGGTAACTGCATATGCGAATGCCCCCAGTGCGTTTCATTGCGTCTTTGATGTCTGTTTCTTATTTTCTACTATTTTGTTTAACATTGTATTCTGTCTTAAATCCCTTCTTTAAAAAGGTAGTAGGAATGAATACATGTTCCTACCTGTATTCTTCTACCTTCGACATCAGGTCGTAGAACATCAAGCGAGTGCTCAATATTGATTCTGAGGTGATATGACGGTAATCTTTCTCCTGTTGCTCTGTACTGAACACTGTCGTGAAGCCATTTTGCTCATTAAACGCCATTGTTTGGGGTGTGTTATATGCGTCAACAATCACAAATCTGCATCCTGTTTTGTTTAGAGGTTCTATAAACCAGATCTTAATGAAATCGAGAACATCACTGCCGAGTTCCTTTGGCTCGTTGACGGAAAACAGTGAGCAATGTTCTCTCAAAAAACTCATTTTCTTCCTAAATGAGCTTTTGACAACATGCTATACAACTTGGCAAACTTCTTTTCCATAATTGCCTCGTCTGCCTTCTTTTGCTCTTCCGTGCGGTTGAGGTATCGTAGGTAATTAGCCTGTGCACGCTCCTCGAATCGCTGAGCCACTTCACCAGTCAGTACTGGGATGGATGCTATCGGTAGTGCCATATCTTTTATTTTTTAACTATTCTACATTATATATTACCTAGCAAAAGTACTCATAAATAATGAGAGTAAGCAAGGTTTTGGGATTTTTCTTATTTGAACAAGGTGAAATTTCTACTTTTCGGGCTGTTTTTTGCTAAAATCAACAAGTAAAGACATGGTTTAATACAATTTATTACGTATTTTTCTTGCATTGACATCCATAAAACATGTTTTTTAAAAACACGTTCTTTTTTGTTGCCGCCGAATTATTAACCTCTGTTGTATATCAGCAATATATGCCAACACCGAAACAAAGCGTCGCGATGGCCGAAACAATGGGGTCACTTGCAAAAGCGTGTGGATAGCATATCACAATAAAAGCAAGCAGGTGTACGTTTATAGAGTAAACGTTAGAACAAAATGGA
>SAMEA3663184__coassemble_55_pt1 | contig 24935 bp, 17 predicted proteins | sample SAMEA3663184__metabat2_low_PE_010 | metagenome-assembled genome bin SAMEA3663184 (sample SAMEA3663184) | pig gut metagenome | biome: pig gut; feature: pig-associated habitat; material: faeces | place: Denmark | collected 2012 | reverse complement strand
TGCTGCAAAGATACAACTTTTTTCTTTCATCCCCCACTAATCTTCCGCTGAGCCGTTAGAGTCCCATCTCGCGAATCAGGCGGTCGGCCTTGCCCCAGCGGTCGATGAGGTAGAGCACGAAGCGGATGTCCACGCCAATGCAGCGCTGAAGGTCGGGGTTGAAGGTGATGTCGCCCGACATGGCCTCCCAGTTGCCGTCGAAGGCCAGTCCGATGAGCTCGCCCTTGCCGTTGAACATGGGCGAGCCGGAGTTGCCGCCGGTGATGTCGTTGTTGGAGAGGAAGCAGAGGTGGAGGTCGCCGTCGCGCGGGTCGGCGTAGCGGCCGAAGTCCTTCTGCTGCAGCAGGCTCACGATGTCCTGTTCGAGGCGGTAGTCCTCAATCTCGGTCTGGCGGGCAGCCTTGTCGAGCAGGCTCTGGCTGGGCGTGAAGTAGTCGAAGTGCTGCGCCCCGGCGGTGTAGTCCTGGATGAAACCGTAGGAGAGGCGCATCGTGAAGTTGGCGTCGCTGTAGTGTGGCGTCTCCTGGTCGCGCTCCAGTATGGCCTGGGTGAGCAGGTGCTCGTTGTAGTCGATGGTCTGGCGGTCGTTGCGGATGCGCTTGGCCACGTTGGTCTGGCAGTCGCGCACGCTTTCGTAGTAGCGGAACATGGGGTCGCTGTCGCGCAGGGTCGTGTCGGCCAGCAGGCGGTCGACACACGTGATGTCCTTCAGCGCGGTCTGGCCGAAGAGGTTGCGGGCGTAGGCCCGGGTGTCGCCCTGGTAGAGGCTGTCGATGTCGCGGTAGAGGCTGGGCAGGAACTCGGGCTTCACCTGCTGGCGGTAGTTTGTGAGCAGGACGGCCATCGTCTCCTCGTCCACGCGTGCGTCGTAGTCCTTGTAGAAGGCCTGCAGCTGTTCGCGCGTCTGGGCAATCTCGGTCGAGTCCATGTCGTTGGGTTTCGAGGCCAGGATGGCTGCCACGCGTCGCAGCTCGATGCCGCGCAGGAAGGTCTCGGAGAAGAATCCGTAGGCGCGGATGGCCTCGAAGCGGTTGCCGTAGGCGCGGTCCAGCTCGTCGAACATGGTGCCGAAGCGGGCCGTCAGGCTCTCGTCCTTCTGGTACCACTGGCGGATGTCCTGCTCCAGCTGCTGCTTCTGGCCGATGACGTTCAGCTCCTTGACGGCCTTGTTCATGCCGATGGAGTTCTTCCAGTAGTTGCTGCTGGAGGCAAACTTCGAGGCGTACTTGATGGCGATGGCGCGATCCGAGTCCATCCAGCGCTTCCACACCTCCTGCTTCTTGCCGCGCACGTCAATCATCGACACGTTCGTGCCCTCCACGCGCTCGCGGATGCCGTAGCTCGAAAGGTAGCGGACAGTGCTTCCGGGGTAGCCCACCGTCATGCAGTAGTCGCCGGGCTGGAAGCCGTCGAGCGATACGCGGGCGTAGCGCTTGGCCTTCAGGGGGACGTTGGCCTCGGAGTAGTCGGCGGGGTTGCCCAGCGAGTCGGCGTAGATGCGGAAGACGCTGAAGTCGCACGTCTGTCGGGGCCACATCCAGTTGTCGGTGTCGCCGCCGAACTTTCCCAGGGTCTGCGTGGGGGTGAAGACGAGGCGTATGTCGGTGTATACCTTATAGACCGAGGCGTAGTAGGCGTTGCCGCCGTAGTACGACTTCACGAGGCAGTAGCGGCCGGGGTTCTTCCGGGTGTACTCCTTCTCCACGGCGCTCATCACCGAGTCGAGGTTCTCGCTGTCCAGTTGCTTGGGGTCTTTGTCGGGGTTGTCCTGGTAGATTTTGTTCATGGCGCACATGACGCGGCCGGTGCACTCCTCGGTGCGCTCCAGGAAGCGCACGAAGAATCCCTCGACGGGTCGCTCCTCCTCAAGGGTCTTGGCCGCAAAGCCGTTCTTGAGGATGTCGTCCTCGGGGGTGGAGAGTTTCTGTATGCCGGAGAAGCCGCAGTGGTGGTTGGTGAACACGAGTCCCTGGGGGCTCACGACGACGCCCGAGCAGAAGTCGCAGAAGTCCACCACGCAGTCCTTCAGGCTCTCGCCCTCGGGGTTATAGAGCTGCAGGGGTGTGAGTTCCAGTCCCAGGGCCTTCATGGCGTCGGCCGTCGCTTTGTCGATGTTGTTGAGCATCCACATGCCCTCGTCGGCACGGGCTGCAAGGCTGACCACGGTCAGCAACAGGGTAAAGATTGTTTTCTTCATATCGTGATGTGTATTGATTTATTTCTTGTCGGGGTGGAGGAACTTCATCCAGTCGTCCTTGGTGAATTTCTTGCCGCGGGGCTGCGTGTAGCCACGCTCCTCGCGCGAGGCTTTCTTCTTGCCGCCTTTGCGTTTTTCGCCGGTTTCATCGAAGAAATCGGTGGCGTACTGTTCCTTGCGGCCCTTACCGCCGGCGCCCTTCTCGGCCTTGCGGGATGCCTTCTCCGTCTTGCGGGCGGGGGCCGACGATGGTGTGTCGGCCTGGTCCACGATGATGTTGCGCCCCTTGATGCGCTGGCCGTTGAGGGCCTTGATGACGCGGTCGGCGTCTTCCTCGGCCACCTCCACGAAGGAAATGTTACGCAGGAGGTCTATGCGTCCGATTTCCACCTTGTGGCCCTTCACCTTGTCGTTGATGAGCTTGATGATTTCCTTGGCAAAGAAGCCGTCGATTTTGCTCAGCGAGAGGAACAACCTGGTGTAGCCCTCCTCGGCCGTGTGGCCGCCCTTGCCCTTTTGCTTTTTGCCTTTCGCCTTTTGTCCTTCGCCCTTACCCTCGGCAACCTCCTCGATTTCGGGCGCGTTGGCGTAGTAGCGCAGGAAGCGGCCGAACTCGCGGCTGAGCAGTCGCTTCACGATGTCGTCCTTGTCGAGCCAGGCCCAACGCTTCTGCACGTCGTCCATGAAGGGCGCGATTTGCTCCTCGTCGACCTCCACGCGCTCTATTTCGTCGATGACGTGGTAGAGCTGCTTGCCGCAGATTTCGCTGGGCTCGGGCAGCGTCTGGCGCACGAATTCCTTCTGTATGACCTGTTCCACCTGGCGGATTTTGAAGCGCTCCCTCACGTGCACGATGCTTATCGAGGTGCCCTTCTTGCCGGCACGGCCCGTGCGGCCGCTGCGGTGGGTGTAGTTCTCCACGTCGTCGGGCATGCCGTAGTTGATGACGTGCGTCAGGTCGTCGACGTCGAGCCCGCGGGCCGCCACGTCGGTGGCCACGAGCAGCTGTATCCTGTGCTGGCGGAAGCGCTGCATGGTGAGGTCGCGCTGCTGCTGGCTGAGGTCGCCGTGCAGGGCGTCGGCGTCGTATCCGTCGCGTATGAGCCAGTCGGCCACCTCCTGCGTCTCCATGCGTGTGCGGCAGAAGATGATGGCGTAGATGCGGGGATAGTAGTCCACCACGCGCTTCAGGGCCAGGTACTTGTCCTTGGCCGCCACCATGTAGTAGATGTGGTTCACGTTCTCGGCGCCCTCGTTGCGGCTGCCTATTTGTATCGTGTGGGCGTCGCGCAGGTACTTCTGGGCGATGCGCTCGATTTCGCGGCTCATGGTGGCCGAGAAGAGCAGCGTGCGGTGCTGCTCGGGCACGCCCTCGAGTATGGCGTCAAGGTCTTCCTGGAAACCCATCGAGAGCATCTCGTCGGCCTCGTCGAGCACCAGGTAGCGCACGTCGTCGAGCACGGCCACCTTGCGACGGTTCATCAGGTCGACCAGTCGGCCGGGCGTGGCAACGATGATGTCCACCCCGCTGCGCAGGGCGCGAATCTGGGGCTCGATGTTGGCGCCGCCGTAGACGGCCAGGATGCGCACCTGGGGCATGTACTTGGCAAAGCCCTGCAGGTCGTCGGCTATCTGCAGGCACAGCTCGCGCGTGGGACTGAGGATGAGCACCTGCGGACTGCCCGTGGGCTCGAGCCCTTGCATCAGCTGGAGCAGCGGCAATCCGTAGGCCGCCGTCTTGCCAGTTCCCGTCTGGGCCAGCGCCACCAGGTCCTTCTCCTCCTGGCCCAACAGCCACGGGATTACCTGCTCCTGCACGGGCATGGGGTGTTCGTAACCTTGTTCGTCGATGGCCCGCAGCAACTCCTGTCCCAGGCCCATTTCCTTAAATTCTGTCATCTGTCTTTCGGATTTTGGGCGCAAAGGTACGATATTTTCGCGACATAACCGCACTTCACATTAATTATTCGCGCCCGCGCGTCAATGCATTCTTGCAGCCCCTGCACGACATTCTATATTCATCGCCCGACGGCTATACAAACATCGCGGGATGAACATATAATCATCGCCGACGGCCGTATATTCATCGCACGGCGAATATAGAATGCCGTGCGCCGGTGTCATCTTTGCCGTACATCGGTACCGAAAATCCTTTGTCATCCCCGAATTTTATCGTAACTTTGCCCGCAAATCAACGGACCAAGAAGTAAACGATGAGAACAGTGACGGCGATGGGCGAAACCATCATGGACATACTCTTCCGCCACGTGGAGGGGCAACCCACGGCACAGCCGGTGGCAGCCGTCCCCGGCGGCAGTTGCTTCAACTCCGTCATCTCCATCGGCCGTACGGGCCTGCCCTGCCGCTTCATCGGCTACACGGGCCACGACCGCGTGGGGCGCGACACGCAGGCCTTCCTGAAAGAAAACGGCGTATCCATCGACAATTTTGAGGTTCGCCAGGGCGAGCGGAGCGCCATTTCGCTGGCCTATCTCGACGCCAACGGCGATGCCTCGTACCAGTTCTACAAGGAAGTGCCACGGGCCCACGCCAACTGGTCCATGCCCGAATTCCGGGCTGACGACGTGGTGCTCTTCGGGTCGTACTACGCCATCTGCGAGGGCATGCGCCCACAGGTGTCGGCAACCCTGGCCGCGGCCAACGAGGCCGGCGCCATCCTCTACTACGACCTGAACTTCCGCCGCTCCCACGCCCACGAGCTCCCGGCCCTGCTGGCGTCCATCCATGACAACTTCCACCTGTCGACCATCGTGCGCGGCTCGGCCGACGACTTCGAGGTGATGTACCAGTCGCGCGACGCGCGCCACGTCTACCGCGAGCACATCAGCCGCCACTGCCCCCTGTTCATCTGCACCGCCGGCGGCGGCACCATCACCGTGTGCACCCCGGCCGGGAGCCACGACTTCGAGGCTCCGCACGTGGAGAACGTGGTGAGCACCGTGGGGGCCGGCGACAACTTCAACGCGGGCTTCATCTGCGGCCTCATGCGCCTGGGCATCGGCCGCCGCCAACTGGCCACGCTCGACCGCCAGGGCTGGCAGCGCCTCATCCGCTACGCCACCGCCTTTGCCTCGCAGGCCTGCCTGAGCACCGACAACTTCGTCACCCAGGAGTTTGCCCGCGACATCATGGAACACGAACCCTAACACAAAAACGCCAACATGATACCACGCATTGCCATCATCGACAGCAACACGCTGGAGGCCACGGGCCTCAGGAACATCCTTGCCGACATTGCCCCCACGGCCGACGTGAGCACGTTCGTCAGCGTCGAGGAAATGGCAAAAGAGTTCGATGAAATGGCGCCTTTTGTGCATTTCTTCGTCTCCTCGCAGGTACTCGTGACCAATGCCGAATTCTTCCTGCAGCATCAGCGCCAGACCATCGTGCTCACGGCACAGCCCATCACCGGGCCGCAGTTCTCCCACTTCCGCACCCTCAACACCAACCAGATGGAACACGGACTGCTGAAGGAGATACTCACCATGTTCCAGCACGCCCACGGGCACCACGCTGGACACGGCCACCCATCGGACGCCCCGGCACCCCACTCCATACCGACTCCCACGGCCGCTCGGGACCTCTCGCCCCGCGAAATCGAGGTGCTCACGCTGGTCGTGCGCGGCCACATCAATAAGGAGATTGCCGACCGCCTGTGCATCTCGCTGCCCACCGTGGTCACCCACCGCAAGAACATCTGCGACAAACTGCAACTGCGCAGCGTGTCGGCCCTCACCATCTATGCCGTGACCCACGGCCTGGTCAGCGCCGAGGAAATCTGACCCGCCCCATCCCGCCAAGAAGGGCATCGTCATCCAGAACGGCAAGAAGCGCGTCGTCAAGTAGGAAAGGATTCCCCCAGATACCAAGAAACGGCCATTCCGCACTCTCGTGGAATGGCCGTTTCCTTTATGTGTGGCCGGGAAGCGACGGGCCGGCGGGCGGCCTCAGAAGTGGATGGCCAGCGTGAGGCCCAGCTGCCAGGGCATGGCGCGCTGGGCAAAATAGAGCTGCGTGCCCGTGGCGCTGCTGTCGAAGGCAAAGGTGTTGTAGCGCGTGTTGGTGAGGTTGCGGCCCCAGAGCGTGACGTTGATGTCGCGGGCAAAGTCGAGGCGCACGTGGGCCCCCAGCGTGGCGTAGGCCCCCTGGTCATAGCTGTTGGCCTCGTCCCAGTAGATTTGGCTCCGGGCGGTCATGTCGGCCCCGAAGGTCAGGGCGCGCATGGCAGTCAGGGCCAGCGGCAGGCGGTAGGCGATGCTGGCCGCCAGTGTGTGCTCCGGCACAAAGGGCGCCCGGTTGCCCTTGTACGAAACGCTGACGCCGTCGATGGTGTCGTCGAAACGCTTGAAGGCGGCGTGGGTGTAGCCGTAGGCCACGTTGTAGGTCAGTCGGTTGTCCACGGCCTGGCCGCGCAGCGAAAGTTCCATGCCGCAGCTGTAGCTCTTGGCGGCGTTCACCGTCATGCGGCCGTAGCCGTAGTTGTCGGCAAACTTCGACACCTGCTGGTTGTGCACCTCCATGTAGTAGACGGCAGCATCGAGCTGCAGGCGCTGGCCGAACAGGTTAAGGTGGGTGCCCAGTTCGTAGTTCCACGACGTCTCGGGCTTGTAGCTGATGGCGTCGGCAATCTGGGCATAGTCACTCTCGCTGTGGGCCAGGGTCACGTCGGTGCGGGCCGCCGGGGCAGACGTGCGCAGCTCGTACTGCAGGATGTCACCAAACGACTGTATGTTGTATCCGCCTGCCCGATAGCCCTTGCTGAAGGTTGCGTAGAAGTGGCCCTCGTCGACCAGCCCCCTGGCGGGCATCGAATACTTCAGGGCCACCTTGGGCAAAAGCTGGTTGAAGAGGTTGTCCTCGCGGTGGCGAAGGATGTCGGTCACGCGGTCGTCGACGGCCGTGCCCAGGACGTTAGCCACCACGTGGGCGACGCCGCCCGTGTGGTAGTCGATGACCGCGTGGCTCATGTCGTAGCGCAGGCCGGCGGTGGCCGTCAGGCGGTCGGTAATCTTGTAGTTGCTCTCGTGGAACAGGCCCAGGTTCTGCTGCGGCGTCTTGAAGTGACCGAAGATGGGGTCGTCGATGTCCATGCGGATGTGGACGCCCCCGAGCGCCTCAATCTCGGCCGGCGTCTTGCCCATGAGGATGCCGTTGTAGGCGGCGTTCTCGATGGTCTGCGACAGGTAGTTGTTCATGCCCGGGCGGAAAGAGACCGGGGCGTCGACGCCGTGCCACAGGACCGACAGGAAGGCTCCCGTGGCCCACTGCCAGCGGTCCTGCGGGTCGGGGTTCTTCAGGGTCACCTCCTGGGTCAGGGCGCGCTGGCGCTGGTGCTGGTTCATGCGCATGAGGTCGGCTTGGGTGTAGTCGATGTCCATGCGCATGTGGTCGCGCAGGTACTGGAAGCTGGTGGTGCTGTTGAGCACGAACTTCGCGGCCGTCCACTTCAGGCTCAGGCCGGTCGTGAACAAATGGCGGCGGTAGCGGGCCTGATAGTCAGACGAAGGGCGCGCCACGTGGCCGTCGGCCAGGTTGAGCTGCCCGTAGGGGAAGCCGTTTTGCTTCACCCACTGGTAGTCGGCCGTGTAGTCGAAGGAGAGCTTTCGCATGGGCTGCCAGACAAGGCGCACCTTGCCGCCCGCCTCGTCGACGAGCTCGGCCCACTGGCCCGTGCTGCTGTTGCGCTGGAATCCGTTCTGGCCGTTGGAGAAGGCCGCCACGGAGAAGGCCAGCGTGTCGCTAAGCTTGTGGTAATGGGCCGCCTCGACGTTGCGCAGCACGTAGGAGCCGGTGCGCAGACTGACGTCGGTGCCCTGGTAGTTCATGGGGTTGCGCGAATACATGCGCACCAGGCCGCCCTCCGAGTTCATGCCGTAGAGCGTGCCCTGGGCGCCGCGCAGCACATCCACACGCCCCATGCCGTAGGTGTGGAAGTTATACATGCTCTTCGTGACCAGGGGGATGCCGTCGACGTACATGCCAATGGCCGAACCGCCCTCGCGGGCTCCGATGCCGCGGATGTAGGCCGACGACGTGTAGCGCGACCCGTATTCGGGCATGACGAACGTGGGCACATAGCGGCTGATTTCGCGCACGTCGTGGAGTTGCAGGCGCGTCAGGTCGGCACCCGAGAAGAGGGTGCTGCTCAGCGGCTGCGTGCGCAGTCGGCCGCTCTCCTTGGGCTGCGGCACGATGACCACCTCGTCGAGGTCCACCACGCGCGAGGTGTCGGCCAAGGTGGTGGGATTAGAGGACGGGGAATAGGGATTAGGGGAATGGGGATTAGGGATAAAGCGTTCAGCACGAAGGCCTGCAAGGACCATCGTGCTGAATGCGAATATAGTCAATCCTTTCGTTATGTGCATCAAGCAGTTACTCTGTGGGCATTTCACCGGTCTGGAAGGTGAAGGTCATCTTGCCGTGACCCATCGGCATGTTTGTCTCAATGACAGCCGTCATCTGGGTCTTATCGGCGCTTATCGTTGCATCGTCCAGCTCGCAGGCGAAGGTCTGCGTGGGGTTCTCGGGGTCACGGGGGTTGTTCATCACGAACATGCCGTCGGCGTCCTCCAGTTTGTAGCCCTTGCCGCCCTCGAGTTTGGTGGCCTGAACGCCCTTGATGGTGGCGATGCCCCAGGTGGCGTCGGTGAAGGTGGCCACGAGCGAACCGTCGTCGGCCAGGGCCAGGGTGATAGTGTCGTTGGCGTAGCGTCCGGGATTGGTTGCACTGGGTATGATGGCCGACCGGAGTTGTGTCCAGCCTGCATAGGTACCCACTACTTCCTTATTGAACTCACTGGCCTTCTTAGGAGGCGCAGCGTCGTCATCATCGCCGCAGGCCACGAAGGCGAACGTGCCCAGCGTGAGAGCCAGCAGCATAAAAATGTTCTTCAGTTTCATAACAATCTTTTTAGCGTTTTGGTTTGCGACTGCAAAATTAATGAGGATTGCGCACATACGCAATCCTCATTTATAATGATTTTGGGGCTTACTCCTCCTCTTCATGGGGAGGCTGGGAGGGGTCTTTCTTCTTAGCCAGATACTCGGGCAGGGCCATGCCGGCCTGGTCGAACAGTTCGCCCAAGGGAGGAACGCTCTTCATCAGCCCGGCAAGGAAGTTGGCCGTGCTGGTCTGTCCGTTGCCGCCGGCACCATTGTCCCAGACGGTTACCTTGTCGATGTTGATGCCCTTGATGGCCTCGACCTGGGTCTTCACCAGTTCGGGCAGCTTCTCCAGCAGGAGCAGGGTGTAGGCCTTGGTGGCATCGCCGCCGGCGGCCTGAATCATCTTGTCGTAACCTTGTGCCTGCTTGGTCAGAATCTCGAACAGACCCTTGGCCTCGGCCTCCATCTTGGCAAAGATGGCGTCGGCCTCACCCTTGGCGTTTACGCGCTTCTGCTCGGCAGCGGCCTCGGCCTCGATGACCAGTCGCTTCTTCTCGATTTCCTGCTTCACGATGACGTTGGCGTTCTGCGTCGAACGTTCGCGCTCGGCACGGGCGTTCTCGGCCTTCTGCTCGGCGGCGTACGATTCCTCGAGGGCCTGGGCCTGGGCAACCTTCTCGGCAGCCGTGGCGCGGCGCTGTGCCTCGGCCTCGCGCTCGCGGCGGTCGGCATCGGAGTTGGCGATGTTAATCTTGGCTTCGTTCTCACCACGCACGGCCTCGGCATTGGCGGCAGCCGTGCGGATACGGGTTTCGCGGACGGCATCGGCCTTACCGATTTCTCCGAGCTTCTCCTGTTCGGCCACGCGCACCTTGGCCTCGTTGATGGCCTTGGCGGCAGCCTCCTGTCCGAGGGCCTCGATGTAGCCGCTCTCGTCGTTGATGTCGGTCACGTTCACGTTGATGAGGCGCAGGCCAATCTTCTTCAGCTCTACCTCGACGTTCGAGGAGATGGCGTCGAGGAACTTGTCGCGGTCGCTGTTCAGCTCCTCGATGCTCATCGTGGCGATGACCAGACGGAGCTGACCGAACAGGATGTCGCGCGCAAGCTCCTGAATCTGCTGGGCAGTGAGGCCCAACAGGCGCTCGGCGGCAGCGAGCATCGAGTCCTGCTCGGTGGAGATGCCCACGGTGAAGCGGCAGGGCACGTCGACACGGATGTTCTGGCGCGACAGAGCGTTCGTCAGGTTAGCATCGATGCTGATGGGGGTCAGCGACAGGTAGGCGTAGTCCTGGATTACGGGCCACACGAAGGTTCCGCCGCCATGGACACACTTGGCGCTCTTGCTTCCCCGCGAGGTTCCGTAGACCACCAGAATCTTGTCGGAAGGGCAACGGCGATAGCGATTGATAAGAGCCATAATGAGCAGCACACCAACGATGGCTGCTCCAACGATTAAGTACAACATACCTTCTTCTATTTTTTAAGTTCGTAATTATTTTGATTAATCTGTTAGCTTGGCAGGGTCACTGGCAGGGTCACACCTTCTCGACGAGCAGGGTGTGCTGACCCACGACCTCAAGGATACGCACCTTGGCACCGCTGGCTATGGCCTCGCCCTCGGTTATGGCAGCCAGTTCCTGGACCGAGCCGCCAAACGAGTACTGCACCTTGCCCTCGCCACGGCGCTGGCCGGGGATGCGCAGGTAGACGTCGGCCACCTGGCCCACGCAGTCGTCGATGCGGAACGCACCGTCGTGCTCCAGACGGCGCATCTGCTTATATATCATGGCAAACAGCACAACGGCCAGACAGCCCACGGCCAGGGCCACCAAGGCCAGCAGGGCCTGGTTGTGGACATAGGCCGAGAGGCACACGCCGCCCCACCCGATGCCGAGCAGGAAGTTGACGATGTTGCGCACGGAAAAGAGCTGCAGCGTGCCGCCGGCGTCGAGCGTTCCGTCGCTGGCGTCGCTGCCCAGGTCGAAGTCGGCATCGCCGGCATCGACGTCACCAATGCCGATGAATGTCATCACCATCTGGATAATAAAGATTGTGGAGGTAAAAATGGCAATGCCCCAATAGACACGCATCGTGGGCTCGAGCCCGTTGAACCAGGTTGTTATGGTTTCCATAATACACGAATTTAAGACTATTGTCTGCCAAAGTTAAGTATTTCCTTTCAGCATCGCAAGCCCTCGGCCCAAAATTTTATGCCACAGGGCGTGGCGCGGGGCTGCAAGAGGCCGGTTGGAGGGGCTAAAAAGGGTCGACGCATGGACGGGGTCTCGTCGACGCATGGACGGAGCCTCGTCGACGCATGGATGGAGCCTCGTCGACGCATGGACGGAGCCTCGTCCATGCATGGACGTTTTTGGCCTTTAAAAAAGGGGGCGGCGAAGGGGTGCGATTTGGGGAAAAATTCGTAAGTTTGTAGTGACTAAAAACCAAAAACAACAATGGAAGACGAGAGAAGGAGAGACGAGGAGCACCCGATGGAGCTGTTCCGCTACTGCCCGCGGTGCGGCTCGCCGCGCTTTGTGGAGCACAACACGAGGAGCAAGCGGTGCGAGGCATGCGGATTCACCTACTACACCAACCCGCGGGCGGCCACGGTGGCGTTCATCCTGCGCGGCGAGGGCGAGGGGCGAGAGCTGCTGGTGGTGAGGCGCGGCAAGGAGCCGGCCAAGGGCACGCTCGACCTGCCGGGCGGCTTCTGCGACCTGTGGGAGACGGGCGAAGAGGGCGTGGCGCGCGAGGTTGCGGAGGAGACGGGGCTCAGGGTGCAACGGGCCACGTACCTGTTCTCGCTGCCCAACCAGTACCCCTACAGCGGGCTGGTGGTGCACACGATGGACTTGTTCTTCCTGTGCCACGTGGAGGAGGCCCGCGAGGTGAGAGCCATGGACGACGCCGAGGATGCCTGCTGGGTGGCCTTACAGGACTTACGTCCTGAGCTGTTCGGACTGAAATCGGTGCGCCGCGGCGTGGAGAAATTTTTAGCAAATTTTCCTATATATATAAGGTATAAGTGAGATTTTTGCCCTAACTTTGCAGCCGAATTTCACAAAACGCAAGTTATGGCAAAGGACAATCTCGTCATTGTCGAAAGCCCCGCAAAGGCCAAGACAATAGAAAAATTCCTGGGCTCGGACTACAAGGTGATGTCGAGCTATGGGCACATACGCGACCTGAAGAAGCGCGCCTTCAGCATCGACACGAACACATTTGAGCCCCAATATGAGATACCGGCCGACAAGACCCGGCTGGTTAGCGAGCTGAAGGAGCAGGCCCAGAAGGCAAAGACCGTGTGGCTGGCATCCGATGAAGACCGCGAGGGAGAGGCCATCTCGTGGCACCTGTTCGAGGTGCTCGGCCTGAACCCCAAGACAACCAAGCGCATCGTGTTCCACGAAATCACGAAGACGGCCATACAAGAGGCCATCAAGCACCCGCGCACCATCGACCGCAACCTGGTGAACGCCCAGCAGGCGCGCCGCGTGCTCGACCGCATCGTGGGCTTCAAGCTGTCGCCCGTGCTGTGGCACAAGGTGAAGCCGGCCCTGTCGGCCGGACGCGTGCAGAGCGTGGCCGTGCGGCTCATCGTTGAGCGCGAGCGCGAAATCAACAGTTTCCGAGCCTCCGACTACTACCGCGTGACGGCAACCTTCGTGCTGCCCAACGGCGTGCCCGTGCAGGCCGAGCTGAACCACCGCTTCTCAACCAAGGAGGAGACGGAGCAGTTCCTCGACCACTGCCGCACGGCAACCTTCGCCATCGACGACATACAGACGAAGCCCATCGTGCGCGTGCCGGCACCACCCTTCACCACCAGCACCCTGCAACAGGAGGCTGCCCACAAGCTGAACTTCAGCGTGGCACAGACGATGATGGTGGCCCAGCGCCTGTATGAAAGCGGACACATCACGTACATGCGTACCGACAGCGTGAACCTGTCGAACCTGTGCCTCACCACCTCGAAAGACTACATCACCGAGCAACTGGGCAAGGAATACGTGCAGACACGCCGCTACCGCACCAGTAGCAAGAGCGCACAGGAGGCCCACGAGGCCATCCGCCCCACATTCATCGACCGCACGGCACTCGAAGGCACCAGCCAGGAGCGCCGCCTCTACGAACTCATCTGGAAGCGCACCATCGCCAGCCAGATGGCCGACGCACGGCTGGAGAAGACCACGGCCAACATCACCATCAGCGGCTCGGAATACCAGTTCGTGGCATCGGGCGAAGTGGTGAAGTTCGACGGTTTCCTGCGCGTCTACCGCGAAACACAAGAAGAGGAAACCGAGGAGACACAGGGCAACCTGCCCCAGATGACCGCTGGCGAACAGCTCACCCGCAAAGAGGTGGTGGCCACACAGCGATTCGCCCAGCGCCCGGCCCGATACAACGAAGCCAGCCTGGTGCGCAAACTGGAGGAACTGGGCATCGGCCGACCCTCGACCTACGCCACAACCATCACCACCATTCAGAACCGCGAATACGTGGTGAAAGGCGACAAGCCGGGCGAGAACCAGACCTACACGATACTGACACTGAAGGACAACAAGCTGAAGGAAAGCCAGAAGCGAATCACCACCGGCAGCGAACGAGGCAAACTCATGCCCACCGACACGGGCATCGTGGTCAACGACTTCCTGCTCGAACACTTCCCGCAAATCATGGACTACAACTTCACGGCCGACGTGGAGCGCTCGTTCGACGACATCGCCGAGGGCAAGGAACAGTGGACCGACATGATGCAGCAGTTCTACCACGACTTCAACCCGCTGGTGGAGAGCACACTGAAGGAGCGCGACGAGCGGGCCGTGGGCGAACGCATCCTGGGCCGCGACCCCAAGACGGGACAGAACGTGTCGGTGAAGATTGGCCGATTCGGCGCCGTGGCACAAATAGCTCCCGCCAGCGAGGGCGAGAAGCCCCGCTTCGCACGCCTCCACCCCAACCAGAGCATCGAAACCATCACGCTGGAAGAGGCACTCGACCTCTTTAAGCTGCCACGCGAACTGGGCGAGCTCGACGGACAGCCCGTAACCGTGGGCACTGGCAAGTTCGGCCCCTACGTGCAATACAAAGGACAGTTCGTATCGATTCCCAAGGACAGCGACCCGCTGGCCATCACACTGGACGAAGCCCACGAGCTCATCCAACAAAAGCAACAAGAGGAGGCCAAGAAGGTGCTGAAGACCTTCGACGAGGAGCCCGAACTGCAAATCATGAACGGACGCTTCGGGGCCTACATCCAATACAAGGGCAGCAACTACCACCTGTCGAAGACCGACCAGAAGCGCATCGCAGAACTCACGCTGGAGGACTGCCAGAAGACCATCGACAGCCAAAACGCCAAGGCCGAAAAGGCAACCAACCGCACACGACGCACTTACACCCGACGCACACGATGACACGCATCATCCTCATCGGCTTCATGGGAGCCGGAAAGACAACCATCGGACGACAACTTGCCCTGGCACTGGGGCTTCAGTTCTACGACCTCGACTGGTACATCGAAATGCGCTACCACAAGAAGGTGTCGGAAATCTTTGCCGAGGAGGGCGAAGAACATTTCCGCGACCTGGAACGGCGCATGCTCCACGAAGTGGCCGAATTCGAGGACGTGGTCATCAGCTGCGGCGGAGGAACACCCTGCTTCGGCGACAACATGCAATACATGAACCAGCAGGCCGAGACCGTCTACCTGAAACTGGAACCCGAGGTGCTGGCCATGCACCTGTCCATGGGCCGCACCGTGAGGCCACTCATCCTGAACAAGACAGGCGACGAACTGCTGAGCTACATCAAGGAAACACTGAAGGCGCGCGAGCCTTTCTACACCCAGGCGCGGCACATCGTCGACGTGAGCCTGATGGATAACTACGAGAAGATTGCCATCACCATCGACCTCCTGCGAAAGGAACTGGGAGTGTGAGGTGAATTGTGAATTGTTAATTCTTATATATTAAATATGAAGAAGTGGCGCATCGAAGACTCCGAGGAACTCTACAACATCAAGGGTTGGGGAGTCAACTACTTTGGCATTAACGAGAAGGGAAACGTGTATGTTACGCCCAAGAAGAACAGCGTGCAGGTCGACCTCAAAGAGGTGGTCGACGAACTGGCTACACGCCACGTGACGGCACCCGTGCTGCTGCGCTTCCCCGACATCCTGGACAACCGCATCGAGAAGACCGACGAGTGTTTCCGCAAGGCTGCCAAGGAATACGACTACCAGGCCGAACACTTCATCATCTTCCCCATCAAGGTTAACCAGATGCGCCCCGTCGTGGAGGAAATCATCAGCCACGGCAAGCGCTACAACCTGGGACTGGAGGCCGGCTCGAAACCCGAGCTGCACGCCGTGCTGGCCACCAACATGGACAGCGACAGCCTCATCATCTGCAACGGCCACAAGGACCAGAACTTCATCGAGCTGGCACTGCTGGCCCAGAAGATGGGCAAGCGCGTGTTCCTGGTCATCGAGAAACTGCCCGAGCTGAAGATTATTGCCGAGACGGCCCGCCGGCTGGGCGTGAAGCCCAACCTGGGCATCCGCATCAAACTGGCCTCGAACGGCAGCGGCAAATGGAGCGAGAGCGGCGGCGACGCCTCGAAGTTCGGCCTCAACAGCTCCGAGCTGCTCATGGCCCTGCAACTGCTCGACGAGATGGGGCTGCGAGACTGTCTGAAGTTGCTCCACTTCCACATCGGCAGCCAGATTACGAAAATCCGACGCATTTCCACCGCCCTGCGCGAAGCCGCACAGTACTACGTGCAGCTGCACCAGATGGGCTTCGGCATCGAATTCGTGGACTGCGGCGGCGGACTGGGCGTCGACTACGACGGCACGCGCTCGTCGAACTCCGAGTCGTCCGTCAACTACAGCATCCAGGAGTACGTCAACGACTGCGTGTGGACACTCGTGGAGGCTGCCAACCGCAACAACATCCCCCACCCCAACATCATCACCGAGGGCGGCCGCTCGCTGACAGCCCACCACAGCGTGCTCGTCATCGACGTGCTGGAGAGCGTCACGGCACCCCAGATGCCCGAAGACTTCCAGCCCAGCGCCGAGGACCACAAACTCGTGCACGACCTGACGGAGATTTGGGACAAACTGTCGAGCCGCTCGCTGCTCGAGGACTGGCACGACGCCGAGGACATCCGCGAAGAGGCCCTCGACCTGTTCCGCCACGGCATCATCGACCTGAAGACCCGCGCCCAAATCGAATCGCTCTACTGGGCCATCAGTCACGAGGTGGCCGAACTGGCACACCACCAGAAGCACGTGCCCGACGAACTGCGCACGCTCGACAAACAGATGGCCGACAAATACTTCTGCAACTTCTCGCTCTTCCAGAGTATGCCCGACTCATGGGGCATCGACCAGCTGTTCCCCATCATGCCCATATCGCGGCTGAACGAACAGCCCACGCGCTCGGCCACGCTGCAGGACATCACGTGCGACTCGGACGGAAAGATTACGGCCTACGTCAACGGCGGCCACCAGACCAACTACATACCCCTGCACCCCGTGAAGGTGGGCGAGCACTACTACATCGGCGTCTTCCTGGTGGGAGCCTACCAGGAGATTCTGGGCAACATGCACAACTTGTTTGGCGACACGAACGCCGTGCACATATCCGTGTCGAAGGAAGGCTACGAAATCGACCAATTCATCGACGGAGAGACGGTGGCCGACGTGCTCGAGTACGTGCAATACGACCCCAAGAAACTTGTGCGCCGACTGGAGATTTGGGTAAGCCGCGCCGTGAAGGACGGCAAAATCACGGAGGCCGAGGGCAAGGAATTCATCTCGAACTACCGTGCCGGCCTGTATGGCTACACCTACTTGGAATGAGAAATTAAGAGTTAAGAGTTAAGAGTTAAGAATTAAGAGTTAAGAGTTAAGAATTAAGAATGATGGGGGAAGGATTGACCGTGCTGAAGGTCGGAGGGGCAATAGTAGAAGACCCCGAGTCGCTGCGACAACTGATTAGCGACTTTGCAGCCATCCAGGGCCCAAAGGTGCTCGTCCACGGCGGTGGGCGCTCGGCCACGCAGCTGGCCACCCAGCTGGGCATTGAGACACGGATGGTTGACGGCCGGCGCATCACCGACGACAACATGCTGAACATCGTCACCATGGTCTATGGCGGACAGGTGAACAAACGCATCGTGGCCCTCCTGCAGGCTGCCGGCGTGAATGCCCTGGGACTGACAGGAGCCGACATGGACATCATACGCAGCCACCGCCGCCCCCTTAGGAACGGTATCGACTATGGCTGGGTGGGCGACGTGGACCGCGCCGACGGCGACCGACTGGCCTCCCTGCTGCGCGACGGCATCACGCCCGTTATCGCCCCGCTCACCCACGACGGACAGGGCAACATGCTGAACACCAATGCCGACACGATGGCCCAGACCATTGCTTGCGCCCTCGTGCCCCACTTCACGGTGAGCCTGCGCTTCGCCTTCGAGAAGCAGGGCGTCATGGGCAACCCCGACGACCCAACCACCTTCATCCCACACATCACGGAGGATCTGTTCGCCCAACTGCGGGCCGACGGCACCATCTCGGGCGGCATGCTACCCAAACTCGAAAATGCGCTGCAGGCCCTGCGACAGGGCGTTGCCGAAGTGCGCATCGGCCAAACCGTAATCACCCGATAGGCTCGCCCCCGAGCCCCGGCCCTGTGCCGCCACGGCCCGCCCCCACCGAGGCCATGAAACGAATACCTGCCACACGCAACAGAAATGAAAACACTCGACTTCCACACCGACATACTGCCCATGAAGGACCGGCTATTCCGCCTGGCGCTGAGCATCACGCTCGACCGCACGGAAGCCGAGGACATCACGCAGGAAACACTGGTGAGGGTGTGGGAGCGGCGCAAGGAGTGGCCTCAGATTGAGAACATACAGGCCTGGTGCATGACCATAGCGCGACGGCTGGCCCTCGACGCCGTGGAGAAGGCCAAGATACACGCCGAACGCGAAGCCGAGGTTGCCGACTACCAACGGTCCGCCATCTCCTCGCCGGCACCGGCCGACGAAGCCCTCGACCGCCGGCAGCGGGTGGAGGCCGTGAGGCGCCTCATCAGCCAGCTGCCCGAAGTGCAGCGCACCATCATCGAGCTGCGCGACATCGAGGGTCTGCGCTACGACGAGATTGCCCAGCTGACAGGCATCTCCGAGACCCAAGTGAAGGTGTACCTCCACCGCGCACGAAAAAAAATTCGCGAACAGCTGTAACTTTTCTCCCGCCCGTTCGTCTTCCATATAGATTAACGCTGACGAACGGCATGGATTACAAATACATCGAACAACTGCTGGAGCGCTACTGGGAGTGCCAGACAACGCTCGAAGAGGAGGCCATACTGCGTAAGTTCTTTGCCCAGGACGACCTGCCTGCCAGCCTGCTGCCCTACCGCGACATCTTCGCCGCCGAGGCAGAGATGGCCGAAGAGCACCTGAGCGACAACTTCGAGCAGCAACTGATGCAGCGCATCGGGGCCCGACAGGAGCAGGCAACACCGTGCCGCACCATCACCCTGGGGCAGCGGCTGCAGCCCTTCTACCGCGCAGCAGCCATCGTGGCCATCGTACTTACCATCGGCATGGCAGCCCAGCAGGGCTTCGACGCCAACGAGCAGGAAGATGCCCAGTCGCAGCTGACCGAAGTGAGCGCCACGGGCGACACCCTGCAGCTCTTTACCGACATGCCCGAAGCGTCGCCAAAGGCCGAAGCCGTGCTCACCACCTCGGCCAGCGACACGATAATCATCCAATAGCACACAATTCAAATACCATAAATTAGTAAACAACCATTGCTTTTAAACCGTAGCCAGAGGCAGCCCGAGAGGGTCGCCTCTGGCTGTTTTTAGGCGCATGGGGAAGATTTATTGTGCGATGTAGTTGTGGTTTAGGCTTTTTTTATTACTTTTGGGCACATAATAAACAATTACACCATGAAGTTGAAACACACCATCTCCGTTGCACTGATGTGCTGCGCCATGTGGGCAACAGCACAAGAATCCACACTCAAAGGCTTTGAATACGACCCGACACCCAACGCGCCCGACGGCACCGAATGGCAGTCACCCGAGCGCCTGTCGCTGAACAAGGAACAACCGCGCGCATGGCTGTTCTCCTACGCCACGCAGCAGGAGGCACTGCGCGTGCTGCCCGACGGAAGCACCTACTTCCGCAGTCTCGACGGCACGTGGAAGTTCAGCTGGGCTCCCGAACCGTCGCAGCGCGACTCGGCCTTCTGGAAGGCCTCGTTCGACGACAGCCGATGGGACAACATCGCCGTTCCGGGCAACTGGAACGTGCAGGGACTCGAGAAGGACGGCACCATGCGCTACGGCGTGCCCATATACACCAACCAGAAGGTAATCTTCCAGCACCAAGTGGCCGTCGACGACTGGCGCGGAGGTGTCATGCGCACGCCGCCCACCGACTGGACGACCTACAAGTTCCGCAACGAAGTGGGCTCGTATCGTCGAACTTTCAACATCCCCGTCGAATGGAGCGGCCGCAACGTGTTCATCAACTTCGACGGCGTCGACTCCTTCTTCTATCTCTGGATTAACGGCCACTACGTTGGCTTCTCGAAGAACAGCCGCAACACGGCACGCTTCAACATCACCCCCTATCTCAACCCCTACAACGACAACGTGGTGGCCGTCGAGGTCTACCGCAACAGCGACGGCTCCTTCCTCGAGGCGCAGGACATGTTCCGCCTGCCGGGCATCTACCGCTCGGTCTACCTCACGGCAAGCCCGCAGCTCGAGGTGCGCGACCTGGCCGTGCGCACGGCCTTCGTGGCCGAGGGCAGCGCCATCGTGAACGTTGCTGCCGAAATCCGCGGCACGCTGAAGGAGAAACCCGCCCAGCAGCTCCACAACCTCATGCCCATCTCCCTGGCAAAGAAGGACCCCAAGTACACGCTGAACTACCAGGTGTTCCCCGTGAAGCTTTACAGCGACGAGACGGAGCCCGCCGTGGCCTCCCTGCAGAACGCCAACCCCCACGCCCAGATATTCATTCCCAACGCACGCGCCTGGAGCGCCGAGGCGCCCTACCGCTACGTGCTCGTGGCCACGCTGGAGAACCGCAAGGGCGAGGTCATTGAGCGCGTGAGCACCTACTTCGGCATACGCAAGGTGGAGATTCGCGAGACACCGGCCGACGAGGACGAGTTCGGGCTGGCCGGACGCTATTTCTACGTCAACAACAAGCCCGTGAAGCTCAAGGGCGTGAACCGCCACGAGAACAACCCCTCGACGGGCCACGCCATCACCCGCGGGCAGATGGAGGACGAGGTAATGCTCATGAAGAAGGGCAACATCAACCACGTGCGCCTGAGCCACTACTCCAACGACCCCTACTTCTATTACCTGTGCGACAAATACGGCCTCTACCTCGAGGACGAAGCCAACATCGAGAGTCACGAATACTACTACGGCCAGGCATCGCTCTCCCACCCGCAGGAGTGGCGCGCCGCCCACGTGGCACGTAACATGGAGATGGTGCACAGCCACATCAACGCACCGAGCATCGTCATCTGGAGCCTGGGCAACGAGGCCGGCCCTGGCGAAAACTTCAAGGTGGCCTACGAGGCCATACGCCAGTACGACAAGAGCCGCCCCGTGCAGTACGAGCGAAACAACAGCATCGTCGACATGGGTTCGAACCAATATCCCTCGGTGGAATGGGTGAAATATGCGACTACGGGCAAGGCCAACGTGAAGTATCCCTACCACATTTCGGAATACGCCCACTCGATGGGCAACTCCCTGGGCAACCTCGTCGACTACTGGAAGGCCATCGAGAGCACCAACTACTTCTGCGGAGCGGCCATCTGGGACTGGGTGGACCAGGCCATCGACACCTATAAGCCCGACGGGACGAAGTTCCTGGGCTACGGCGGCGACCACGGCGACCGCCCCAACGACGGCATGTTCTGCATGAACGGCATCATGCTGCCCGACCTCCAGCCCAAGCCCCAATACTACGAGGTGAAGAAGGTCTACCAGAACGTGGAGGTGAAGGCCGTGAACATCGAAAAGGGCGAGATTGAGATTTTCAACAAACAATACTTCACCGGCCTCGGCGACTACAACGTCCTGTGGACACTGTTGCAGGACGGACGGCCCGTGCAGCAGGGCAGACTGGGCCACGTCGACGTAGCTCCGCGCGAGCGCAAGACGTTCACCGTACCCCTCAACCCGGCCACACTGGAGCCCGCCAGCGAATACTTCCTGCGCATCGAATTCACCCTCCGCGACGACATGCCCTGGGCACAGCGGGGCTACGTGCAGATGGACGAGCAGCTGCTCGTGAAGGAGGCCTCGGACTGGAAGGACATTGCCAGCACACAGACTCCGAAGACGCGACTTCAGCAGCAGGTGAAGAACGGCAAGCGCACCGTGCGCGGCGACGGCTTTGAGGTGACCATCGACGACAGCACCGGCATCATCCACAGCCTGTGCTACCAGGGCGAGGAAATCTTCCTGCCCGGATGCGGACCGCAAATCGATGCCCTGCGCGCACCCGTCGACAACGACAACTGGTTCTACACCCAGTGGTATCCCAACGGCCTGCACAACCTCGCCCACAAGGCTTCCGGCGTCAGCGCCAAGGCCCAGAAGAACGGCGCGCTGGCCATCAGCTACACCATCACCAGCCAAGGCCGACGCAAGGGCGAGATACGCGGCGGAAGCTCGGGACGCTACTCCATCGTCGAGGGCGAGGAGATGAAGCCCGCCGACTTCCACTTCACCACCAACATCGTCTACACCGTCTACCCCGACGGCAGCATCGAGCTGGAGAGCAGCATCGTGTCGAGCGACCCGGCCCTCGTGCTGCCCCGACTGGGCTACTACATGCAGCTGCCCAAGTCCATCGACCAGTACACCTACTACGGCCGCGGCCCGCTCAACAACTATGCCGACCGCAAGACGGGCTCCTTCGTGGCACAATACAAGAGCAGCGTCGGCGAGCAGTTCGTCCCCTTCCCCAAGCCGCAAAGCATCGGCAACCGCGAGGAGGTGCGCTGGTGTGCACTCACCAACGCACAGGGCCACGGCGCACAGTTCATCAGCACCACCCTCATGAGCACCTCGGCACTGCCTTGGAGCGCCATGGAGATGACCCTGGCACCCCACCCCTGCGAACTGCCTGAACCCACGGCCACACACCTCCATCTCGACTGCCAGGTTACGGGCCTCGGCGGCAACAGCTGCGGACAGGGCGGCCCCCTGGAGCCCGACCGCGTGAAGGGCAGCGTACACAAGATGGGATTCATCATACGACCCGTCTCGCCGCGCGACAACCTCTCGCAGCGGGCCAAGGTGAAAGGCAGCACCGACCTGCCCATCGCCATCACGCGAAGCAAGGTGGGCAAGGTCACCATCGTCAGCCAGGAGGGCGAGACCGTGATGATGCAGCTTACGCCCAACGGCAAGCCCGCCCAGAAGGCACAGCCCTACGGCGAACCCTTCGACATGCGACAGGGCGGAACCGTCACGGCTTGGTATAAGAGCGCGCCGGCCAACAAGACAAAGGCCACCTTCGAGGCCGTGGAGTTCGTGCCCGTCGAGGTCATCTACACCAGTTCGGAGGAGACCGGCGACGGAACCACGGGCAAGATGCTCGTCGACGGCAACCCCAACACCATCTGGCACACCATGTACAGCGTCACCCTGGCCAAATTCCCCCACTGGGTCGACTTCGACTGCGGCGAGGAGAAGCTCATCAAGGGCTTCACCTACCTGCCCCGGCAGAACGGCCCCAACGGCGACGTCAAGAACTATCGCATCACCCTCTCCACCGACGGCCAAAACTGGAGCGAGCCCGTGGCCGAGGGGTCCTTCCCACGCTCGAAGAAGGAACAAAAGGTCATGCTGAAGGCCCCGCAGCGCGCCCGCTACCTGCGCTTCACCGCCCTCTCCAACCAGGACGGCAACGAGTATGCCAGCGGCGCCGAGTTCACGGTGCTCGCCGAGTAGCCCCGCCTCGCCGCCCCTCATGGGATGCCGCGTTGGCCAAGCGCCCCAGCGTCTTCGCCACCTGAGGGATGCGGCATTGGCCGAGTAGCCCCGCGTCTTCGCCACCTGAGGGATGCGACGCCCGCCTTGTCCCACCCTTGTCGGACAAGCCCATCCATGCCGTTTTTCCGCCCCAACAATGCAACGCTCCCCTTGTCCCACAACTGTCGGACAAGGGGAGCATTCTTTCGCCCCGCCCCAAACCCTGGGGCGTCAAAAGTAAAATCTTAGGGAATCAAGCGCTATATCTTGGGGAAACAAACGCCAAATCACGCACGGAGCAGCTCGCGGGCAGCTGCCTCGTCAAGCGCAAGCTGGCTCATTAGCTCACTGCGCGAATCAAAACGGCGCTCGTCACGCAGGCGGGCCACAAACTCCACCATCAGGCGCTGGTCATAAAGATTACCGTCGTAGTCCAGCAGGTTCACCTCAACGGAAGTCGTCTCGCCATTGCCAATCGTGGGGCGAGTCCCGATGTTCAGCATTCCGCCGTGGCGCTCCCCGTCGGCCAGCGTTGCCCACACGGCATACGCCCCGTTCCTGGGCATCACCTTCTCCGCGTCAACCTGCAAGTTTGCCGTCGGGAAACCCAGCTCGTGCCCAACGTGGAAACCTCTCACCACCTCGCCCGACAACGTGTAGAACCGGCCAAGCATCTCCGCCGCACCCCTCACGTCGCCCTCCTCAATCAGCCTCCGGCACTTGCTGCTGCTCACCATCAGGCTCGACAGCTCGTGGGCACGCACGACCTCAATACCCGTCTCACGCCCCCACCTCACGTAGTCGTCCAGCGAACCGCCGCCGTGCCCGAAGGCGTGGTCGTAGCCCAGGATGAGCACCTCCACGCCCAGCTCGCGCCTGAGCACCTGCTCCATGAACTCCCGCGCCGACAGCCGGCTCAGCTCCAAAGTAAACGGCAAAATCGCAATCTCCGACACGCCCGTCTCGCGCAACAAGCGCTCCTTCTCCTCCAGCGTAGTCAGCAAAGGGGGAACCTGACTGGGCGAAAGCACCGTACGCGGGTGCCGGTCAAACGTCACCAGCAGCGACCCCATGCCCCGCCGCCCAGCCTCATCGCGAAGCTGCTCGATTAGGCACAAGTGACCTCGGTGCACACCATCGAAAAAACCAATGCTCGCCACGCGAGCCTCACTACTGCGCTCCATATCTTTCATTCCACCGCAAAGATACAAAAATTTTCAACGCTCAACTTTCAACTTTCAACTTTTATTTGTACCTTTGCACCCGCAACGCTCACATCAGCGCAGCACCGGACTTGTAGCTCAGTTGGTTAGAGCAACAGACTCATAATCTGGAGGTCCTTGGTTCAAGCCCAAGCTGGTCCACCCTAAGAATCAAGCACTTGCGAGAAACTCGTAAGTGCTTTTTCATTTGTTGGTGACTTTCAAGTGACCTTTTTGAAGCAAAAGTGACCTCGCGTTACTCTCTGAAACGTAGAGAGATTTTTTGTGAGTTCAAGAAATGTTTTCGCAAATTAGAAACGAAAACAAACAAGTCAATCGTACCAATATTTTTGTGTCGCCAGATAGACAAATGTTGCCGCACTCCCCCATACTATAATTAATAATGAGTTAGCATTATACCCTGTATAGCCGTAAATACACCTATTAAATGAAAATATTTCACTAAAAATAAAATAATTTGTATCTTTCCCCTTGAATTTGAATTGCTTTTGAGGATAACTTGACTATTCCTAAAATTAGTTGACAGAATTGGATGCGATTAACTAATTAGGTTTA
>SAMEA3663184__coassemble_54_pt1 | contig 25366 bp, 22 predicted proteins | sample SAMEA3663184__metabat2_low_PE_010 | metagenome-assembled genome bin SAMEA3663184 (sample SAMEA3663184) | pig gut metagenome | biome: pig gut; feature: pig-associated habitat; material: faeces | place: Denmark | collected 2012 | reverse complement strand
TCAATCCATGGCAGGGTTAAGCTAAAATCCATTCAACTTTTTCTAGGGAAGTACACGTCCCGTGTTGTAACTTTGCAGTGTGAGGAAACAAGAGATAATGGACAATGGACAATGGACAATGGACCGCTCGGCCGGGCACGACGCTTCGCTCGCCACCTCGCATCGCGTCGCTCGGGGCGGCGCATCGCTTCGCACGGCGCATCGCGCAGGAGGTAAGAGGTAGGAGGAGTGATTTGGAGGTAAGAGGTAAGAGGTAAGAGGTAGGAGGAATGTTCAGCACCCGCAAGACAATCCTCTAAATCACTAAATCACTAAATCACTAAATCACCAAATCACCAAACCACTAAATCACCAAATCACCAAATCACTAAATCACTAAATCACTAAATCACCAAATCACCAAATCACCAAATCACTCCTCTTACCTCCTACCTCTTACCTCCTACCTCCTACCTCTTACCTCCTACCTCTAAATCACTAAATCACTAAATCACTAAATCACTAACATTGTGTAAGTAAAGGATATTTTTTTAACCCTATTTGCAGGGGTATTTGGTATTTTTTTGTAACTTTGCAGGCAAATTTCATACAATTTATTACACAAAAAACATAACACAATGAAAAAACTCTACTATTTTCTCATGACATTAGTCATGACGATGGTATGCTCACTACAAGCCAATGCCATCAAGGTCACAATCAAGGTAGACCGTCCAGAGGCCGTAACCATCAAGGCCAACTACGCACCTATCGAAGATAGTGTACGAACAGAGAACATACTTGACGTAGCTGAATACACCTATCTCGAAGTTGTCGCAAACAACGGCTACAAGCTGGTATCAGTCACAGATAGTGTTGGCAACCCAGTAGGTTACATATACAACTCATGGAGTAAGACTATCTATCCAGCTGATGCTGATGCCGTCTACAATGTCAAGACCATCACTATGGAAGACTACCGCGATGCAAGCTGCTACATTACAGTAGACCAAGCCTCAGCCGTGAGCGTACAACGTTCGGGTACGTACGAGATGGTCACAAACCTCAAAGACGGTGATACAGTAGAAGTTTTCTACAACAGCAAGGAAGAGCTCCCACTTATCATCAACTCCGGCAAGCCTTTATACGAAGTTACACTCGATGGAACAAAGGTGCCGGGAACCACTTTGTTCCATGTAAGCCCCACTAATGGCCAACACATCAACATCGTCAGCCAATTCCCTGACAAAGACTGCCCAATCACCTTTGAGTTCACCAACGGAGACAAAGACTTCTTCACAAGCGTTCTCGTCGATGGCGATGAGGTAGGTCCAGAATACTACAAAGGCTTCACCATGAAGCCAGGCCAGCAACTCACACTGGCAGGCGACCTCAACGCCTACAAGTTCAACTCAATGACCGTAGGCAGCGAACGAGTGACATACCTGTACGGCTACTACTCTACCTATATCACCGACACCACAAAGATTATAGTAGACGTAGAGAAGTACAAGACCCTCTCCGCCACACTCAACGTCGACAACGCTAATGCTATCACAGTATTCAAAGACCGGAACAACATGGACAATACCAAACTTAGCATCGCCGACGGAGCCAACGCAATCCAAGTAAACGAAAACAGCACATCCATCTATTTCAAGGCAAACAGTGGATACTATATCACAAAGTTTGAGGCAAACGATTCAAGTCTGATAGAAACCAACTACGACCAATATAACAAGCTATACTACTTCACAGTAGAAGATAGCATGACAATAACCATCGAGACTGCCCAAATCACTTACGACGACAAGATGGTAGTGTATCTCAATGCAGAACCCAGCGAACTGAGATACTTCTCATTGACAAACGCAGATCGTGAGGAGTATAAAGCCACTCTCAAGAAAGGCTACAACACTATCGGTTTCAGCCAGACACAAAACCCATTCACCTGGAGCTGGTATCATGCTGACTTGAACGGTAATAGCTTGGGCGGTCTCGTATACATCAACGGCACTCTCACCGACCCGCAGTTTTCAGGCTCAAACAGCTACAGCAAAACCATCCAGAACGGCGATGTCATCAAGATTTACATAGGAGAAACCGACGAGAAAAAATTCAACGTCACATTTGAGGGCAACACGGAAGCTGCCGTGATAAAGCAAGACCTCATCACTCCCATCGATGGCGCAGCGACTGTCACAGCACTCCCTGGCACACGCTACACCTTCACAGCTGTAGAGGGCAAGCAAATCACAGTCAAAGCAGGCGAGACTGAGCTCACCGCCGAGGAGGGCGTCTACACATACGACGTAAACGAGAACACCACATTCACAATCAGCGAACAAGGCACAGGCATTGACACCATCAATGGTGCTCAGGCTAATCAACGCAAAGTTTACACTATACAAGGAGTACGTATCAGCGGCACTAAGCTTCCAGCAGGAATATATGTTATAGACGGTAAGAAGACAGTTATCAAGTAATTGGGAACTAAACCTTATAATAATTAATGAACCTTAAATTCAAATTAAGCCTCTCAGCAGCAGTGCTGCTGGGAGGCATTCTTGTGACAAATGCCCAAAGCAAACTGACACCAGGCAGCAATATGGTGCTGCGTCAACTTAGGGCTACGAAAGCGGGCAAGACCCAGGGGCTCTACCCTGCCAGTCTCAAAATGACCACTCCTATCACACAGAACAACATCTGCGCCCTTGCCAAACTCAGCGACGGAGCAGACATAGCTGAGTTGGAGAAATCAGGAGCTAAGGTCAAGAAATTAAGAGGCGACTTTGCCATCGTGAGCATGCCACTCGGCGACGTAGAGCGTATAGCCGCTCACCCAGCCATACGAGTCATGGACCTCGGCACACCGTATCATACCCACATGCTTGCTGCTCGCAAATCAACGGGTATAGATAGAATCCATAACGGTGAAGAACTGCCTCAGGCCTACACAGGCAAGGGAGTCGTAGCTGGCATCGTGGACATAGGTATAGACCCCAACCACATCAATTTCATGGACGAGAATGGAGAGAACCGGGTAAAAATGTTTGCCAACGTCACCGTAGTGCAAACAAGCGAATCGGCCGAAGTAAAAGTTGACACTCTCACAGGAGCGAAGTTGAAAGCATTCAGCACCGACAGCAAAGACTGGAATCACGGTACCCATACCATGGGCATCATGTCAGGCAATTACCGCGGTAACCTGAAATACGGCAATGCTAACTTTGACACCCACGAAGTAGAGACACTCACCGGTGCCAACCCATACTATGGCATTGCCACTGGCTCAGACATAGCAGCAGCAGGTACTCCCACTCTTATACCAATGACAATGGCATTGGGTATGGACGCCATACTTGGCTACGCGTGGGGAGACCCTCATAATGACAGTGCAGAGCGACGCACAGTCATCAATATGTCTATCGGCACAAACATGGGCCCGCACGATGGTACCGACCTCATCAACCAGTATATCGATGCGATCATGAGTATGGACAATCCCATCATAGTCCTCTCGGCAGGCAACGAAGGAGATATGAATGTCCACGTGGGCAAGACACTTACAGCATCAGATACCAAGGCCAGCACATTCCTCAAAGGCATAAATGACGATGCAGACTATCCCAACTACTGCTCTGGTGGAGCACAGGTATGGTCGGATACCGAAGAGCCCATCGACGTACAAGTAATCGTATATAATGCCAGCCGCAAGAAAGTGGCCAAGCGAATTGGACTCGCTGCCGACAACGAAGGAGGACAATACTGGGCGACAAGTTCTAAATACGCACAGGAAGGAGACATCATTGACAATGAATTAGGGGTAAACTTTCACGGACTCGTAGGTCTCAACCGCTCAGTAGACCCCGAATCAGGCCGTTTCTGCTACGAAGTTGACTTCACCCTATGGAACAACACATTAGGCAACTCAAACGAGAAATACATCATCGGCATTGAAGCAACGGGCAAAGCAGGGCAACGCATCGACATGTATTGCAACTCCGCATCAGGCTTCACCCAGTTTACCAACTACTCCAACTACCTCGGAGCCAAAGTCCCAGATTTCAGTGACGCCACTGCCGATGGATCTATCAGCAGCATGGCATGCGGCAAGAATACCATCATCGTAGGAGCATACAATAGCAAGAACTACTATGTAATACCTGATATCAACAACGAAAATGCTGTAATAGGCTACGACAACCTCACCATAGGAGATGTCTCCTACTTCACCAGCTACGGTACACTCGCCGACGGCACCACACGTCCACACATCTGCGCCCCGGGCTCGCTCATAGTATCAAGCAACAATCGTTACTACCAAACCTACCCCAGCGAGATAGCTGCAACCACCGAAGGACAGCGTCCATACACATGGGTAGCCATGCAAGGCACATCGCAAGCCGCTCCTCACGTTGCTGGAGCCATAGCACTTTGGCTCGAGGCAGACCCCACACTCACTGTAAGCGAATGTAAGGAAATCATAGCCCGCACAGCCAAGCGTGACGAATATGTGGAAAAAGGCATCGCAGCACAATGGGGAGCAGGCAAGTTTGACGCCTACGAAGGACTGAAAGAGGTACTCCGTATCGCCACAGGCATCAAAGGCGCCGAAGCAGAGAAGTCACGTCTCATGCTCACCCCCACAGGAAGAGGTCAGTATGAGATCTTTATAGCTGGTGCAAAAAACATTGACGTCAATGTATACAGAGCTGACGGTCAGAAAGTATATCAAATCAAGACCCCTGGAGACCAGGCACAGCTCAATCTCACCCAGCTCCGCAAAGGCGTGTATATAATAAATGCAAACAAGAAGTATTCACAGAAAATAATCATCAATTAAAAAGCACAATGAAAAAGACATTATTATCTTTGCTGATGACACTGCTCACCCCTCTTGCGCTGATGGCACAAGACGAGCAGCCCATCATCACCCTGCACACCTCTACCTCATCGTTTACGATAGTAATCGGAGGATACAAGGACGACTGCATTGACGTTGATGCAGGCCGCGGACCGGAAGAAAAAGAAATAACAGTCACTTCCTTAGACCAGGAGACTGGTGGGCTCACTGGCACCTTGCTCACGTTTACTCCTACCAACGGAGTAGTGAAAATCTACGGCGACGCAGAGAACATCAGTTACCTCAACCTCAACGGCTGCTACCTCACACACGTGGATATCAGCGCGCTGAAGAATCTGTCATTCCTCTATATCAACAACAATGAGAGCCTCGACGGACTTGATTTGACCAACAACACCGAGCTCCGCTATCTCGAGGCCGTAGACTGCCCTATGACCAATGGTTTCACCATAGGTCAAAAGCCTGAGCTACAGATTATGATGATAGCCCAGACTGGCAATTTCCGCGACTTCAATACAGCCAACTATCCTAAGCTCAAATACCTCTCATGCTGGGGTAATCCCGAAATAACAAGCATCGATGCCGCAAAGTGCCCTGATCTCATACAGCTCAGCTGCGACGGGACTAACATATCAAGCCTTGATGTGACCAACAACAAGAACCTCCAGATACTCAATATCGAAGACACACGCATACGCAACATTGACCTGAGTAAAAACACATACCTCACCGAGTTCTACGGTTCGCATGACTCAGGGTCTATCAACACCGACATCAACCTTGAAAGCATCGACCTCAGCGGCAATCCCAACCTCGTACGCTTACGCATATCTGGCAACAACTTCACCAACGTAGACGTGCGCAACAAGAAGTACCTGCGCTATCTCAACGTGGGCAACAACCTGCTCACCAACATTGACCTCAGCGGTTGTGACCAACTCTCCGAAGTAATCCTGAGCAACAACTACTTCGGTTTCTCTACCCTACCGCTCCCCGGAGTCTATTGGGAAACCTACGACTACTATCAGCACAATCTTAAGTCAGCGAAGACTTATCCAGAGAACACTGTACTCGACTTTGCCGACATGGTGCTTCGCGAAGGCACCAACACCATCTGTGGTCTGTTCATGACCGACGAGACCAATGCCAACAACATCGTGGCACTCGATGAGAGTTACTACAGTTTTGATGCCGCTACAGGCAAAGTCACCCTACGCAAGGCCACTACCGATAGTGTATACATAGCCTTTGCCAACGATGCATTCCCCAACATCACACTCACCTCAATGCCATTACGAACAGGCAAGTTTATAGTCAAGACCGCAGCAGAATATGGCAAAGACATTGAGGCCCTGACCCTGACTCCAAAGGCCACTGGCAATATATCATTAAAGATAGGTCTCGCTAAAGCAAGCGCACAGGCTGCCAAGCGTGTCACAGTAGACTTTGGCGATGGAGAAAAGCACAATTACGACATCACTACAGACCAAATCCCAAGCACGGCCAATATCACAGGCAGTGCACAAGCAGGCAAAAAGATAATCGTCACCATCGACCAAGATGACCTGCTTACCGCACTTGAAATCGACGGTATTGCTCTCGCCGACATAGACATCACCAAGTCACGCTCACTACGCTGGCTCACCCTCAAGGGTACAGAACTCACAAGCATTGACCTTGGGTGGAACAAGATGCTCGAACGACTGGAAATGAGCGGCAACAACTTCGGTACGCTCAATGTGGCTGGAGCTAACTACTCATACAACAAGTCACTACTTGGCGACATTTACCTGCCAAACAATGGTCTGACATCCGTGCAACTCACCGACAATAATTATAGTCTGCGCAACGTTGACCTCTCTAACAACAAACTCACAGAGATTTCATTCAAAGACGCAGACAGACTCCTGAGTCTCAACATCTCAGGCAACGAGCTCACCGATCTTAATGTCAACTACAGCACTGAGATGACGACCCTCGACGCCTCAAACAACAAGCTCAGCAGCATCACGCTGCCAACAGAGCACAGTATCACTTCACTTAAGCTGCAAGGCAATGCTCTTGATTTTAATACCCTGCCTCAAGGCGACGGAATCACTCAGTACACCTACGCCCCACAGCAAGATGTCAAAATCAGCAAGCAAGGCCCTGGTGTAGATCTCTCATATTATATGTATGATGGTCAGACCACTTATGTATGGAGCAAAGAGGGCTCCACTCTCGTCGAGGGTACTGACTACACTCAAGAAGGCGGCAAGTTTGTTTTTGCCCCAAGCCTCGTAGGTAGCACCCTCATATGCAAAATGAGCAACAGTCATTTCCCTGGCCTGACTATCACCACCAGTGAATTCAATGTATCGGGCATGCCTACCAACCAGATTGCAAGCTTCACTACCCTTGAAAGCCAAGTGGGCATACTCACTCTGCGCAGCAATATCAAAGGCAACACTATATGCATCGACTGGAATGGCGACGGCTCTGGCATGAAATACTATAACTTGGACACTTCGGTAGCTCAGTTTGAAGTACAAAGCACCGCTGGAGCAACAGCAAAGGTCTATACATACGGTGAGAAGAGCGAGCTCAGTGTATTCGGCCTTAGCGACCTCAAGCTAAGCAACGTAGACATGACCAACCTCAAGGAACTAAGTATGCTCACAATCAAGAACGCTGGCATCAACAGCGTAAAGTGGCCCGATTCTCCCAACTTCATGGAGCTCAACCTCGAAGGCAACAACTTCCAGAGTATAGATCTTGGCAGTCACGCCAACGACATCTTCATGCTCAGTCTCAAGAACAACAAGTTTGAAACCTTTGATGCCACCAAGTTCCCCAACCTCGGGATACTAAACCTCTTTGGAAACCAGCTCAAGAGCATCAACGTAGGCAGCAGTGTATGGCAACTCGACCTCGGTCGCAACAAGCTCACAGAGATTGACCTGAGCAAAGCCACAGGACTTAACAACGTTGCCCTGACTGAAAATATGCTAAGCAACATCGACATCAGCAAGAACACCAGCCTTGCTGCTCTCTTCATCGACCACAACAACTTCAAGTTCAGCACCCTCCCACTCGAAGCCAAAAGAATGGGCGCATACTTCACCTATGCCAACCAAGCAGACCTTGACATAAAACCCGAAGGCAACACCGTCAACTTAGAAAGCGAAGCAACCATTGGCGAAAAAGCCACAAGCTACAGGTGGTTCATCGGCAAGCCCACCATCAACAAGGTAACCTATGAATTGGAAGGTGAGGAACTATACGTAGATGACGAATACAGAGTCGAAAACGGCATTAGCTATTTTGACCTCAGCGAGACACAGGAAGGCCTTGTGTGCGCAATGACAAACGAAGCGTTGCCCAACCTCATACTCTACACCCTTCCCATCACCATAGAAGGCACCGACACCGGCATAGCCTCCAGCTCTGCATCACAAAATCTCGATATCACCATCGATGGCAAGACCATCAATGCCACTACCGATGGCAATGAGCAAATCAAACTTGTAGACATCAGTGGCAAAGTCATAGCTCGAGGTAACGGCAGTTTGCATACCACAGTACCTGCATCCGGCATTTACATGATAGTAACCAAGAGCAAGGGCGCAAAAATATCAATCCGATAAAAAGCCTTAACTTAAAAAAACACAACACTCAGGCTGGTCTTATCACAACAGGGCCAGCCTGAGTCTTTTAAAAAGGGTTCAGCATCGAAAACCGCGACCAGAACACACCCTACATCAAGCGCGTTCGTGTGGTCAACACGGTGGAATATCAATTAAGTAAAAAAGCGAGAGCATCAGTGCTTTGTTTGTCAGACACTGATGCTCTCACTGTGTTTAGTCTTCCTTTTCCTTCACCAGCGGGTCGATGCGACCATAGTATTGTGCATCCTGCCAAAGGCTAACGAAATAGATAATGGTGAGGATGAAGCTGATGGACATACCAACGACGTCAAGCGCCATGAGCGTGTGGTCCTTGCCGAGGAACGATACCTGACATGACCATTCTTGCAGGGCAGGCGAGAAGTAGAGCACGCTGTTGGCCACGACGATGATGAGGCGCAGTTCCGTGGGGCCTAATTTGGCAAAGGTAAGGCGGAACTCGTTCTTCAGGTGGGCATTAATCATCACAAAGACGTCCAACATCAGGTAGGGCACAATGATGAGCAAGGACGACCATAGGCTCATGTAGGCCGACATGCCAGCTCCGGCCACCATAAGGAAGGTGCAGACACAATCCAGGTTGTGGTCGATGAAGAACCCGTAGAGGGGTCGCTGCTGGTTACGGTGGCGGGCCAGTGTGCCGTCGAGTGAATCGCCAAACCAATTCACAAAGAATCCCAGGTTGGCCAGCCAGAGCCACTCGGGTCTCAAATAGGTGAGGGCATAGCCGATGGCTATCATCAACGCTCCCACTACACCAAGGCCGGTAAGTTGGTCACTGGTAACCCAAGAAGGAAGCTTACGCACAATGGCGCCGAGCACCACCTTCTCACCTGGATTCAGCAGCGAGGTTTGGATTCTCTCCGACTGTTTCCGTTCTGTTTTTTCCATGTTTTTATTACTTTATGAAACTACCGCTCTCGTCGAAGGTCAACACGATGTCGGCCTTGTTCTCACGGTCCAGTTCAACGAGATAATACTTTTCTGTAGGTGTCTCTACCCAGTGGGCTTCGTCAATCTCCAGGCCCGAATGGTTTGTGCTCACGTAATCCAGCACGGCCTGCGGCAGTTCGCTCACGCTCAGTTCTTTCTTAGTCATTGTCCACGTTCCGTCCTTCTGGAACCATGCTTCCATCTCGTGGTAGTTATAATAGAACTCGGCCTTCAGCTGCCCGTTCTTTTCCTTTTCCCACTGAGCAGTGGTGTTGGGGAACATCTGTTGGAAAGTGGTCTTTACGGCCTGAGGAACATCCGATTTGGCCACATCGTTGTCACAAGCGACATTGCACATTGCCATTACACCCATAAAAAGGGATAGAAGGAAATTCTTAACTTTCATAATTACAACTTTTTAGTTAGACAATTGTGTGACATATTCATATATGATATGATTTTTCACTACAAATATAAATCCATATAGCGTAATAACAAAAAAAAAGATGTTACAATAAGATTACAATTTTCGTAATATCGTTGCTATTGTGTTACGTTTATTACTAAATTGTTACGTAACCTTATTGTAATGGGTTTTGTTTGGCCAGGCGATGTGGATAGCATAATTTTGTTGCGGATAATCCTTTAACAACGAATATGGAAGACTCACAGAACTACTTCATGGCGGCACTGAAGGTGCTGGGTGCCCTGGGATTGCTGATATACGGTATGCGTATGATGAGCGAAGCTTTGCAGAAGATGGTGGGTGCACAATTGCGCCACGTGTTGGGACGCATGACTTCGAATCGCTTCATGGGCATGCTGACGGGTACGGCCGTCACGTGTGCCGTACAGTCATCGTCGGCCACGACGGTTATTACTGTATCCTTCGTTTCTGCCGGCCTGCTCACGTTGGGACAGGCTATATCCGTCATCATGGGTGCCAACATCGGCACGACACTGACGGCATGGATTATGTCGCTGGGCTATAACGTAGACCTCACGGCCGTCGTCTTTCCCGCTTTCTTCGTTGGTATGGTGCTCATCTACAAGAAGCGCCACCGCTACTTTGGTGACTTCCTCTTCGGTGTGGCGTTCCTTTTCTTTTCGCTCGTCATGCTGAGCACAACGGGTCGCGAGCTGGACCTTGAGCATAACGAGGATGTCGTGAATTTCTTTGCCTCCTTCGATACCGACAGCCACTGGACGATAATTATATTCTTATTAATAGGTACGCTCATCACGTGTCTCGTTCAGTCGTCGGCTGCCGTGATGGCCATCACGATACTACTCTGCTCCACCGGCGTGCTGCCGATTTATTTGGGCATTGCCCTGGTTATGGGTGAGAATATTGGTACGACGGCTACGGCCAACTTGGCCGCGTTGGGGTCGGGCACCGAGGCGCGGCGTGCGGCACTGGCTCATTTGCTGTTCAATGTATTTGGCGTGCTTTGGATACTGGTGGTTTTCTATCCCTTTGTCGACATGGTGTGCCGACTTGTGGGATACGACCCCACAGCCTCGGGCCAGCAGGAGCGCCTGCCTGTGGTGCTGGCCATGTTCCATACTTGTTTCAATGTCACCAACACAGCTATCCTGATTGGCTTTATTCCTCAGATGGAACGCGTCGTCTGCTGGCTCTTGCCAAAGCAGGAGCAGTCGCCACAGGAGGAATTCCAACTACGCTACATCCAGGCTAATTTGGTCCAGACGCCCGAAATTGCCGTCCTGCAGGCTCAGAAGGAAATTATCTTCTTTGGCAGCCGCGTGCACAAAATGTTCGGAATGATTAAGGATATGCTTTCCGAAAGCGATACCGCCAATCTCCCCGACCTCTTTGCTCAGGTGGAGAATCAGGAAGACCTGACCGACCAGACGGAGATAACGATTGCACAATACCTGGAACAGGTGAGTGCCGACCACCTCTCGGATGATACGAAAACGAAGATAAGGGAAATGCTGCGCATTGTAGGAGAACTGGAGAGCATCGGCGACTCGTGTCGCAACATGGCTCGTACGATTAACCGCCAGGAGGAACTGAGTCTCACGTTTGGTCCCGAAACTAAGGAACGGATGCAGGCTATGATGAGCCTGTGTGATGCCGCACTGGGGCAAATGGAACAGGCACTCGTGGGTCGGCGCAGTACATTGGATAAAACGGAGTGCTATCGTATCGACCGTGAAATAAAGGAGATGCAACAGCAACTGCGTAATGTTAACATTACGTCGGTCAGCGAACAGCAGTACGACTATGCCGTAGGTACGCTTTTCGATGACTTCATTAACGAGTGTGGAAAACTGAGCAACTACGTTGTTAACGTGGTGCAGGCGAGAGCTGCAACCGCGAGCGAGGTGGCTTAGAATCAGATTACCTCGATACCCAACTTCTCACAAAGCTGAAGGCTCATCTCCTTCAGCTTGAACTTTTGTATCTTGCCAGAGCCGGTCAGGGGGAATTGGTCGATGAAGAACACGTACTTCGGAGTTTTGTAGCGTGCTATCTTACCCTTGCAGAAGTCGCGCACATCCTCGGGTTCCATCTTGACTCCCTCTTCAAGAATGATGAAGGCACCCACTTCCTCGCCATACTTCTTTGAGGGGACGGCAGCCACCTGCACGTCGCGTATGCCAGGCATCTGGTAGAGGAACTCTTCGATTTCGCGGGGATATACGTTTTCACCACCACGGATAATCATATCCTTGATGCGGCCGGTGATGCGATAAAAGCCATTTTCGTCCTTCACTCCAAGGTCTCCCGAATGGAGGAAGCCGTTTTCGTCGATAACTTCGGCTGTGGCTTGTGGGTTCTTGTAGTAACCCTTCATGACGTTGAAGCCGCGACAGCACATCTCGCCCTGTACGCCGACGGGACACTCTTCGTTGGTTTCCGGGTCGAGCACCTTGACTTCGACAAACGGGTAATCGCGGCCAACAGTGGTGCATCGCTGTTCAAATGTGTCGTTGAGGCAGCTCTGAGTCATTCCGGGTGACGACTCCGTGAGGCCGTAGACGCTGGTGATGGTCATATACATCTTGTCACTGACCTGCTTCATCAGTTCTACGGGACAGAGCGAACCAGCCATGATGCCCGTGCGCAAGCAGGTGAGGTCGAACATGTCGAACATAGGATGGTTGAGTTCGGCGATGAACATTGTGGGAACGCCATAGAGGGCAGTGCATCGTTCCTTGTGGATGCTGGCCAGCACGACCAGTGAGTCGAACTTCTCCACCATTACTTCTGTGCAGCCGTGTGTCAGACAGTTCATGGTGGCCAACACCACGCCAAAGCAATGGAACAGGGGCACGCAAACGCATAGTTTATCGTTCTGCGTGAATCCCATATTCTCGCCAGTGAAATATCCGTCGTTTGAGATATTGAAATGGGTGAGCATGACACCCTTGGGGAATCCTGTCGTGCCGCTGGTGTATTGCATGTTGCACACGTCGTGACAATTGACGTTGCGCTTCATGTCATCGAGCACCTGGTCTTCGATGTTCTGGCCTAAGAGCAGCAGTTCGGCCGTATTGTACATGCCACGATACTTCTCCATGCCGATGAAGATGACGTTTTTCATGCATGGGAAACGGTCGCTGTGCAGATGTCCGCGCTCGCAGGTTCTCAGTTCGGGCAGCATCTTGTAGGTCATCTCTACGTAGTCGCACTCCCACGTGCCGTCGGTTATGCACAGTGTGTGCATGTCGGAGTCCTTGCACAGATATTCCAGTTCCGACTGTTTGTAGTTGGTGTTCACGGTGACAAGTACGGCACCAATCTTTGCGGTGGCATAGAGGAAGGTGAGCCAGTCGGGAACGTTGGTGGCCCATATGCCCACGTTTGAGCCTTTTCTTACGCCGATGGAGATGAGGCCTTTGGCCAGGTTGTCGACACGCTCATTGAACTGGCTCCACGTGAAGCGCAGGTTGCGGTCGCTGTATACGATGTATTCCTTGTCAGGGGTTGTGGTGGCCCAATGCTCGAGCCAGTCGCCTAAGGTACGTTCAAAGAGTTGATAACCCTCGCTGCCGGTTTCTGCCGGATATTTCCGTGCCGGTGTGCCATTGTGTTCTGCCATAGGTGAGGGGCTTTAGAATGGGATATAGATGACGGCCAGAACCTTGGCAGCCTTGCCGGGCGTACCATGTACGTGGTGCTTTACAATGCTGTCGTAGAAGATACTGTCGCCTGCCTTCAGTTCATACGTCTCTTTGCCGTAAGCAATGTTTATCTCGCCCTCCAGCACGTAGATGAATTCTTCACCTTCGTGAGCTGATAACTTGAATTCTTTTTCCTCGCTCGGCTGCACGTCGATGATGAAAGGCTCCATGTGGCGCCCGGTCTTTTGTTTGGCCAGGGGATGGTATTCCATGTACTTGCGAGAATCGAGGGCATCGTTCGAGAAACTGATGGTGCTGTCCTGATTGTGCTCCTGACCACGATGGACCACAGGGCCTAAGCTGTCGTTGTCGTCGAGGAACGTGCCCAGGCGCACCCCCAAAGTACGGGCCACCTTAATCAGCGGTCCCAGCGAGGGCAGGTATTGGTCATTCTCGATGGAGTTGATTTGGTCTACCGAAAGGCCACTACGTTCAGCAAGTTCTTCAACGGAGATATTCTTGGATTCTCTGATGCCTTTGATTTTGAATCCAACGGCAGTATTATTGGACATAAATGATATTTAGCTATGATATTGGCTGCAAAGGTACGAATAAGTGGGCGTAATGTCAAGTAATTTTCCAAGAAATCAGTTTCTCCTACACCTGTTGTCAGGGTAGGGGAGTATCCTGATTCCAGGGCGATTCTCACTTATCGTTTTCGGGTGCGATGGTGATTTTCTCTGGGTTAATCTTGTCGCGAATGACGTCGTACACCTTCTTGGCCTTGTAGTCTTTGTCGAAGGGCAGGGGGTAGTTATTGATGCCGAGCCACGAATCGCGGTCGCTGAGATTCCAGAATGTTACACAGTCGATAACGTCGGCATGCTTGCGCAGGGCGCGGAAAATACGTGCGTACTGACGCTGTTGCAGTGTCTTGATATGCTCGCTCACCGTGATTTCGTCTTTGTTGAACTGAAGTTGGCCTCCCATCTCAGTATTGATGCGGACATCGAGTTCCGTCATTTGGATGTGGTTGACAATAGTCTTATACATGCTTATGGCTTTGTCAATCTCTTGTTCCGAAGGGCCGTAGATATTGTAGTGGCCCTGCATGCCTATGCCATCGATGGGGACCCCTTCGGCCTTCAGCTGTTTGACGACGTTGTAGATGCGCTTACTCTTCACGGGGTCGCATTCGTTATAGTCGTTATAATAGAGTAATGCGTTGGGGTCGGCCTCTCGGGCGGCACGGAAGGCTTCGCGTATGAAGTCGTCGCCGGCTATCTTGTAGAGGCGCGATTGTCGGTAGGGGTTTTCTGCTCGCCAGTCATCGGTGATGGCTTCGTTCACCACATCCCAACAATACACGATATCCTTGTATCGACTGACGATTGCCGATACATGGTTTCGGATGCGACGAAGCAACTCTTCTTTCGAAACCTCACCTCCATTCTGGTCAACATATATCCAGTCTCCGATTTGGTTGTGCCAGACGAGGCAGTGGCCACGGAGCTTAATACCATTGGCGCGACAGAAATTGGCAATGCGGTCGGCATTTTCCCAGCTGAACTTGTCCTCGCCATATTGTGTCCTGGCGGGCTTCATGTCGTTCTCGGCCGTGATGCTGTTGAATTCACGCTGTATGAGGGCCATTTGTTCCGGAACCTGCACATTACGCTGGTTCACGGCTACGCCCACCATAAAATAGTCCTTCAGTGCGTCCTTCAGTCCTTGGGCTATGGCATTGCCCGTTGGGAGCATCAGCAGTATGGTGATAATAAAGAGTTTCGAGTTCTTATGATTCATAGTGTCTTACGGGGTTAAAAGGGTATATTATCCGCGTTTCTTCATGACAGCATTGATAACGCGGATGCTGGATACGAGTTTGTCGGTGCTGGTGAAGACGTCTACATTCCAAACGTGACTTGAGCGTCCAAGATGGACGGGGGTGCAAACGGCACGGACGGTGTCGCCTTCATGAGCACTGCTGATGTGGTTGCCGCTAACCTGCATTCCCACAACGGCTTCGTCGGGTTGGCAGGCAATCATGGATCCCAATCCGGCAACAGTCTCGGCTAAAGCCAGCGTGGCTCCGCCATGCAATATGCCAAAGGGCTGACGAGTGCGATGGTCGACGGGCATGGTGGCTTCCACTCGATTGGCGCTCGCAAAAGTGTACTGTATACCCAGATTGCCCATCAGTGTCGTTCCGCTTTGGGCATTCAGGGCATCAATGGGAATATCGGCAACGCGTACTTCTTGCATGATGGCTTTCTCTATGGCCAGTGCTGCACCATCCTCGTCGCAGGAGAGTGTGGTGAAGTCGGCACAGCGTCGCACGCCTTCGGTGGCGTTGGCCATTGCCACACCCGTGCCAGCCATTTGAATCATGTTGATGTCGGCCTCGCCGTCGCCAATGGCAAGTACCTCGCTCATGTCGATGCCCATCTTTTGCACGAGAGCGCTCATGGCATAACTCTTGCCCACTTGGTAGCCCACGATTTCCAGGTAGTAGGGATTGGAGTGGATGGTGTCCATGACACCGTTGAGGTGACGCTGCATATGGCTCTCAAGGCTGGTGAGTGCCTGTTCGTCGTCGCTGACCAACATGATTTCGGCTGGCCAATCGACCATCGTGAGCGATAGCACGTCGTCCTGACGTAGTGTCATGCCATTCATTTTGGCCTCGTCCATAATGTGTGGGTCGCTGATGTCTGTTGATACCACTTCGTTGCCATCATAGTAGGCCATGATGAGACCCATCTTCGCGGCTTTTTTCTCGAGATAGGGCACCATTTGGGGGTCGATGCGACGTTCAAAGAGAATCTGCCCAGACTTGGCTTCCATCACCTGTGCGCCGTTGTATGAGATGATGTAGCCGTCATAGACACCCAAGTCGATGGCTTTTGCCAGGGGGAGTATACCATAGGTGGGGCGGCCGGAAGCCAGAGCGATGCGGATACCCATTTGTTGTACTCTGCGCAGGGTCTGTATGGTGCGCTTTGTTATTTCGCGGTTGCTGTTTAACAGTGTTCCGTCGACATCAAGGACGATGAGTTTGTACTTCATGGTGATATGTTTTATGAGCTGAATATTAGTGTGTGAGTGTGGGATTATGGTGTGCAGAGGGCAATGCAGACTTTGTCTTGCCAGTCGCGGCCCACTTGGGCTCGGGGTATGCCCATGTTGATAATGCTGAAGGCAATTACGTGTCCCTCGGGCGAAGTAGCATAGCCGCTGAGGCTGCTTACTCCGGTTACGGTGCCCGTTTTGGCATGTATGTTACCTTGGGCTGGAGTCTTTTGCATTCGTTTCTCAAGTGTGCCGTCCACACCGGCAATGGGCAGGCTGGGATAGAGCCTCTGGCGAATGTGGTCTTCGCGCCAGGCATACTCAAGCAGTCGGATAAGTAACTCGGGTGTCAGGTAATTATAGAGCGAAACGCCGCTGCCGTCGGCTATCTCGTAGTGGGCCGGTGTGAGCCCCACTTTGCGTATGAGTGCATCGATGTAGCCACGGGCTTCCTTTTGCCCAGCTGCTTTCTTGCCGCTGAGAGCTGCCAGCTGGTAAAACAAGCTTTCGGCATAATAGTTGTCGCTTTTCTTCATCATGCGAGGCAGCACTTGGTCGACGGAGTGACCAATCTCATAAATCAGGCGCGCCTCGCTGGGGCAGGGTGCCTGCACGATGCGGTCGATGTCGATGCCCTTCACTGCCGCATACCGCAGACTTGATATGAGTTCATTGGCGAAGCGGTCTTTTTTGTCCACCAACAAGGGGCTCAGTGGCGTCATATCGTCGTCCCAACACCAACCCCACCCCCAAGGGTTTTGGTCTTTCATCGTAAGGTCGATGCGCACGATACCGGCAATGCTGTCGACCCCGATTTCCTTCAGTGCACGAGCCATCTGCAGCACTTCGCCTTGGCTGAACAGAGGGTCCATGCCTCCAATGAAGCACAGGTCGCCCCAGAGCACGCTGTCGCGCACTTCGCCTGTCAGCAACATTCGGGTGCGCAGGAGATAGTCGGCATTGAAGTAATGCAGGGCGGCCACGGCTGTTACTATTTTCTGGTTGCTGGCCGGGCGCATGCGATGTTGAGCGTTGATGCAGAACAGGTCTCGCCGGTCGGTGAGGTCGCGCACGTAGAGACCCAACTGGGTGGTTTTGAATAAGGGAAGATTCACCAGCGAGTCAAGCCGGCGCTGCATTCGTCCCGTCCAGGTAGCCGTGTCGTCGGGTAGTACGTCGTTTGCGCCTTGTTGCATGCCGCCGGCGTTTTCACCTTTCGCGCACGTATATAGTAATAGGTATAGGAGCAAAATGAATGTCCGTCTCGTTGCCATAGTGATGTCTTTCATGATTTGAATTCTCATGTGCAAAGATAATGTAAAACGACTTAAATGCCAAATATATTGCAACTTCTAGTTCAAATGAGGCCGTATAAGAAATTTATTTCGTAACTTTGCGCTAATGCTGATGCCCAAGTGTGGGATACACATTAGCACATTTTCGTAGAACGAGCGATTACGCTATTATCCTTCTTGAAACTTCGACAACTTCATGACTCTGGATGGTAAGCAGTAACGCTCACGCAGTGTATATAACTACCCCGTGTTCGGGGGGTGATATATGCGTATGGCGTGAGTTTACTTATTACAGAGTCAGGGCGGTCGAAGGCCTCAAGATGCTAATAAGTAATATACTCACGCCTTAATTATATCCATACACGAGATGCATAGTTACAATAAGATATACATAGGTAAGATTATCCAGCAACGCCTGGATGATTCGAACATGAGCTATGCCGAGTTTGCCCGTCGGATTCATGTGGCGCGCACCAGCCTCTACCGCATCTTTGAGAGCAAGAGCATAGACATCGAGCGCCTGATTCTTATTTCCGATGCGTTAGATTACGATTTCATCCATAATGTCTACTTGGCGCCGGAGTCGGCGCTTGCCATTCAGCCGGCAACCATCGTGTTACCTATCGTAGGCGGCCGTGTGCAGACCGGCGGACTTCCTCCTGCCCTGCGGCAACTCCTCAGGGATTCGCTCGACTGATAGGATGTGTTACGTTTTGCAACGCGTGTGTAACAAAGTGAAACGTATGGATGCGGCGTTTTGGCTTGCAGAAGGATTAACTTTGCATAAGTTAACATAATACAACTTTATTTTTATTATTCACCAAAAAACAAAAGCAATGAAAAAGTATCTTTTACTCGTAGGTGCAGTGGTGGCTTTTGCCTCCTGCACATCCATTAGTAAGACTGCCCGTACGGAGAGCATTCCCTACGCCATGTACAATGCCAACGTGGCCGACCTGGAAGTGGGCGATCGCGTAAGTTACACCATGACGCCCTCCAAGAGCATCCGCCGCGCAGGTGATGACAATGTAAAGAAGGCTGCCATTCAGGAGGTGCTGGTACAGAACGGAAACGCCGACCTGCTGGTTGAGCCCCAGTTCGTCATCTCGAAGCGGAAGGGTATGTTCGGTACAAAGATAACCAGCATCACCGTCACTGGTCGTCCGGCCAAGTACAAGAACTTCCGTTCCCTGGACGATAAGGTATGGACCGACCCTGTCTTCCGCGGACATCGTGGCACAAACCTCAACATCTACAAGGGTGTCCCCATGCATCCCGAAGCATGCCCCTTAAAGAAGTAAATTGTAGTTAAAAAAGGAGAACAGAAATATGAAGAAATATATGCTCATTGCAGTGGCAGCACTGATGGCTGCTTCCTGCACTACAACAACGAAGACAGCACGTACCGAGAGTGTACCTTATTCAATGTACAACGCCACGGTGGCCGACCTTGAGGTTTCCCCAAAGCGCATAACCTACACCATGGCCCCCTCCAAGGAGATTCGCTCCGGCGGTGTAGCCAATGTCAAGCAGGCTGCCATTCAGGAGGCGCTGGAAAAGAACGGCAATGCCGACTTGCTGCTGGAGCCGCAGTTCGTACTCTCGCACAAGAAGGGTCCGTTCGGTCTCCTCATCAACAAGGTAACCAGTATCACCGTCACCGGTCGTCCTGCCACATACAAGAACTTCCGCTCGATGAGCGACGATGTATGGACCGACCCTGTTTTCCGTGGTCATCGTGGCACCAGTTTCAATATCTTTAAAGGAGAGAAGAAATGAGACGTTTGGTTGCTATTTTATTTATTGCCTTTCTCTGCGTGCCTGGTTTTGCTCAGAAAACAAACGTATACGAAGGCTTCGACATCTATGGACTGGACACGGCAAAGAAACCGAAAAAGAACAGTTTTGCCATCGATCTGGGCATAGGCCAGCAGTTTAAGTTGGGTGTGCGATGGCAACGCAATTTCGGTCGCTATTTCGCCTGGGATATTCTTGCCTTTAAATACACCCGCGATTGGAGTGAAGAAAACTGGAACTATAGTGATGGTGGAAATGCTGATAACACGAATGAAATAGCCTTGACTACAGGTGTCAGGGGATTCACGCCAGCCTTTGCTAATAAGAAATTAAAGGGTTTCGTGTCCTTTGCTTTAGGATATGGCAGTTGCTGGCATAACGGTTACTGTCAGAACGACTATTCGATGACTTATGGCGTGGAAAAAAGCAATCACTGTGCCATTGACTTCACTTTTGGTCTGCAGATATGCGACCGCTATTCCGTTGCCTATGGCCTTGATGCCATGCAAGGATGCGCCCAAGATGAAATAGATAAGGTCGGACACTCGTTGCGGTTAAGTGTCAACTTTTGAAAAACCCTAAGGAATGAGGCTTCCGTAGTTAATTTTAAGAATGTGAATATAATCTAAATCCAAATCCAAACATCCGGAAGCAAAGAAGGGGGCAAGCCTGTGAAGGTTTGTCCCCTTCCTCATTTTTTAGCCAACTACGTTTCTCGGGAAAGCGAGAAGAGGGTGTGGAAGTTAGTATGCATTTGCCGAACGAGTGAATCCAGTGTGATGTGCCGTTGCTGAGCTACGTTTTCGTAGAGCTCATTAATGGGGTGGAGCGAATCGTCGTCGGTTTCAAGGAGCAGCCGGTCGAGGGGGCATGCTTGCAGCGCCTTCGCATTGAAGTGATGGCCGAAACTGAAATAGAATCCGTGGGGCAGCAGTTGTTCCAGTTGCTGGGTAGAACCGCGGTAGCCATGCCAGATGATGGGTTGGCGGGCATGGAGTTCGTGGCGGATGCGCAGTACGTCGTCGATGGCACGCACGCAATGCAGGAAAAGCGGAAGTTGCAGTTCTTCGCTTAGTGCTACCTCCTCGCGAAAGACAAGGAGTTGCTGGTCATAGGGAGTATCGCAGAGCCTATCCAGCCCACTCTCCCCAATGGCCATAATGTTTGTTTTATGTGGTGGAACGGGCTGTGAGAGATGCCACGGATGGCGCCCACGGGTGTCCACTCCGTCCTGAATGACGCGTTCGCCTCTCAACGAGGGATGGTGTGTGTGAAAGTCGATGTATTCCTTCATCCCTTCATGGTACGGGGTCGTAGCCGCTGCCGCCCCAGGGGTGACAGCGCAGGATGCGACGGATGGCAAGGTAGAGGCCTCGGATGGGGCCATGTTTCTGAATAGCCTCGACGGCATACTGGCTGCAAGTAGGTGTAAAGCGGCACGAGGGAGGCGACAGTGGTGAAATGAACCGCTGGTAGAAACGTATGGGTGCGATGAGCAACGATGATAAGAGTTTACCAATCATAGTGTCTCGGCAATGCGTTGCAGCAGAATCTTTATTTTGTTCTCTATGGTGGGATAGTCGAAGAGGTCGTCGCTCAGCCAGATAAAGGCCAGGTCGAGTTTGCGGCCTTCCAGTGCGGGAGCATTGAGCAGTAGTTGCTTGTTGAGGCGGTATGCTTCGCGTATGAGGCGTTTGGTGCGGTTGCGGTCAACGGCATGCTTGAAGTGGCGCTTGGATACGGTGATGAGGATGCTGACGGCTTCTTGTTCGCCATCTGTTTCGCCTCGCTCTCTAAAAACGACTCGCAGGGGGTAGGCCGAAATGGCTCGGCTACCTCCTGCAAACAGTGTTTCTATACGTTTTTTGCTACACAGTCGCTCGGCTTTCTTGAAGGTGTGCCGCGACTGGATGGTCATGCGTTGTTCTCCTTGATGTAGTCAGCCAGTGCCGAAGTGATGCTGGCGTATTTAGGTGTGGGCGCTTCGAGCTGTACGGTGAGTCCTGCGTCTTTGGCGGCCTGTGCTGTTTGAACACCAAATGTGCCGATGGCAATCTTGTCTTGCTTAAAGTCGGGGAAGTTCTTCAGCAAGGCCGAAATGCCGCTGGGGCTGAAGAAAATGAGCATATCGTAGTCGAAGGGCTCGTCAGGGGTGAAGTCGTTGCTCACGGTGCGATACATCACGCCTTGGGTGAATTGCAGTTTCTTGCTTTCGAGCAGATTTTGAATCTCGTCGCCGTGGACGTCGCTCATGGGCACGAAGTAGCGCTCGTTCTTGTGCTTCACCATGGTAGGCAAGAGGTCGTTGATTTTACCTGTGGAACCGAAGAACACCTTACGCTTCCGATACTGCACGTACTTTTGGATGTAGAGAGCCACAGTTTCTGTGATGCAGAAGTATTTCATGTCTTCGGGGATGGTGATGCGCATCTCCTTACACTGGTTAAAAAAGTGGTCGATAGCGTGGCGCGAGGTGAAGATGATAGCCGTGTGGCTAAGTATGTCTATCTTCTGTGCGCGAAATTCGCGTGGTGTGAGACTTTCAACTCTGATAAATGGGCGGAAAACGATTTCTACACCGTATTTCCTCTCGATATCGAAGTAGGGCGACTTGTCAGAGGATGGTTTGGGCTGCGATACCAGAATCTTCTTTATCATCATTTAATGTCCTAATATTTTACTATCAAATTTTCGGTCATGATAGCCAATAGCTTCCACAATGCAAGTAGTGGCATGATTTCCAAGGCGCAAAGGTACGCAAAAAGATGCAATACGCCATAACTTTTGGAAAAAAAGATGTTATAGGCCTTGAAAGTAAGCAAAAATTTAATGCTTAGGAGAATAAAAAGAAATAAGGTGACGGTTTTTTCAAACGGAGCGATGAAAAAAATGTAGATTATCAAGAGTGGGAAAAACAGCAAAACTTCGACATAATTGAGATAGGCGCAAGCGTCATTCCACGTTTTTTGTTGAGATTTCGGAAAAAATATCCAGTTGACAAGACTGCTCATGATTCGCTTTACGGCGAACATGGCGAGCAGGCTGACCACGTAGAGTCCCATCATCATGTGGGGCGAAAGCTGCACGAAGAAAAAGTCGAAAGTGTGTTGGGCATAGGCAAAGATGGCCAGACCGCCAAGCAGGCTCAGCAGTATGATGGTAATCTTCCGTGTGTAGTTCTCGATGCTTGTTTCCACGGGGAACAGGCTTTTGTGTTCGCGTGTGGCAAAGAAGAAGTCCTTGGTTTGCTGTTTCAGCTGTTGTTTTGTCTTGTTGAAGCAGTATATCAGGATGCACAGTGCGATAAGCAGTGCGCCCACCACGATGTCGTCGCGCTGCAGGGAGTAGGGCCTTGGTTCGGCGGCTTGCCCCCAAGTGCGATAGGGCAGTTCGGGGTGCAGCAGTGTGTTGTCGTGGAAGAATCCGTCGACGAGGTCGGGACGGAACTCCATCCCCGTGACCGCTATGGTGCTGTCTTTGCCTGTTGCAACAGAGTCTATCAGCAACTCTTCTCCCATTTCCCTTTACTCTTTTCTTCTCTTAAATCTTAGCGAAGCGGCGCACGCTCTCGTCGATGAGTGGCGTGTTGAATACCATGTCGATGGCCTGTTCGGCAGTTGTGGCCACGCGCCAGATGTCGCGGTGCTCGTTTCGCATGAAGTTTTCCTCCATCGAGCGTTCCAGGTGTTTGAGCAGGAAGTCGTAGTAGCCGTCGACATTCAGGATGACGATGGGCTTCAGGTAGACTCCCAGCTGTTTCAGGGTGACGATTTCAAACAGTTCGTCCAGTGTCCCACAGCCGCCGGGCAGCACGATGGCGGCGTCCGTCATGTCGTTGATGGTTTGTTTGCGGCTCTCCATGTCGGGCGTCTCGATGAGTTGGGTCAGTCCCTTGTGGTGCCAGTTTTGTTCAATCATGAACTTTGGGATGACGCCAATCACCTTTCCGCCAGCCTCCAGGGCGGCGTCCGATGCTGCCTGCATGAGTCCCATGTTCCCGGCTCCGTTCACCTGTGTCACTCCTCGTTGTGCCAGTCCGCGGCCCAGTTGGCTTGCCACTTCGTAGTAGATGGGTTTAATCTTGGTGCTCGACGCACAGTAGATGGCCACTGCTTTTATGTCGTTCATAGTGCGAATGCCTTCTTAATGCGTTCTACGTAGTCCAGCTTTTCCCAGGTGAAGAGTTCCACGTCGATGGTTTTGGTTTCGTGGTAGAGCGAGGTATAGGTTTTCTTCACCCACTGCGGTTCGCGTCCCATGTGGCCGTAGGCTGCTGTCTCCTCGTAGATGGGGTTGCGCAGTTTCAGTCGCTGTTCTATGGCGTAGGGGCGCAGGTCGAAGATTTCCTTTATCTTATTTGCTATCTCGGCATCGCTCAGGGAGACGTGGCTTCTCTGGTATGTGTCGACGAAGATGCTCACGGGTTCGGCCACTCCGATGGCGTATGATATCTGCACCAGCATTTCATCGGCCACTCCGGCTGCCACCATGTTTTTGGCAATGTGTCGGGCTGCATAGGCTGCCGAGCGGTCGACCTTCGATGGGTCTTTGCCCGAGAAGGCTCCTCCGCCGTGGGCACCCTTTCCGCCATAGGTGTCGACGATGATTTTGCGTCCCGTCAGTCCGGTGTCGCCGTGCGGGCCACCGATGACGAATTTGCCTGTGGGGTTCACGTGGTAGGTGATTTGGTCGTTGAACAGAGCCTGCACCTTGGGGTTGTGGATGGTGGCTTTCACGCGGGGGATAAGAATGTCGATGACGTCTTGGCGGATGCGTTGCTGCATACGCTCGTCGGTGTCAAATTCGTCGTGCTGGGTCGAGACTACGATGGTGTCGATGCGCACGGGGCGGTTCTGCTCGTCGTACTCGATGGTGACTTGGCTCTTGGCGTCGGGTCTGAGGTAGGTCATCTGCTGCCCTTCGCGACGAATGTCGGCCAGCACGCGGAGCAGCCGGTGGGCCAGGTCGAGCGACAGCGGCATGTAGTTTTCTGTTTCGTTGGTAGCGTAGCCGAACATCATGCCTTGGTCGCCGGCACCTTGGTTTTCGCGGTCCTCTCGGTCGACGCCGCGGTTGATGTCGTCACTCTGTTCGTGGATGGCCGAGAGCACTCCGCATGAGTTTCCTTCGAACATGTATTCGCTCTTGGTGTATCCGATGCGGTTGATGACTTCGCGGGCGATGCGTTGCAGGTCGACGTAGGCTTTCGATTTCACTTCGCCGGCCATAATCACTTGTCCGGTGGTGACCAGTGTCTCGCAGGCCACTTTCGATTCGGGGTCGAAGGCCAGCAGTTTGTCGAGTACGGCGTCGGAGATTTGGTCGGCCACCTTGTCGGGATGACCTTCCGATACTGATTCAGAGGTAAAAAGATAATTCATAGTACACAATTTATTATTCATAATTGTGTGGTGCGAATCAGGCTGTGCGCAGTGATGTTGCGTGGTGGGAATGCGTGACGGGTTCGTCGTTTTAGCATTTTTTATTGTGGTTGCAATCAGCCCAAATCTGTCCACATGTTACTTTTCTCTTTGCAAAGTACTGAAAAACGGAAGCCGATTGCTCGCCCTCCGCTTTCAGTACCCAGAGCCGGGGTCGAACCGGCACGGGTTGCCCCACTGGTGTTTGAGACCAGCGCGTCTACCGATTCCGCCATCTGGGCT
>SAMEA3663184__coassemble_50_pt1 | contig 29521 bp, 25 predicted proteins | sample SAMEA3663184__metabat2_low_PE_010 | metagenome-assembled genome bin SAMEA3663184 (sample SAMEA3663184) | pig gut metagenome | biome: pig gut; feature: pig-associated habitat; material: faeces | place: Denmark | collected 2012 | reverse complement strand
TTCAAGCTCTTTACTGCAATTGAGATTGCCATTGAGATTGCTTGCGGATTTTAGGTTAATAATATTTGTTGATTGTTATCTGATTGATTCAATGACCACAAAAAGAAAACGTGGACTACTTACTTCGCCTACGTATTCTTAGGTATTGGGGATAACCTATGCTGCTTAAACGAGTAAAAGCCCACGCCATCGGCGTGAGCATCCGAGCCATTACTCTTGCAGCATTCTTCAAATTCCCCAATTCTTAGAATACAAGAACTAAAGCGGACGCTTCTTCCTATATGTCTTTGTTACAACTTATCTGTTCATGGGCGTAATGAATTAATGTTTGGTTATATATTCCGGAGCATCGTCTTCGGCCACGTAGGGCACAGTATTATCGGCAAACATGCCGTCGAAACTGAGGTCTTCGTCTATCTGCGGCCAATGGATACCGCCGTATGAGAGATAGAAATCCTGGCGTTGTTCGGCAGTTGCATTTGCCAGACGAGGCCATTCGGAAAAAGCATAGCTCGCCCGTCTGCCATCTTTCGTCTCGGCATATACGTGAGTATCATCTACCCACACCCTTTCGATGTTCTGTTTTCCTATCATCCTTTTTATCCGAATTCACATCCATCCTTCGAGACATGCACATGAATGGGTTCGTGGGGCAAATATACAAACTATTTGCGAAAGGACGGGAAGGATATCGGACATTTTCAGCAAATTAGGGACAAAAACGTTGCCGATGTCGGGGAAAAACTTTACATTTGTAGAGTATTAGCATTAACTTTAATAATAATCTTAATTACTATGACAGCAAAACAAGTTATCGAATCGGGCAAGGCTGTGCTCGGCATTGAGTTTGGCTCAACCCGTATTAAGGCAGTTCTCATCGACCCAGAGAACAAGCCCATTGCTCAGGGAAGCCACACGTGGGAGAACCAGTTGGTAGACGGATTGTGGACCTACTCTACCGAAGCCATTTGGTATGGCCTTCAGGACTGCTACGCCGACCTCAGGAAGAATGTGATGAAAGAATATGACTGCGAGATAGAGACGCTGGCCGCCATTGGTTTCAGTGCCATGATGCACGGCTACATGGCCTTCAACGAAAAGCAGGAGATTCTGGTGCCCTTCCGCACGTGGCGCAACACCAACACGGGCAGGGCCGCTGCCGAGCTGAGCAAGCTTTTCGTCTACAACATCCCCCTGCGCTGGAGCATATCGCACCTCTACGAAGCCATACTGAACAACGAGGAGCACGTGCCCAACATCAAGTATCTGACCACGCTGGCAGGCTATGTTCACTGGCAGGTTACGGGCCAGTTCGTATTGGGCGTTGGCGATGCCTCAGGCATGATTCCCGTCGACCCCGCCACAAAGACCTACGATGCCGAGATGGTTCGCAAGTTCGACGAGCTGATTGCTCCGCATGGTTTCTCGTGGAAGTTGCTCGACATACTGCCCAAGTCGCTGAATGCCGGTGAGAACGCTGGTTTCCTCACCCCAGAGGGTGCCTTCCGTCTCGACGTCAGCGGCCACCTGAAGCCTGGCATCCCCGTATGTCCTCCCGAGGGCGACGCAGGCACCGGTATGGTTGCAACAAACGCTGTTCGCCAGCGCACGGGCAACGTATCGGCCGGCACGTCGAGCTTCTCGATGATTGTCCTCGAGCGTCCTTTGTCGAAGCCCTACGAGCCCATCGACCTGGTGACCACACCCGACGGCTCGCTCGTGGCTATGGTTCACTGCAACAACTGCACCAGCGACATCAACGCTTGGGTGAACATCTTCAAGGAGTACCAGCAGTTGCTTGGCGTGAAGCAAGACATGAGTGACCTCTACGGCACGCTGTTCAACATTGCTGCTCAGGGCGACCCCGACTGCGGTGGCGTTGTGTCGTACAACTACTTCTCGGGCGAGCCCGTTGCCGGACTGATGGACGGACGCCCCTTGGTCGTTCGCTCGGCCACCGACAAGTTCAACCTGGCCAACTTCATGCGTGCCCACCTCTACGGCGCAATCGGCGTATTGAAGCTGGGCAACGATATCCTGTTCAACGAGGAGCGCATCCGTGTGGACCGCATCATGGGTCATGGTGGCTACTTCACCACGCCTCAGGTGGGCCAGCGCATGCTTGCAGCAGCCCTCAACTCGCCCATCTCTGTCATGTCGACTGCGGGCGAAGGCGGTGCCTGGGGTATTGCCCTGCTGGCAGCCTACGTTGTGAACAACCCCGACAAGCTGTCGCTGGCCGACTATCTCGACCGCGTAGTCTTTGCCGGCAACACTGGCGTTGAGGTTCGCCCCACTCCCGAAGACGTGGCCGGCTTCAACCGCTACATCGAGAACTACAAGGCCGGTCTGCCCATCGAGAAGGCCGCTACGGAATGTAAGAAGTAACCCCTTTATCACCATCTGGGTTCCCATCCGCCCCAAGTCTCTAATAGCCTGGGGCGGATTTCTTTGTTTTCCTCCAGCCAAAGCAAAGCGTCGCGAAGGACGTCGCAAAGCGTCGCGAGGGGCAAAGCAAAGCGTCGCGAGGGGCAAAGCAAAGCGTCGCGAGGGGCGCCACAAAGCGTCGCGAAGGACGTCGCAAAGCGTCGCGAGGGGCATCGCAAAGCGTCGCGAGGGGCGTCACAAAGCGTCGCTACGCGCGTGGGTCAGAAATATTTAGGACAGAAATTTACACCGACAAAACAAAACAGACACAAGCAGACTACTACGAGACGACGTAGCAAGTTCGTCATGCTTGTTTTCATACCTTATTATATTATATAACAGCAGGGGCAAAGATAAACAAAAAGAGAAAAAAGCGACGTTATGGTCTCAAATTACGGATATTAGACAGAAATAAACGTGAAATTTGATATTTTTTAACATTATATAGTGGGGTTATAAAATGTTTTATTAACTTTGCGTCAATTATGTTCTAAACAAAAATACGTTATGAATGAGAATAATAAGCCATACGTAATCGGACTTGACCTTGGTGGTACTAACTCTGTGTTTGGCATCGTAGACAATAATGCCAACGTTATTGCTGAAACATCGGTGAAGACTCGCGGCCACAACGACAATGCCCAGCAATACGTGGACGACTGCGTGGTGGAACTGCGCAAGATAATCGACCAAGTGGGTGGTATAGAGAAAATTGGCGCCATGGGTATCGGTGCTCCCAACGGAAACTATTATACCGGATGTATCGAATTTGCACCCAACTTGTCTTGGGCTCATGACGTAGTGCCCCTGGCCAAGATGTTTAGCGACGCACTGGGTATTCCCGTGGCCATGACCAACGACGCCAACGCGGCAGCCATAGGTGAGATGACCTACGGCGCAGCAAAAGGCATGAAGAACTTCATCATGATTACCCTGGGCACGGGCGTGGGCAGCGGCATCGTGGTGAACGGCCAGATGGTGTATGGATGCGACGGCATGGCAGGCGAACTGGGACACGTCATTGTGGAGAAAAACGGACGTACCTGCGGCTGTGGCCGCAAAGGTTGCCTGGAGGCCTACTGCTCAGCCACAGGCGTGGCTCGCACGGCACGCGAAATCATATCCAACACCAATAAACCCACCCTGTTGCGTGACATTCCTCTCGACCAGATTGAAAGCAAGGACGTGAGCATCGCTGCTGGAAAAGGTGACGAGGTGGCTAAGGAAATATTTGAGTACACGGGTCGCATACTGGGCGGAGCATGTGCCGACTTTGCGGCTTTCAACAGCCCCGAGGCATTCATCTTCTTCGGCGGGCTCACCAAGGCCGGCGACCTCATCATGGAACCCATCCGACGCGCTTATAACGAAAACGTGCTGAAAATCTACAAGGGCAAGGCAAAGATGCTCATCAGCCAACTCGACGATGCAAAAGCTGCCGTGCTGGGCGCCAGTGCGCTGGGATGGGAAATCGTTATGGAGCGAGGAACTGCCATAAGTGCAAATGCTATATAAAAGCAACATATTTTATTAACCAACCAATAAAAACGTTATGATTAAAAAAGGTTTTCTACTGGTGGGCCTGATAATTACGACAGCCACCTTGTCATCGTGCATTGACAAAGACTACGACCTTGAAGACATCGACAAGACAATCGCTATTGGTTCCAACGATCAAGTGTTTTGGATGCCTAACAGCAGTACCGACGACATCGAACTTGGCAACTTCATAGAACTTGGAGATGGTGACTACATTCAACTTGAAAAGGATGAGAACGGAGAAGAGTTCTATTGCATCAAGGCCAGTGGTACAGACGCTATCAACGTGACGATACCTGCTTACGCCCCCGCGAACGCGGAACTTTCATTTTCCCTGACAGCATCCTCCCCCATCGACCTGACGTCAAAACCCAGCAGCTTGGACGAACTTAGGCTCGACCTGCTGAACCCCATGCTGCTATTGGACATTAAGAACGACGCATCCGTCAACGTCGATTGCAAGATGAAATTCGGCTGCACGACCAATGGTGTATTGGAGCCCGAGGGTATCAATCTCGCAGCCGTCAAGGCACCCGGCAACTCCACAACTCATTTCTGCTTCAGCGACACCCAAGTTGAAAGCCCATGGGAATATGGCGGTAAAAGTTACCAGTGGGGCCAGTCGACGAACCTACACAACAAAGTGATGGACCTTCCTGACCAAGTGCAGCTAATCATGGAAAACATCAAACTGACCACCACGGCTCCTACGACGACTGAAATCAAAAAGGACATCAATGTAACATTCACGCTGTACTCGCCCTTGAAGGCTGGTCCAAACTTCGTAATTACCAACGAAAGCAACGAAGATGGCCTTTACAACGAGCTTGAGATGGACGACGACACAGACATCAACATCAAGGCTATCCGCCTTGAGGCCGACATCGAGAACAAGATGCCCATCGACCTTCAACTTGAGGCCAGCGCTATCGACGAGAAAAACAACCCGATAGACAACATTAAGGTCCTGCAAACCCAAAAGGCAGAAGCCGGCAAGAGCACAAAGATCAGCCTAACACTGGAGACCAAAGACGGTAGTGCCTTCACTAAATACTTGAAGAAGGACGCCACTAAAAAACTTGATGGCGTGAAGCTTGTCATCAAGGTCACAGGTAACGCTACCAGTAGCTCAGAACCCTTGCGCCCCACCCATAAGGTGAAGATCAAGAACATGCGACTCGGTGTTGTTGGCGGTGTAAGTTTTTCTCTTGACTAATATAATCCCTAAACGACAGAAACTATGAAAAGAATATTTCGCATTGCTTTTGCAATATCAGCATTCCTGTTCGTACAGGGACATGCTTCAGCGCAAAACCTGAGTAGCGCATATTTCCTTGACGGATACGCACAAGGCCACGAGTTGAATCCGGCCAAGGAATACGACCGCAAGGGTTATTTCGGCTTCCCTCTCAGCAACCTGAACATCGGCATTAAGGGTAATATTGGCGTGAAGGACGTTCTCTACAAGAACCCCAACGGTTCTGGTCTTGTTACCTTCCTGCATCCCGATATCAGCATCGATGAAGCGATGAGCGGATTCAAGAACAACAATAAAATGCTCAGCGACATGCGCATCGACGTCATCAACGTTGGTTTCCATGCCTTTAAAGGCTACAACACCATCAACGTGGGTGTACGTTCAAACTTCGGTTTCAACGCGCCTTATGAAATATTTGAGCTGGCAAAGAACCTTAGCAACAAGGACTATGACATAAGCGACTTTGGTGCGACAGCCATGGCTTGGGGCGAAATCGGCCTCGGCCACAGTCATCAAATTAATAAGGCGTGGCGTATTGGCGGTAAGTTCAAACTCCTCATTGGTGGAGCCTATGCCAAACTCAAGATGGACAACCTGAGCCTTAACCTTCAGGATCCCAACCAATGGACCGCAACTGCCAATGCAACAGTAGAAGCTGGCGTAAAGGGCTTTACCTGGGGAGAGACTGAAACGAAGGTTGACAACAGCGGAAATACCTACGAGCGCATTGACTTTGATAACATGGATATCAAAAACCCCGGCATCAACGGCTTTGGTGCAGCCTTTGACTTAGGTTTCGAATGGGACCTCGAGCAGCAGTTCAATGTTAAAGGGCTGAAGGTTAGTGCATCTATCCTTGACTTGGGCTTCATCAAGTGGAAGGACGTTGCCATTGCCCGTAACAATGGTGACCCATTCACCTTCGACGGTTTCAACGACATTAAGGTTAAGGACGGAAGCGGAACAAAGATTGACGACCAGATTGACAAACTGGGCGACGACCTTGAGGATTTGTATCGTCTGCAGGATGATGGCATGAAGAGTAAGTCCACCCCCCTCGGTGCCACGCTGAACGTAGCTGTTGAGTACGCTCTGCCCAGCTACCGTCACCTGAAGTTCGGTTTCCTCAGCACCACTCGCATCCAGGGTGTATACAGCTGGAACGAAGAGCGTCTGGCCGTTACCGTGAGCCCAGCAAAGATGTTCGAAGTCAGCGCCAACGCCGGTGTCGGCACATTAGGTGCCAACGTGGGTTGGATTATCAACTTCCATCCTCGCGGTTTCAACCTCTTCTTCGGCTCTGACCACTGCATTGGAAAGTTCAGCAAACAGGGTGTCCCCCTGCGCAGCAACTACGATTTCTGCATGGGTATCAACCACCCCATCGGCAAGAGCCGCATAAAGAAATAATTGCGGCAACGACAATTCATCCTTTAAAACATAGCAAAGAAGCGGCATCCTTTTGGGGTTGCCGCTTCTTATTTTCTATTGCATGGTATGACAAAATGGCTGTCGAGGCCCGTATGACAACGTGGTTTCTGCTCCACCGAAATAACATACTTATCGTGAAGTTAAACAATTTATTACAAAGCAAACATCTATTACACCATTTTTTTTGTATCTTTGCACGGATTCTATATTTATTAAGGTATAAGGAGATATGCTTAGAATAGCCGTACAATCCAAAGGCCGTCTGTATGAAGATACCATGAGTCTGCTATCAGAGGCCGGTATTAAAATACCAAGCAGCAAGCGAACCTTGCTTGTTGAAAGTACAAACTTCCCCATTGAAGTACTATATCTGCGTGATGACGATATTCCCCAAAGCGTCGCTTCCGGCGTTGCCGACCTTGGCATCGTGGGACAAAATGAGTTTGAGGAACGGCAGGAGCAGGCTGAGATTATTCGCACCCTGGGCTTTAGCAAATGCCGTCTGTCGTTAGCCATACCCAAGTCTGTCAATTATCCGGGCCTCTCATGGTTCGAGGGGAAAAAGATTGCAACCAGCTATCCCGGCATCTTGCGCCGTTTCATGCAGAAGAACGGCATCAACGCCGACATTCACGTCATTACGGGCAGCGTGGAGATTAGCCCGGGGATAGGACTTTCCGATGCCATTTTCGATATCGTGTCCAGTGGTAGCACGCTGGTTAGCAACAACCTGCGTGAGGTGGAAATCGTGATGAAGAGCGAAGCCCTTCTCATTGGCACTCCCAACATGAGTGTCGAGAAGCGCGCTGTGCTTGATGAACTGCTGTTCCGCATCGAAGCCGTCAAGAACGCCGAGGATAAGAAATACGTACTGATGAACGTTCCCACGGAAAATCTCGATGCCATCATAAAGGTGTTGCCTGGCATGAAGAGTCCCACGGTGATGCCACTGGCCACACCGGGGTGGAATAGCGTGCACACGGTTATCGACGAGAAAAGCTTTTGGCAAATCATAAGCCAGTTGAAGGAACTGGGCGCCGAAGGCATCCTGGTAATTCCCGTTGAGAAAATGATACTCTAAGGGCCTTAACGAATTGAGCATGAAAGTATACAGATACCCCGAAGAGAAAGAGTGGGCTCAACTGCTGAAACGCCCCACAAAGGATGCGGCCCAGTTGAACGACACCGTGTCATCTGTGCTGCGCGAAGTACGCGAGCGTGGTGACGAAGCAGTACGCGAGTTTGAAGAACGTTTCGACAAGGTACGTCTCGACACGCTCGCTGTCAGCGAGGCGGAGATGAAGGAAGCCGAAACACTGGTCAGTCTTGAACTGAAAGAGGCTCTGGAACTTGCCCATCGCAACATCTACACCTTTCATGCCGCCCAACGTTTTGAGAGTCGCAAATGCGAGGTTGCCAATGGCATTACATGCTGGCAAAAGGCAATCCCCATCGAACGTGTAGGACTCTACATCCCCGGTGGCACTGCCCCACTGTTCAGCACAGTCCTGATGCTTGCCACACCGGCCAAGATAGCCGGATGCAGCAACATTGTTCTTTGCACGCCTCCCAACCGTGAGGGCAAGGTGAACCCAGCCATCCTGGTTGCTGCTCGTATTGCCGGTGTCAGCAACATCTTCAAGATTGGCGGAGTGCAGGCCATTGGTGCTATGGCATACGGAACAGAAAGCGTCCCCAAGGTCTACAAGATATTCGGTCCGGGCAATCAGTTCGTGATGTGCGCCAAACAGCAAGTATCGCTCCACGACGTGGCCATCGACATGCCTGCAGGGCCAAGTGAAGTGGAGGTGCTGGCCGACCACACGGCCCGTCCCGACTTTGTTGCAGCCGACTTGCTTTCACAAGCCGAGCACGGAACCGACAGTCAGGTGCTGCTTGTGACGACATGCGAGGAACTTATCCCCAAAGTGCAGGATGAAGTTGAACAACAGCTGTCACGACTTCCCCGTAAGGATATTGCCACGCAAGCTATTGAGCATAGCAAAATCATCCTTGTCCGCGACCGCGATGAAATGATGCGCATGACAAACCAATACGCACCCGAGCACCTCATCATAGAAACGGAATACTACAACGAACTGGCTGAGCGCGTGGTAAACGCAGGCAGTGTGTTCCTTGGCCACCTGACACCAGAGAGCGCAGGCGACTATGCAAGTGGCACCAACCACACACTGCCCACCAATGGCTACGCCGTGGCATATAATGGCGTAAACCTTGATAGCTATCAGCGTAAAGTAACCTTCCAAGAACTGACACCCGAGGGCATCGACACTATTGGTCGCGCAGTGGAGTTGATGGCCGCCAGCGAGCAATTGGATGCTCACCGCAATGCAATGACCTTAAGAATCAAAAACAAATGAAGCTCCAAGAATTAGTACGCCCCAACATACTCAGGCTTACTCCATACAGTTGTGCCCGAAACGAGTTCAACGGAATGAATGCCCATGTGTTTCTTGATGCTAACGAGAATCCCTACAATGCAAACTTGAACCGCTACCCCGACCCACTGCAGGAGGACTTGAAGAAGGATATTGCCAAGGTGAAGGGAGTGCCTGCTGAAAATATATTCCTGGGCAACGGCAGTGACGAAGCCATCGACCTTATTTACCGAATCTTCTGCGAGCCAAGGGTGGACAACGTTGTGGCCATTGCCCCAACTTACGGCATGTATGAGGTTTGCGCCGACATCAACGACGTTGAATATCGTCCCGTACTGCTCAATGAGGACTTCCAACTCGATGCCGACAAATTGCTGGAAGCCTGCGATGCCCACACCAAAGTCATTTGGATATGCTCGCCCAACAACCCAACCGGAAATTTGCTTGAACGCCAGCAGATTGAGAAAGTGCTGACGACGTTCCAAGGCATTGTCGTCATCGACGAGGCCTACAGCGACTTTGCTCAGGAACGTCCCTTCCGTTACGAGTTAGCCAACTATCCCAACATTGTCGTGCTGAACACCTTCAGCAAGGCTTGGGCTTGCGCGGCCATCCGCTTAGGCATGGCCTTTGCCTCTAACAACATCATTTCGCTGTTCAACAAAGTGAAATACCCATACAATGTGAACCTGCTTACCCAGGAGAAAGCCATCGAGATACTTCACTCCCCAGGCAAGATACAACAATGGCTTAGCATAATCACCACCGAACGCGCCCATCTGTTACCGGCAATCGGCGAATTACCCATTTGTCAGCACATCTATCCCACCGACTCCAACTTCTTCCTTGTTCGCGTGACAGATGCTGACGGCATCTATAGATATCTGGTAGAGCGCGGCATCATCGTGCGCAACCGCAACCGCGTGGCGCTATGTGGCAACTGCCTTCGTATCACTGTCGGAACGCCACAGGAAAACTGCGAGCTGCTCTCGGCCCTACGTCAATACAAATCATGAAGAAGATATTATTCATCGACCGCGACGGCACTATCCTGCGCGAACCCGAGGACGAGCAGATTGACTCGTTCGAAAAGTTCCAATTCGTGCCTGGCGCCATCTCAACCCTCCGTTTTCTGCGCCGCCACACCGACTACCTATTTGTTTTGGTCAGCAATCAGGATGGCTTGGGCACGCCCTCGTATCCCGAGAGCGACTTTTGGCCCACCCACAACCTTATGCTCGAGGTGCTGCACAGCGAGGGAGTGGAGTTCGATTCCCAACACATCGACCGCTCGTTCCCCGAGGATAATCTGCCCACCCGCAAACCGGGCACTGCCATGCTGACGCCCTATCTCGACGGAACATTTGACCTGGCTAACAGCTATGTCATTGGCGACCGCGAGAGCGACGCTCAACTGGCACACAACCTTGGCTGCAAGTCCCTCATCCTGTCGCCGGCAGTGGATTGGGCCAAGGTTTGTGAAATCGTGTATGCCGGCGAACGCACGGCCGAGGTTAGCCGCACGACCCGCGAAACGGACATCCAAGTCTGTGTAAACCTGGACGGCAATGGAAAGGCCGACATACACACTGGCCTTGGCTTCTTCGACCACATGCTTGAACAGATTGCCAAGCACGGAAACATTGACCTCATGATAAAATGCCAGGGCGACCTGCATGTCGACGAGCACCATACCATCGAGGATACGGCACTGGCTTTGGGCGAGTGTCTGGCTCGCGCCCTTGGCGACAAGCGCGGTATTGAGCGCTATGGCTACTGTCTGCCTATGGACGACTGCCTGTGCCAGGTTGCACTCGACTTTGGCGGCCGCCCATGGCTCGTGTGGGATGCCGAGTTCCATCGCGAACGCATTGGCGAGATGCCCACCGAGATGTTCCTCCACTTCTTCAAGAGCCTGAGCGATGCAGCTCGCATGAATCTCAACATCAAGGCCATTGGCGACAACGAGCACCACAAGATAGAGGGCATCTTCAAGGCTTTGGCCCGTGCGCTGAAGATGGCCGTTCGTCGCGACATCGAGCACATGCAACTCCCCTCGTCCAAAGGAATCCTGTAACACACACCTCGCAAGATGCTTCACTATCCCTCACAATTGTTAGAACGCGCCGTCGACGAGTTTGCCAAGCTGCCCGGCATTGGTTCAAAGACAGCCATGCGCCTTGTCCTTCACCTGCTGCGCCAAGACGTGAAGGCTGTGGAGGCCTTCGGGCAAAGCATCATCCGCCTCAGACAGGAAGTGAAATTCTGCCACATCTGCCACAACATCTCCGACACGGAGACCTGTGACATTTGCAGCAACCCACGGCGCGACCAGTCGACCATCTGTGTGGTGGAGAACATCCAAGACGTGATGGCCATCGAAGCCACCCAACAATATCGGGGCACCTACCATGTGCTGGGCGGAGTCATATCCCCCATGGACGGCATTGGCCCCAGCGACCTGCACATCCAGAGCCTCGTAGAGCGTGTTGCCCAGGGCAACATCTCGGAAGTCATCCTGGCACTTAGCCCCACGATGGAAGGCGACACGACCAACTTTTACCTCTACCGCAAGCTTAGCGACTCAAACGTAAAGATTAGCGTCATTGCCCGCGGCATTGCTCAAAACGACGAGCTGCAATACACCGACGAAGTCACGCTTGGCCGCTCAATCGTAAACCGAACACTATTCAACGTCAGCATATGAGCAACCTGCTATACATTCTTCAAGCCCTGTTATATTTGTTGGCCATAGGCTCAATTCCCGTAGCTCTGACCAAAAGGAAAATCAGTCGGAAAGTGCGGCTTGCAGTAGCCTTATTCCCCATTGCGTTGGGAGTGATGTTCTACCTTTTCGCCCACCAGAAAAGCGGTCTGTTTGTTGCCCTCATGGGATTGTGGGCACTCTTTTTCGTCACCATCCAACCCAAATCTAATGAGGAGGAAGACAAAGCATGACCGACCTCTCCGTCATTATCGTAAGCTACAATGTCAGGTACTACCTTGAGCAGTGCCTGCGTTCCGTATTTGCCTCGCAGGGAGGGCTTACGCTTGAGGTGTTTGTCGTCGACAACAATTCAACGGACAACAGTGTTGCATACCTGTCGGAGCGTTTTCCGCAGGTGCGCTTCATTGCCAATAAAGAGAATGTAGGCTTCTCGCGAGCCAACAACCAGGCCATTCGCCAAGCTCAGGGGCGCTACGTGCTGCTACTGAACCCCGACACTGTGGTCGCGGAAAAGACGCTTACCGACTGCATCGGCTATCTCGACCAGCACCCCGAGGTGGGCGCCACCGGCGTATCGATGTATGGTGCCGACGGGCGTTTCGCATGGGAGTCGCGCCGCGGTGTGCCCACCCCATGGACCGCTTTCTGCAAGATGACGGGGCTGTCGGCCCTGTTTCCCCACAGCCGTCGTTTCGGACGCTATCACATGCGTTTCCTTCCACGCGAGGAGGCGAACTACATCGAGGTGATGAGCGGTGCCTTCATGATGCTGCGCAGCGAGGCTCTCAAGCAAGTTGGGCTGCTGGACGAAACCTTTTTCATGTATGGCGAGGACATCGACCTCTCGTACCGCATCCTGCAAGCCGGATGGCGCAATGCCTATGTGCCCACACCCATTCTCCACTACAAGGGCGAGAGCACGCAGAAGTCGTCGTACCGCTACGTGCAGCGTTTCTACGAGGCCATGCTCATATTCTTCGACAAACACTTCCGCCGACGCTACTGGCTGGTGGCCGTCATCATACGGATGGCCGTCTACGTGCGAGCCTCGCTGGGCATGGTTGTGCGCTTCCTGCGCCACCTCGTGCCAAGCCGTCCGAGGTCTGTGAGCGGGCCCGAGAGTGCCCTGTGCATGGGGGCGGCACAAAATATTGACCACATGCACGAGGTGCTGCAGCGCAACGGGCTCACCATTGTCAGCGCCGATAGCCCCAAGGCCCCACTCTACCTCATCTTCGACACCTCGGCATACACCTACGAAGAGATTCTCACTCACATGATTCGCGAGGCTGGCAACAAGCGCCGCACCTTCATGGGAACCTATTATCCCGAACAAGGGATGATTCTCCTGCCCCACGACATTCTTCAATAACTATTTTCTCCCAGCATGACCACCAAACCCGAGATAACGCTGCGAGCTCTTGAACCCGAGGACCTTGACTTGGTGCACGGCATCGAAAACGATGCCGCCCTGTGGCAATGGGGTTCCACGAGTCAGCCCCTTTCGCGCTACACCGTGCACCAGTACCTTGCCAACCAACATGCCGACATTTATCTCGACGGTCAGCTGCGATTGGTCATCGAAGCCGAAGGCAAGAGCGTGGGCATCGTCGACCTCAGTTCCTTCTGCCCCCACCATCTGAGGGCCGAGGTGGGCATCGTCGTGCTCAGCGAATGCCAGCGACGCGGACTTGCCACGCAGGCCCTGCGCCAACTGGCCGAATACGCCTCCCAGCATCTCCACCTGCGCAGCATTTATGCCTATGTGGCTGACGAGAATGCCGCCGGCCAGGCCCTTTTCCGTGCTTCGGGCTACACAGCCCTGGCCCAGCTCCCCCGTTGGATTGAAGGGCGCCACACGGCCACTCTTTTCCAACTTCTCCTCACGTAAAAAAAGGACACGACGCAACGGCTCATTTGAGACCCTACAACGTCGGGCTCTCGTCGACGCATTGACGAGGCTCCGTCAACGCATTGTCGAGGCTCCGTCGACGCATTGACGAAGCCTCGTCGATGCATCGTCTAATTTGAGCCGATGTAGCGGCTCTTCCAGAACACCACTTTCAGCAGTCTTGAAAGCCCTTTTTTGCACGAAAAAAGGGTGGCAATTGTGAAGAAACGAAAAATAAAATGTAACTTAGCAGAAGAAAAGGGAAAATGGTATGACAAACGGATACTGGAAAAAGCGACTGGGCACGGCAACTCTGGTTGCGATGTGGCTGGCCATACTGAGTCTGAATGCCCAGGAGGCTGTTACACTACGTGTGCTGACCATCGGCAACTCGTTCTCGGAGGATGCCGTTGAGCAAAATCTTTACGAACTGGGGCGCGAGGCGGGCTACAACCTTATCATCGGAAACGCCTATCGCGGCGGACAGGGCCTTGCCTCACACTGGACGGTGGTGAGCCAGGGGGCAAAGGTTTTTGAATACCGCAAGGTGGTGGATGGCGTGCGCACGAACCACAAGGAGGTGGCGCTGGACAGCATGCTCGCCGATGAACCCTGGGATATCGTGACGCTGCAGCAGGTGAGCCAGGACGCAGGTCTCTACATGACCTACAATCCCTACATCCAGGACCTGCTGAACTACGTTCGTGCACGCTGCACCAACAAGGCCGTGCGCTACGGATTCCACCAGACATGGGCCTATGCCCGCAACGCCACGCATCAGGGCTTTGCCAACTACGGGGGCGACCAGCAGCGCATGTACGACAACATCATAGAAGCCGTGGGAAAAGCCCTCAACGACCACCACGAACTGATGTTCGTCATCCCAACAGGAACGGCCATCCAGAACGCACGGACGAGTGCGCTGGGCGACCACATGAACCGCGACGGCTATCACCTCGACCGGGCAGTTGGGCGCTACGTGGCCGCATGCACCTGGCTGGAAGCACTGACCGGCGTGTCGCCCGTGGGCATGAAGTACCACCCGGCGGCCATCAACGAAACCGTTGCAGCCATTGCCCAACGTGCGGCCCACGACGCACTGCTAAGCCCCGAAAAGGTGACACCTCAGGATTATTCCTACCAGTTCGTCGACACCTGCCGCATATCGGTCTTTGGCTCGTCGGTGGCAAAAGGCACAGGGGCAACCGCCAGCCACGGGTATGCATGGATGTATGGCCAAGTGCTGCACCAACGCCACAAGTCAGGCAAAAGCCCATGGCCATTCACCCTGTCGGATATCAGCATCGGCGGAAACACCACATCCAACCTGCTGGGACGATACAACGACCTCATCTTCGACCTCGGGCGATACGTCATTTTTGGTGTTTCCTTAGGTAACGAGGGCATTCACAACAGCAGCCGCCGGCAAGCCATCTACGAACAATGGCGCAACAACATGCTGCGGCTCATCGACATGGCACGTGCCGACGGCAAGGTTCCCGTGGTAATGAACAACTACGGGCGAGCCGACTTTAACAGCAAGGACTATCACTACGTGAAGAAACTTAACCTCGACATCCACGAATGGGATGTGCCGTCGGTGAACCTGCTGGGGGCCATTGATGACGGCCAAGGCCATTGGGCCACTGGTTACGAATCCGACCCCTTCCATCCCAACACGGCCGGGCACCGAGAGATGATGTACACCATACCGCCGTCGCTCTTCGATGCGCTTGCCAAAGGCAAACCTGTGCCCACACGCCAAGAAGCAGAAGGGATGACACTCTCGAGGGGCAACACCATGGTTATAAAACCAGAGAACACGGTTCACTCGTTTGCCGTGAGCCTAATGTTACGAGGCAGCGACCGCGGTCGCATCCTGTCCCTCGTGGTGGACGGAAAAAGGGCATGGATAGGCATCAACCGCGAACATAAAATCTATTACTGTTCCACCATGGGCGACAGCCTGGTGTGTCAGATTCCACTGGAGGACAAGGCACGCCACCTGGTGACCCTGAGCCACCGCTACGCACAGCAGCGCACGCTCTTCTTCGTCGACACCGAACGACAAGTGGCTCACGAGCGCATACGCCTGGAAAAAATCATCGTGGGCGACAGCAAGAACCGAAACGTGAAAAGGCGCCTGTCGGAAGTGTTCTTCTGGCGTTCGGCTCTAAACGCCGACGAGGTGACAGCGCTGGCCAAGGGGGCTATGCTGCGTTCGAGCCTTGAGGTGTATACACCATTGAAGGCTGCCACACGACGTGACAGCCTTCCAAACTTGGCACAAAGCCTTAATCAGCTAAAATTTATTTCACGATAACCTTGCGGCCGTTCACAATGTAGAGGCCACGAACGGGCTTCTCGACGCGACGTCCCATCATGTCGTAGACAACAGGCTTTTCAGCGGCATTCCTGTCTGCGGCCATCTCTTCGATTCCGTCGGGGCTACCCTTCATGAGTAGCACATCGTCGAGGAAGAAGCGTGAATTCATGTTTGTCTCTCCCATAAAGATGACTTGCAGGCTTCCCTCAGCGTTAAGGACTTCGGCCGTGTATTCCGTCCACTCACCGCGTTTGAGCGTTACGCTTGAGGGAGCAACGGTGCAGTTTACGCCCGAAATGTAGAGTGTTGTCTTCTCAGTTGAGGAGTTCCACGCCGCTGCCTTAAAGGTTAGCGTTGCATTTTCTGACGACGATATGACTGGCATAACGGCAACGCCCCGAACAGACTTAGTGCCAAATCGGGCACACTGGTTAGCCCCCGAACCTTGGGTGAATTCCCATCCGCTATAATCAGCATAAAGAGTGGATGTGGCGATTGAGCCCGCCCACAGGCCATCGTTTCCGCCCGTCCCCTGGCACTTATCGAAGGTTTCATAGAAAAGTGTATCACCTTGGAACACTGGGTCGGGTTCGGGCTCGACCTTAGCTTCTGCCTTGTAGGTGAAAGACATCGTCTTGTCGCTATTCTGCGTGATATCGATTATGCTGCAATTGAGGAACATCGTGCCATCCAGATTCTCGTGGAAGAGGCTCGCTGCAGGCGTTGTTGTGCTGCTAAAGCTGTTTTTGGTGCGATAAGGAAAAAGATCAGTGCTTTCAGACCTTTCTGTTTCCGAATTGTCGGCACGCACGATGCACATACGCTGATGGTCGTTGCTGTATGCCTCGGCGTATTCCTTAGAATACTGCTCAAGCTGTGCTTTTGTGATTTGGCCGTTATTGTAATATTCAATGTACCAATCATACGCTTCCTGATACACATCGTCATACGAGACTATGGTGTTTACGACATTCGACTCAAACTTGGTTCTGTCATAGTCTACATGAGTAATCATCAAGCCTTTGCCAGGCAGCGATGCATCCCAGTGAGTCAACTGTCGGTTTTCAATCAAGTAGTATTCATTGTCATAAGCGGGGTTATACATAATGTAAGCTCCTCCCCCCTCGCTTATGGCCTTCAAATCCGTTACCTCGACATCTTCGTCGCCAAGTTCCACTGGAGTAATCCATCCGGCAACCCACTTCTCCCATGCTGTGTAGCCGGCAGGCACAAAGCTATTGCCGTTGTAGCTACCTGAGCACATGAGGTCATAGCTACCAGTTCCCATGTGGCCTTCATACTTTGTATCATACATATCGGGGTATCCCAAGCAGTGGCTGAATTCGTGACAGAAGGTGCCGATGCCCTCCAACGAACCGTTTGCGTCGATTTCGCTACCACAGGCATAGGTGTCCACTGTCACACCATCTAACTTCAGTTGACCCGGTCCATCACCATATGAGCCAGCTGCCGAGAGCTGATATTCGTGCGGCCAAATAGTATTGCTGCCGCCACCGTCAGCTTCGCCCTTGCCTGAATAAACCACGTAGACTTGGTCGACTTCACCATCGCCATTCCAGTCATACTTCGAGAAGTCGACCGTAGCGTTGGCCAGCTGACAAGCTTCAGCTACCATCTCCGCCGGATGCGCGTCATTCCCATCGAAGTCGTTCTTGCCGTAGTACGACTGAGTTTTGCTGAGAGTGACAGGGCCTACGACATCGAACTGAAGGTCAAAAACGCCAGCGCTCTGGGCCTTGAAGTAGTCGCGAACGGAACCCTTGAATCCATTTTCGCGATAGTTCTCGGTGTTCATAATGTTCTCATAGAGCGCCTTATTATGACCAGTCCGGAAACTGACATCGCTATATTGTGCAAGAATGACAAGACCACGCTTTACGCCAGATAATGACGATGCCTTTTGCATAGCCCTACGGCGTTGGCTGCGAGCGTGATTTATGGAGGCGCGACGCACCGTCTGTTTTTTATTCAGATGTTCAAGTACAACAGGCGCTACCAACTGTGCCTCATCGTCGACACACTGGAACGTGCAGCCGTCCTCGGCACGCCAATAACGTACATGTTCGTCGCCCCTAAGCTCAGCACGTACTTCCGTGCCATCGGCCAACTTAAAGGTTTTCCACACTCCGCGCTTGGCCGGAACAGCCATCATCATTGTACAAAAGGTTGTGAGAATCAGAGATAAGCAAGCTTTATTCATATAATTTTTATTTATTAATTTTGCTCGTTAAAACAAATAATTAAGTGATTGGGTTACAAAGATACGAATTATTATTATCTTTGCAACTGGAACAAGGTAAAAGGAATATAAAAACCGCCAAAATACTTATGGAGAAACAACTTTTATTGGGCGATGAGGCAATCGCATTGGGTGCATTGCATGCAGGTTTGTCTGGTGTATATGCCTATCCCGGCACCCCTTCGACCGAGATTACCGAATTTATTCAAGCCAATACGTTGGCCAAGGAACGAGGAGTCCACAGCCGATGGTGTACAAACGAAAAGACGGCGATGGAGGCCGCCCTTGGCATGTCATTTATGGGGAAGCGTGCCCTGGTATGCATGAAGCACGTGGGACTGAACGTCTGCGCCGACCCCTTTGTAAATAGCGCCATGACGGGCGTAAATGGCGGTTTAGTGGTGCTTGTCGCCGACGACCCTTCGATGCATTCCAGCCAAGACGAGCAGGACAGCCGTTTCTATGGCAAATTCGCCATGATTCCAACTTTTGAGCCTTCCTCACAACAGGAAGCCTACGACATGATGGAGGAAGCCTTCGACTACTCGGAAAAGCAATGCCTGCCAGTATTAATGCGCGTGACAACCCGCATGGCACATTCACGTGCCGTGGTTAATGTCAAGGACGAGCCTCGAAAAGAAAACGAAAAGAATTATAATGCCGTTTCAGCCAATTGGGTGCTGCTACCAGCAAATGCACGACGAAGGAACGACATCGTTACCGCACAGCAGGCTCAATTAGAAGAGGATGCTGCCCACTCGAAATATAATAGCCTATCCCCCGCCCTCGCAGAAGGAAAGGCCAAGCTGGGTATCATCGCAAGCGGAATTGCCTACAACTATGTATCAGAATGCCTGCCCGACAGTAAATTCCCTATTCTTAAAATCAGCCAATACCCGCTACCTAAGCAACTGGTGCGCAAGCTGCTGGAAGGGTGCGACAAGGTGCTCATCGCTGAAGAAGGGCAACCCTTTATCGAAGAACAGGTGCGTGGCGTATTTGAGAGTCACAATATCGGGGGAAGACTGACAGGCGAACTGCCTCGTACAGGTGAGCTTACCCCAGACTGCGTAGGGCGTGCTATCAACATGGCAACAAATTCTACCCTCTTCACACTTCAATCCTCACACGAAGAAAGCAAAATCGTTGCCCCCCGACCACCCCAATTATGTCAAGGTTGTGGGCATCGCGACGTGTATACGGCCCTGAACGAAGTATTAAAAGAATATGACAATCCGCGCGTATTTGGCGATATCGGATGCTACACGCTGGGATTCCTGCCCCCCTATAAAGCCATTCACTCATGCGTAGACATGGGTGCCAGCATCACCATGGCCAAGGGTGCGGCTGATGCCGGACAATGGCCTGCCGTTGCCATCATTGGCGATAGCACTTTCACCCATTCAGGTATGACGGGATTGTTGGATGCTGTTAACGAGAATGCCGACATCACCGTGATTATCAGTGACAACCTGACAACAGCCATGACAGGCGGACAGGACAGCGCCGGCACCAACAAGTTTGAAGCAATCTGTCGCGGCCTGGGCGTTCCCGAAGAACATCTGCACGTTGTTGTACCCCTGCCTAAGAACATGGAGGAAATCACACAGACCATTCGTAATGAAATAAACTATCACGGCGTTTCTGTGATTATCCCTCGTCGCGAGTGCATACAGACATTCAGAAGACACGCAAAGGAGAAGAAAGCACAATCATAATTCGGAATCCAAACATGAAAACAGATATTATACTTTGCGGCGTGGGAGGACAGGGTATCCTATCCATTGCCACAATCATTGGCAAGGCTGCCATGAATGAAAACCTATATATCAAGCAAGCAGAGGTGCACGGAATGAGTCAACGTGGAGGTGACGTGCAGTCGAACTTACGTATTTCGAGCGACCCCATTGCGAGTGACCTTATCCCCATGGGCGGCGCAGACGTGATTATATCTATGGAGCCAATGGAGGCACTTCGCTACTTGCCTTACTTGAAGAAAGACGGATGGATTATCACCTCAAGTGCACCTTTTATAAACATTCAAAAATATCCTGATTTACAAGATATTGAGAAGGAGCTTAGTTCAATCAAGAATGTAACATCGATAGACATAGAGAAATTAGCAAAAGACAATGGCGTTCCACGCTCGGCCAATGTAATCCTACTGGGTGCAGCACAGCACGCCCTTGGTATCGAATACGAGATAATAGAGGACGCCATACGTCAAGTCTTTGGTCACAAAGGCGATGCCATTGTCGAGGCTAATATCAAGGCCCTGTCTTTGGGAAAGAATGCAAAATAAACAACCCACGCAAAATGGTGATATCTCAATGATTCAAACACCTATAAACAAAGAGATTGTTGACGGCCTGATAAGCCAGCTGGGCATTCAGGACTTTGCCAAAGCTACCATCCGAGAGGTCAAGCAAGTAGCCGCCCTATCAGAAGAAAAATCGGGCGTAGAATTTATCAAGATGGAAATGGGCATTCCCGGCCTACCTGCCGCCAAGGTGGGGGTTGACGCACAAATTAAGGCGTTGAAAGACGGTATCGCCCATAGCTACCCCGACATTCAAGGTTATCCAGAACTAAAGAAGCAAGCCTCTCGCTTTGTCAAAGCCTTCGTCGGCGTAGACATTGCAGCGGAGGGATGTGTGCCCGTATGCGGTTCCATGCAGGGCACATTCGCCTCCTTCCTAACATGTTCTCAAGCCAGCAAGGGGAAAGATACGGTCTTGTTCATTGACCCAGGCTTCCCCGTACAAAAAATGCAGCTACAGGTATTAGGCGTAAAGTATAAGACATTCGACGTATACGACTACCGAGGCGACAAGTTACGCGGAAAGCTGGAAAGTTACCTTTCGGAAGGTAATATATGCGCCATCGTATACTCCAACCCCAACAATCCCTCATGGGTTTGCCTGACCGAGAATGAGCTGCAGGCAATTGGCGAACTCGCAACGAAATATGATACCATCATCATGGAGGACTTGGCCTATTTTGCAATGGACTTCCGCCAGGACCTGAGTACCCCCCTTGAACCGCCGTATCAACCCACCGTTGCTCGATATACAGACAACTACATGCTTCTCATTAGCGGTTCAAAGGCTTTCAGCTACGCCGGTGAACGCATAGGCGTAGTCTGCATCAGCAACAAACTATTTCATCGCCACTACGAAGAACTGAGTGCACGTTACGAAGGCTTACCCTTCGGATTAGTATTCTCTACCCGCATGCTTTACGCTCTTTCCTCCGGAACGAGCCATTCCGCACAATATGCCTTAGCAGAAATGTTCCGTGCTGCATGTGATGGAGAATACCAGTTCCGCGATGAGATAAGAGTCTATGCTGATAGAGCTCACAAGTTAAAAGACATCTTCTTGCGCCACGGCTTCTATATCGTTTATGACAAAGACCTGGACAAGCCTGTAGCAGATGGGTTCTATTTTACAATTGGCTACCCAGGCATGACCAGTGGACAACTGGCACGAGAACTGATGTACTATGGAGTGTCCGCCATATGCCTTATCACCACTGGCTCAAATCAGGAAGGATTACGCGTCTGCACCTCATTCATCGAGGATAATCAATACGAGATATTGGAAGAGCGCATGCAGATATTTGAAGTTAATCACTCTCATTAATATTTAAACCATAATGGTATGAAAATCAAAGATGTATTAACGACAAGGACATTGGCAGTAGCGCTGGCCATTTTCAGCAGCACTGCCGCAATGGGGCAACAAGACACAGTGGCCACGGCGCCTATTGAAGTTCCTCAGTCATCACCCACCCTTCTGAGGAAGGTCGTAGGCGAGAAAGCCCCAGATTGGCTAAAAGATGTATCTGATCGCATTCAGCTTCACGGTTATGCCCAAGGAGGTTATAGCAACACGCGACGGAACAACACCAACACGAACTCATTTGAACTCAAGCGCATACTATTCTGGGCAAACGCACGAATCACCGACCGCTGGTCATTTCTCTTCATGCACGACTTCTCGAGCGTCGTACAGGAATTTTACACAGACTTTCGCATTACTAAGAACAAAGCACTCACCATCCGTTTGGGTCAGTTCAAGAATTGTCTGTCTCTCGAGAACCCCCTATCCCCCACGGCCATGGAAGCCATTGACGTTTACTCCGAAGGAGTGACATTCCTTACCGGTTGCGGCAGCGACCCTCTGCTTGGCGTACAATATGGACGTGACTTGGGACTTGCCTTATTTGGTGAAACCAACAATGCTAAACTTCGCTACGAACTAGAGGTCATGAACGGACAAGGCATAAACAAAAAAGACGGGAACAATTTTAAGGACATCATTGCAAGAGTTGAATACCGCCCAGTCAAGGGTCTAAACCTTGTAGCTACAGGACAAATCGGACGAGGCCATAATATACTCGACGGTGGAAAGACGTCCGTTTACAACCCGACCATCGCGAATGGTGAGAATTACAAACGCAACAGATGGACTGTGGGATTCGACTATAAGTCCAAAGCTTTTAACCTTCATGGCGAATATCTGGAAGGATATGACGGAGAGGTTACAAGTCGCGGAGGCTATGCGACAGGCTCTGTTCCATTGGGTACTCCGAAAGTCGAATTCATCGGCTCATATGACTTTTTCAACTTTAACACAGCACTGGGCATGGATCAGCATAAGGCCATTGCCGGCCTTCAGTATTGGTTCTACAAGAAATGTCGCTTGCAAATGCAATACGTTTACAAAAGTGCCTACGTCAACGGGAACCAGTTTGTGCATAAAGGCAGTCACGCTTTGATGTGCCAAGTCCAGGTTCGTTTCAATTAATTAATAGTTCCTCACCATAATCACTTACTTATGTTCGTAAAAGTTTTACTAACCATTGTCTTCTTGGTTGTAATGATTGGAGTCGGCCTGTACTCCCGCAAACAGGCAAACAGCGTAGAAGGTTTCGTCCTCGGTGGTCGTGCAGTCGGCCCTTGGCTTACGGCTTTTGCCTATGGCACAAGCTATTTTTCTGCAGTCGTATTTGTCGGTTACGCCGGTCAGTTTGGTTGGAAATATGGTCTGTCCTCAACATGGATTGGTGTTGGTAACGCCATTATCGGTTCACTACTTGCATGGCTACTATTGGGGCGTCGAACGAAGCTCATGACGCAGCACATCGAGAGCCGTACGATGCCCGATTTCTTTGGCACACGTTACATGAGTCAGTCCCTCCGCGTCGTGGCTTCCGTCATTGCTTTCGTGTTTTTAATCCCCTATACCGCAGGTGTATACAAAGGAATATCGACTCTCTTTGAAATGGGTTTTGGTATACCATATGAGTATTGCGCCGTCATTATGGCTCTCCTTACCGCTGCATACGTCATTCTTGGGGGCTATAAGGCAACCGCTATGAATGACTTCATACAGGGTGTTATCATGCTTTTTGGCATAGTAACAGTGATTGCCGTCGTACTAAACTCACAGGGCGGGCTAACAACCGCCATTGACAAGATGGCAGCCATACCAGCAGACGGCACACCTGATGTCAATGGAGGGTTCGCATCTTGGTTTGGGCCCGACCCATGGGGATTGCTTGGAGTCGTCATACTCACTTCGCTGGGCACAATGGGCCTACCGCAGATGGTGGGTAAATTCTACTCCATCACTGACGAGCGAGCCATACGCCGAGGAACTATAATCTCCACACTGTTTGCATTCATCGTGGCTGGAGGTTGTTATTTCTTAGGCGGATTTGGCCGTCTTTTCGACACACCTCCCACATTGGCCAATGGCCGTCTCGATTTTGATTCTATCATTCCGTCGATGCTCGTCACACTACCTGACGGCATTATTGCGCTGGTCGTGTTATTAGTGCTTTCGGCCTCAATGTCAACTCTGGCTTCATTGGTACTCACCAGCTCCAGTACAATGACCCTCGACCTAATCTACCGCGACAAGAAATCGATGCCCGGCGAAGTGGAAGAAGGTAGCATTGACGATGTCGTGTCAGAGCGTATCGAACGAAGGAAGGTAGTTATCATGCGCGTCCTTATTGTGTTCTTCATCGTCATATCCCTGATGATTGCCCTTAACCCACCAACATTCATCGCTCAACTCATGGGCATCTCATGGGGTGCTCTGGCTGGAGCTTTTCTGGCACCCTTCATGCTGGGACTATATTGGCGCGGAGTAACGACATCCAGCGTCTGGGCCTGCTTCATTTGGGGCGTCGGGCTCACGGTTGTGAATATGATGCTTGGCAACCCCATCAATCCCATCAACTGTGGTGCCATTGCAATGTTGGGCGGATTCCCCGTTGTCATTCTCGTAAGTCTCCTCACCCCCAAGCTCCCCAAGGCAGACATCGACCGTATGTTTCAATGCTACGAGAGAGAATAAGCTGACGCTGAGAATCTAACTTGCTTTTTTGTCTATAAAAAGTTTTTATTGTATTTTTGCACAGAATGGTCCTTAAATTACAAGAATATGATTTGGAACCCGAACAAGGAATGCATGAGTCGCGATGAAATGAGTGCCCTGCAGGGCAAGCGACTGCACAAGATTGTTGAATACGTATATCACAACGTCCCTTTCTATCGTCATAAATTGCAAGAGATGGATATACAGCCCGACGATATCCAAACGATAGAGGATATCAAAAAACTACCATTCACGACAAAGAAAGACTTGCGTGACAATTATCCCTTTGGGCTTCAGGCTGCTCCTCAAAGCGAAATTATCCGTGTGCACGCCTCCAGCGGCACCACGGGTAATCCTACAATTGTCGGATATACGCGCAAAGACATCGGCGTTTGGAGTGAATGCATGGCCCGCTGTCTCACATCCTATGGTATCACACGCGATGATATATTCTCCGTCAGCTATGGGTATGGGCTCTTCACTGGTGGACTTGGTGCACACTATGGTGTGGAACACATCGGGGCCTCAGTTGTTCCAGCCTCTACGGGCAATACGGAAAAACACCTGAAACTTATTCGCGACCTGGGCATTACCGGAATAGCCTGCACTCCTTCCTATGCACTTTATCTGGCTGAGACAATGGATAAGATTGGCATCACGAAGGAACAAATAAAACTGCGTGCAGGAGCATTCGGTGCAGAACCTTGGACTGAAAACATGCGTAAGGAGATTGAAGATCGCATAGGACTGAAAGCATATAATCTATATGGTCTGAGCGAAATCATGGGGCCTTGCGTAAGTTATGAGTGTCAGGAACAGCATGGCTCCCACATCTGCGAGGATCACTTCTATCCAGAAATCATTAATCCCATCACTCTTGAAACATTGCCTAACGGGCAAACGGGTGAATTGGTATTCACAACCCTGACTAAGGAAGGAATGCCTTTGCTTCGATATCGTACACGCGACCTATGCTCGTTGATGCCTGGAGAATGCAACTGCGGACGAACCAGCATCCGCATGAGTCGCATCGAGGGACGTTCCGACGACATGCTTATCATCCGTGGAATCAACGTATTCCCGTCTCAGGTAGAAAGTGTCGTGCTCAGCATGCCCGAGTTTGCCCCACGCTACATGCTGGTTGTTGACCGCATCAACAACCTCGACACCCTGCAAGTTCAAGTTGAGCTTCGCCAAGAATACTTCACGGCTACATTCGACACACCAGCCGCTATTGATGAGCTGGAGAAGAAATTGGCGGCAAGGCTTAAGAGTGTGCTCAGCATCTCAGCAAAAGTGCAACTCAAGGCACCAAATACGATTGAGCGCAGTCAGGGCAAGAGTGCACATATCATGGATAAACGCAAACTATAAAATATGTATTCAAATTATTTTAATCCTGAATTTGAGACGCTATCGCGAGAACAAATTGAAGCACTCCAGCTGAAAAGGCTACAGGAGACTGTACGCCACTGCATGAACAATGAGTTCTATAGAAAGAAATTTGCAGAAGCTGGCATTACTCCTGATGACATCAAGACCCTGGCCGACGTCAGAAAGATACCTTTTACGACAAAACAAGACCTCCGTGAGACTTACCCATTTGGAATGTCTTGCGTTCCGACACGCGAGTGCGTACGCCTCCATTCTTCCAGTGGCACGACAGGTAACCCCACCGTCATTCTGCATACCAAGAAGGACCTCGACGAATGGGCAAACCAGGTTGCACGAAATCTGTGGATGGTAGGCCTTCGTCCCGATGATGTTTTCCAGAACTCCAGCGGTTATGGAATGTTCACGGGTGGTTTGGGTTTTCAGTATGGTGCAGAGAAACTGGGAATGCTAACTGTCCCTGCAGCTGCGGGAAACTCGCTCCGTCAAATCAAGTTCATAAAGGATTTCGGAACAACTGCCATCCACGCCGTACCCTCTTATGTTACACGTCTGTATGAGGTGATGAAAGAAGAAGGGGTCGACCCACGTCGCGACACTAAACTGAAAGTCCTCGCTATCGGAGCCGAGCCTCATAGCGAAGAACAACGTCGCCGCATAGAATACATGATGGGCGTTAAGGCCTACAATTCCTTTGGAATGAGTGAGATGTGCGGCCCCGGCGTGGGCTTCGAATGCCCCGAGCAAAATGGTATGCACTTTTGGGAAGACTACTACATCGTTGAGATTGTGAATCCCGAAACACTTGAACCCGTACCTGACGGAGAAATCGGTGAACTTGTGCTAACGACCCTGTGCCGCGAAGCTATGCCCCTTCTACGCTATCGCACGCGCGACCTCACTCGCGTTTTAGGACGGACATGTCCCTGTGGCCGTAACCATGTACGCCTCGACCGCATGAAAGGACGTAGTGACGACATGATGGTACTTCGCGGTGTCAACATCTTCCCCATCCAAATCGAGAAGATACTGATGCAGTTCAGCGAACTGGCCAACAATTATCTCATCACGCTCACGACGGACGAGGAGAACGACAACATGACTGTGGAAGTCGAACTGGCACAGCCTACCGACGACTATAAGCAACTCCAGAATCTCGAAAAGGAAATCCGTCGCAGACTGAAAGACGAGATTCTTCTCACGCCCATAGTCAAGCTCGTGCCGCTTGGTTCACTGCCCGTCAGCGAGGGCAAAGCCGTTCGAGTTGTCGACAAACGAAAGGTCTACCAATAAATCATAAATACAACCCGTAAATTCATCATACACTATGACTATTCCCCAACTTTCCATCTTTATCGAAAATCGCTCCGGAACCCTCATTAAAGTTCTCGATGCCCTAAAGGATGCGAACATTCAAATCGTGGCTTCAACCATTGCCGACACGGCTGAGTACGGCATTTATCGTCTTATATGCAGCGAACCTCAACGTGCATGCAAAGAATTGAAAAAAGCAAATGTTGCTGTTGCACTCAGCGATGTATTTGCCATTGAGATTGACGACCAGCCTGGCCGTGCAGCAGAAGCCGTGAAGGTGTTCAGCGAGGCCGGCATCAGCATCACATACATGTATTCATTCCTGCTACGCGGCAAGGGCATACTCATTTTCCGAACCGACGACAAAGAAAGCACCACAGCCGTGATTAACAAGAACGGCCTAAAGAGCATTAGCGAGGAAGACCTCAGCAAGTGGGCATAAGAGGCTGCAACAAATATAGCTAAGCCCTTACGCGCAGTTGCCAAAAGGCGACTGCCGAAGCTGCTGCAACGTTTAGCGAGTCGACACCATGTGACATGGGAATTCGCACCACATAGTCAGCGGCAGTTATTACGTCTTGCCTCAACCCATCGCCTTCTGTTCCTAAGATGATTGCCAAGCGTTCCTCATTGGCCAACACCTCATCATCGAGACTTATCGAACGATCCGTTAAGGCCATTGCCATCGTGCGAAAGTCTAATGCATGAAGTGTTTCCTGCACGTTGTCTATCCAGGCCCAAGGCACCAGGAATACGCTGCCCATCGAAACACGAACAGCCCGCCTATTTAGTGGGTCGCAAGATTCACGTGTTAATAAGACGCCATCCATGCCGAGCGCCGCGGCCGAACGGAATATGGCCCCAATGTTTGTGGAATCAACAACACCATCAATCACGGCCACACGACGGGCTCCCTGACACACCTCCTCCACACTGTTTTCACGAGGTCTGCGCATAGCACATAACACACCACGTGTCAACGTGTAGCCCGTCAGTTTCGACAACAGTTCACGTTCCCCGGTGTATACAGGCACACCATCACAGCGTTCCATAATATCCGAAGCATCACCGGTGATGTGTTTGCGCTCACACAGAATCGCCAAAGGTTCGTAACCAGCATCCAGAGCCACCCGAATCACCTTAGGGCTCTCTACAATAAACACACCCTTCTCGGGTTCCACCTTGCTGCGCAGTTGCGCCTCCGTGAGATTACCGAACACTTCCACGCCCGGTTCATCCAAACTATGTATCTCTATTAGCTTCATATAATAAAAACGAGAGCCCGCGTCACATATTGAGTAACGCGGGCTCTTTTTTTATTCTTACACTCAAATGAGTACTTTGATATTTACTTCACCTCCTCAACTGACGAGTAGTGTACTTAAAATGCTCGTTGGAAGGGGCGAAAGAGGAGGAAAAAATATAAAAATGATTGTATTTTGCAGAAAAGGTGTTACGTCTTCGTTATTTCGCAGGAAAATAGCTAATTTTATACGCGTATTCAATATATAAATTAGGACTACCTAGTCATAATAGCCTCAGCAGACTATAATGGGAAATAGAATCAAAGTAGTTCGCGCGGATAAAGAAGAGGTCAACAAATAGTTATCCAATCAGTTGAAAAGCAGATATGGCAAAGAAAGTAATAAAAGAAAAGGCAATAGAGGAAGCGTTATGGGAATCTGCCAATAAACTACGAGGTTCTGTGGAGCCCTCAGAGTATAAGCACGTTGTGCTTAGTCTAATATTCCTGAAATATGCACACGACCGTTTTACGGAGCGGCGTAATGAACTGGTGGCTGAAGGCAAGGAGGCATTTGCAGACAGCCCCGTGTTCTATAATGCGAAGAATGTCTTTTATCTGGAGCCGGAGAGCCGTTGGGATTTTCTGATTGAAAATGCCAAGCAGAATGATCTTGCCATCAAGATAGACAAGGCATTGGCGAAAGTGGAACAGAGCAACCCTACGCTGAAAGGCGCTCTGCCCAGCAACTACTATGCAGGCCTTTCGCTCGACCGTACCAAGCTTGCTGCACTGCTTGACGAAATCAATAAGATTGACACACTGAAAGACCCCGAGAACGATCTCATCGGTCGCGTCTATGAATACGGCTCAGTAGAAAATCCGTGGGGATAAAAATTGCTTCATGAAATAATGATTATC
>SAMEA3663184__coassemble_47_pt1 | contig 33176 bp, 28 predicted proteins | sample SAMEA3663184__metabat2_low_PE_010 | metagenome-assembled genome bin SAMEA3663184 (sample SAMEA3663184) | pig gut metagenome | biome: pig gut; feature: pig-associated habitat; material: faeces | place: Denmark | collected 2012 | reverse complement strand
CCTCTTCAGACTTGCTAAAATTTATGCTTATCCCCACTAAATTTCGACTGAGCCGTCATCGCAGCGACACTTTACGAGCATTACGACGAGGTGCTGAACTTCTTTGTCAACCGATCCACCAACGCATACGCAGAATCATTCAATGCCAAAATCAAGGCCTTCAGAGCGGCACTGAGAGGAGTCACTGACATCAAATTCTTCATGTTCAGACTGTCATCCATTTATGCTTAGCCCCCACTAATCTTCCGCTGAGCCTTCATGTCGTCCTTGTTAGTGAAAGCCCGGGAAAAGAAAAAGCCGAGACGAATCTCGGCTTTGCGCTTCAGGATGGGCTTGAACCAACGACCCCCTGATTAACAGTCAGGTGCTCTAACCAACTGAGCTACTGAAGCAGGTTCTTTGTATTTGCGCCTGCAAAGGTAGAAAGAAATTTCGAATATGCAAAACAAAATCAAAAAAATATCGTTATCTTTTTCAAATAATAGGGAAATAGGCTTATCTTTGCAGGAAAATACTGTGATGATGGATAGAATTATCGGAATAGGCAATGCACTGGTTGACGTGTTGGTGCGGCTGGAAAGCGAGCAGACGCTGGCGGACCTGGCGCTGCCCAAGGGCGGAATGGTGCTGATTGACGACGAGCAACAGCGCGAACTTTCGGAACGCATAAAGGGGCTGAACCCCGCAAGGGCCACGGGAGGCAGTGCGGGAAACGCCATGCTGGCGCTGGCCAACATGGGGGCGCTACCCGGTTTCGTGGGCTGTGTGGCCGACGATGAGGTGGGGCGCTTCTTCCGCGACAACTGCCGGGAGCGTGGTATCGAGGCGCGACTGCTCACGGTGGAGGGGCAGAGCGGTGTGGCCAACACATTTATCACGCCCGACGCCGAGCGCACATTTGCCACCTACTTGGGAGTTGCGGGCCGACTGACGGCGGAGCACATCACGCCCCAGCTGTTTGAGGGCTACCAGATGCTGCACATCGAGGGTTACCTCGTGCAGAACCACGAACTGATTGAGACCATCTGCCGGACGGCGAAGGCCCTGGGGATGAAGACCAGCATCGACCTGGCCAGCTATAACGTGGTGAAGGACAACCTTGCGTTGCTTCGCGACCTGGTGGCGAAGTATATCGACATCGTGTTTGCCAACGAGGAGGAAAGTGCCGCATTCACCGAAGGAAAAGCACCCGAAGAGGCCCTGCGCGAGATTGCCTTGATGGCGGAAGTCGCCGTCGTGAAGGTGGGCAAGCGCGGCTCCATGGCGATGAGTGGGGGAGAGGTGGCTCGCGTGTCGGGCCGCAGCCAGAACGTGGTGGACACCACGGCTGCCGGCGACTTCTTTGCCGGAGGATTCCTCTACGCCCATGCCCGGGGCGAAAGTCTGGAGTGCAGTCTGCGCACGGGTGCCTTGCTGGCCGGGCGCATCATTCAGGTGGTGGGCACCCGCTTGCCGGAGAGTGAGTGGGAGGAGATACGCCGCGAGATATTGGGAAAATGAGAAAATGAGAGAATGAGAGAATGAGAGAATGAGAAAGATATACCTTATATTATTATTGTTGATTGGCGCAGTCCAGTGTTCAATCTTCAATGTCCAATTTTCAATTGGCTCTGCTTTCGCCCAGTCGAAGGAAAGCCACAACGCCGGCATCAGTCGCAACCTGGAGCTCTTCGACGACATCTACCGTCAGCTCGACCTCTACTACGTTGACTCGCTGTCGGCCGACACCACCATCGAGTGGGCTATTAAGTCGATGCTGGGCCACGTGGACCCCTTTACCCAGTACTATCCCGAGGACAACGACGAACTGCGCCAGATGGCCACGGGAAAGTATGCTGGCGTGGGGAGCATCATCCGATACAACCAGAAGGAGCAGCGCGCGATGTTCATTGAGCCCTACGAGGGCACACCCAGCCAGGTGTCCGGAATCAGGGCGGGCGACGTCATCCTGAGCATTGACGGAACCGATGTGAAGGGCAAGATGACCGACGTGGTGAGCAATATGCTGCGAGGCGAAGGCGGGACAAGTCTGGAGGTGAAGGTGAAGCGCCCGAACGTGGAAGAGCCCATCACCTTCCGCCTGAAGCGACAGACCATCCAGCTGCCCGCGATTCCATACTACGGCATGCAGGACGAGACCACAGGATACATCTACCTGACGGGCTTCACCGAAGGGGCAACCCTGGCGATGCGGCACGCCGTCATGGACCTGAAGGACAGGGGCATGAAGCGATTGGTGCTGGACCTGCGCGACAACCCGGGCGGCGCCATTGACGAGGCCGTGAGCATGGTGAACCTCTTTGTGGGAAAGGGCGAGAAGGTGGTTTACACGAAGGGTAAGATTCCCTCGTCGAACCGAGAATATTATACGACAGTGGCCCCGCTCGACACGCTTACGCCCATCGTGGTTCTGGTGAACGGCGGTACGGCCTCGTCGGCCGAGATTCTGAGCGGAAGCCTGCAAGATATGGACCGCGCCGTAGTGCTGGGCTCGCGCACCTACGGCAAGGGGCTCGTGCAGGCCATCCACGACGTGAGTGAGCGCGGCAACCTGAAAATCACTATCTCGCGGTACTACATCCCCAGCGGGCGGTGCATCCAGGCCTACGACTACCGCCACCTGACCGCCGACGGGCGAGTGGGCTCCGTGCCCGATTCGCTGGCGAAGGTGTTCCACACGCGAGGCGGCCGCGAGGTGAGGGACGGCGGAGGCATAAAGCCCGACGTGACAGCTGTTCCCGACAGCCTGAGTACGCTCGTCTACGAGCTGGCTCAGAGCGACGAGCTGGTGACCTACGCTGCCCTGTATGCCCAGCAGCACGCCACGATTGCCGCGGCTGGCGATTTTGCCCTCTCGGATGCCGAATACGACGACTTTGCCACGTGGGTGGCAGGGAGCGGATTCAAGGGCCGCCGCCACACCGACGAGGCACTGAAACTGCTGCGCGAGGCGGCCCGCATCGAGGGCTGCTACGACCGCGCTAAGGAGGGCTTCGACCAGCTGGAGACCCTGCTGAAGACCGACCTGAAGGAGGAGCTGATTAGGTTGCGCTCCGACATAAGGCCATATATCGAGGACGAAATCGTGAGCCAATACTACTACCAGCGCGGGCGGGCCGAGCACATGCTGAAGTTCGACAAGGTGTATGAGCGCGCAATTGAGCTCCTTCGCAATACTGACGAATACAATAAAATCTTAGGAAAATGAGAAGAATACGCAACATCCGCACCGCCAACCGCGGTTTCCTGATGGGCATAGCCTCGCTGGCCATCCTCGTCATGCTCATGGTTGGCCTGTTCCTCTATTGGGCGATGCCGGTGAAATAAAATAGAAATGCAACAGAAATAAAGGAATAAAATGAAAAGGAAATCAATTTTCATGACTGGCGCCTTGCTGGCTTTCGCGGCGGGCTGCCTGGCGCTGTCGGCTTGTGACGACGACAAAGAGGAGAAGCTGCCACAGGGCGAACCGAAAATCTCTTACTATGTCGTGGGCACCGTGACGGACACCGAGGGCGCCCCCCTGCCAAACATAACCATGAGCGTGAAGGAAGACTACATGAACAGGTTCGGCTACGTGCTCATGACCAGCACGAAGACCGACAACCAGGGCAAGTACCAAACGGAAGTATTCACCGACGCCACCATCCACAAGGGGCTGGTGGTTATGACAGAAGACCCCAGCGGAACCTTCCTGAGCGACACGCTCGACCTGACCGTATTGCCCAAGAAAAACGTGCTCGTGGGCGACGACTTGTTGGACAACGGAACGTGGGAACTGACGGGCGACTTCGTGCTGAAGCTGCGCCCGTAAGAAAAGGACATTGACACGAAATTCCGACCGATAACGACCATGTAAGTGACAAGCAGGGGAAGCTCGCGCTTGAAAATATCCAAATTATTTGGTTATTTGCGGGGATATTCGTAATTTTGCAGCGTTGAATGTGAGGAGCCCGAAAGAGTTCCTCACTTCTCGTTAAAAAAAGTATCTATGATAGACAAGAAACTTGTAGAGAGTGTGGTAAATGAGTGGTTGGCCGACAAGGATTACTTCCTGGTTGACGTCAGTGTCTCGGCCGATGACTGTATCGTGGTGACCATCGACCATGCCGAAGGCGTGTGGATTGAGGACTGCGCCGAACTGAGCCGCTTCATTGAGGCTCGCCTCGACCGCGATTCCGAAGACTACGAACTGGAGGTGGGCAGCGCCGGACTGGGACAGCCCTTCCGCGTGCGTCGGCAATACGAAATCCACGTGGGCGAACCCGTGGAGACGCAGACCCGCGACGGCCACAAGTACCAGGGTACACTGACAGAGGTGGCCGACGATGGGTTCACGCTGGAAGTGGAAACCAAGGTGAAGCCCGAAGGTGCCAAACGTCCGCGCAAGGAACTTGTGGCCATGCACTTCGGATTCGACGAGGTGGCCTACACAAAATATCTGATAAAAGTAAAATAATAAATAATAGAAGAGTTAAATGGCAACAAAAGCAAAAAAATCTGAGAAGGTGAACCTGATTGAGTCCTTTGCAGACTTCAAGGAAATGAAGAACATCGACCGCGCCACGCTGGTCAGTGTGTTGGAAGAGTGTTTCCGTAGCGTCATAGCCAAGACGTATGGTTCGGACGACAACTACGACGTAATCGTAAACCCCGACAAGGGCGACTTTGAAATCTATCACAACCGCACTGTCGTCGAGGACGGTCAGGTAACCGACCCTCAGCGTGAGATTGCCCTGAGCGAGGCCCGCCAGATAGAGGACGACTACGAGGTGGGCGAGGAAGTGAGCCAGCAGGTGGACTTCAGCTCGTTTGGCCGCCGCAGCATCCTCACCCTCCGCCAGACCCTTGCCAGCCGTATCCTGGAACTGGAGCACGACACGCTCTACAACCAGTATAAGGATCGCGTGGGCGAAATCGTGAGCGGCGAGGTGTACCAGGTGTGGAAACGCGAACTGCTGCTGCTCGACGACGAGGGCAACGAACTGTTGCTGCCCAAGCAGGAACAGATTCCCGGTGACTTCTTCCGTAAGGGAGAAACCGTGAGAGCATGCATTCTGCGCGTGGACAACGCCAACGGCAACCCGAAGATTATCCTGAGCCGCACTTGCCCCGACTTCCTGAAGCGACTGATGGAAGCCGAAGTGCCCGAAATCAACGACGGACTCATCACCATCCATCGCGTGGCCCGCATTCCGGGTGAGCGCGCCAAGGTGGCCGTTGAGAGCTACGACGAGCGCATCGACCCCGTAGGAGCCTGCGTCGGCGTGAAGGGAAGCCGCGTCCACGGTATCGTGCGCGAACTGCGTGGTGAGAACATCGACGTGCTTAACTACACCAGCAATCCCCAACTTTTCATTACCCGTGCCCTTAGCCCCGCAAGTGTCAACAGCGTGGTGCTGCACGAAGAAAATCACAAGGCCGAGGTTTACCTTGAGCCCGACCAGGTGAGCCTTGCTATCGGTAAGGGCGGCGCCAACATCAAGCTGGCTTCGATGCTCACCGGCTACACCATCGACGTCTTCCGCGAACTGAACGAAGAGGAACAGGAGGACGTTGCACTCGATGAATTCAGCGACGAAATTGAACCTTGGGTAATCGAGGAACTGAAGAAGATTGGCCTGAACACGGCCCAGCAGGTCCTGAACGCACCTCGCGAAATGATTATCAAGGAAGCAGACCTTGAGGAGGAGACCGTAGACGATACCCTGCGCATCCTTGCTGCTGAGTTCGAGGAAGAAGAATAATCATCACGGAATACAAAAATGAGCATAAGACTAAATAAAGCAACCAAAGAATGTAATGTGGGACTGCAGACGGCAGTCGAGTTTCTGCAGAAGAAGGGTTTTTCTGATGTTGAAGCTAACCCCAATAGCCGCATTACGGACGAGCAGTACAACATGCTGCTCGAGGAATTTAGTCCCGACAAGGGACTTCGTAAGGAGGCCACTGAACTCATACAGCAACGGCAGAGCAACAAGGAACAGGCCAAGGAGCGTCGTCGCGAGGAGGTTATGGTGGAGACAACCGTAGAGAAGGTTGTGGGTCCCAAGGTGTTGGGCAAGATTGAGCTCAACAAAGCCAAGCCCGCTCCCCAGCCCAAACCGGAGGAGAAGCCAGTAAAGAAGGCTGAACCCACGCCGGCTCCCGTCGTTGAGGAGGCACCCAAGGAAAAGGAAGCCCCAGCCAAGCCCGTCGAAGAGGTGAAGCCCCAGGTGGAGACTCCTGCAGCCGAAGCCCCCGCGGCACCTGTAGAGGAGGAGAAGCCTGCTGCCAAGAAGAATGCTGTGGGCGAAGAGGTGGACGGCGTGTTCCGCCTGAACAAGTCGAACATTCCCACACCGGGCATTACCGTGCTGGGCCACGTCGACCTGTCGAGCATGAACCAAAGCACGCGCCCCAAGAAGAAGACCAAAGAAGAAAAGCGCAAGGAGCGCGAAGAAAAGCAGGGCGACCGCAAGAAGCGCGCTCGCATTGGTCAGCAGCGTGTTGACGTGAACGCCGTTGCCAACCAGCAGCAGGCCGCCGCACCCAACGCCAATCGCAACAAGTCGCAGAACAACAACCAACAGCAGCAGAACCAGGGCGGAAAGAAGAAAAAGAAGAACCAGCCGAAACAGGCTGTGCTGCCCCAGGAGGTGAGCGACGAGGAAGTTGCAAAGCAGGTGCGCGAGACGCTGGCCCGCTTGACGTCGAAAGACAACAAACTGGGTAAGGGCGCTAAGTATCGTCGTGAGAAGCGCGACGCCATCCGTCAGGGAATGGAGGAGGAACTCGAACAGCAGGCAGCAGAAAGCAAGGTGCTGAAGCTGACGGAGTTCGTGACCGCCAACGAGCTTGCCACGATGATGAACGTGCCCGTGACCAAGATTATCGGAACATGTATGAGCATCGGCATCATGGTCAGCATCAACCAGCGCATGGACGCCGAGACCATCAACCTCATTGCCGAAGAGTACGGCTTCCAGACGGAATACGTCAGTGCCGAAGTGAGCGAGGCTGTTGTGGAAGAACAGGACAGCGAGGAGGATCTCGAGCCGCGTGCTCCCATCGTAACGGTCATGGGACATGTCGACCACGGTAAGACTTCGTTGCTCGACTACATTCGTCAGACGAACGTCATTGCCGGTGAGGCAGGTGGCATCACCCAGCACATCGGAGCCTACAATGTCACGCTCGACGACGGTCGTCACGTGACCTTCCTCGATACGCCCGGTCACGAGGCTTTCACGGCCATGCGTGCCCGTGGTGCTCAGGTTACCGACATTGCCATCATCATTGTGGCTGCCGACGACGACATCATGCCCCAGACCAAGGAGGCCATCAACCACGCCATGGCAGCCAATGTGCCCATCGTCTTTGCCATCAACAAGATTGATAAGCCGACGGCCAATCCCGATAAAATCAAGGAACATCTGGCAGCCATGAACTTCCTGGTCGAGGACTGGGGAGGCAAGTACCAGAGTCAGGACATCAGTGCCAAGAAGGGTATCGGCGTGCCCGAACTGCTTGAGAAGGTGCTGCTCGAGGCCGAAATGCTCGACCTCAAGGCCAACCCTCACCGTAAGGGTACGGGTACCGTTATTGAGTCGTCGCTCGACAAGGGCCGCGGATACGTGGCAACGGTGCTCTGCAGCAACGGAACCCTGCGTGTGGGCGACGTCATGCTGGCCGGCACCAACTTCGGTCGCGTGAAGGCGATGTTCAACGAGCGCGGACAGCGAGTTAAGGAAATTGGTCCCTCGCAGGCAGCAACAATCCTTGGCCTGAACGGTGCCCCCACGGCAGGCGATGCCTTCCACGTGATGGATAGCGACCAAGAGGCCCGTGAGATTGCCAACAAGCGCGAACAGTTGGCCCGCGAGCAGGGCCTGCGCACCATGAAGCGTGTCGACCTGAACGAAATCGGCCGCCGCATAGCGCTTGGCAACTTCAAGGAGCTGAACATCATCGTCAAGGGCGACGTGGACGGTTCAATCGAGGCCCTCTCCGATTCACTGCTTAAACTCTCAACCGAAAAGATTCAGGTCAACGTCATCCAGAAGAGCGTGGGACAGATTAGCGAAAACGATGTTAATCTGGCCGCAGCCTCGGATGCCATCATCGTGGCCTTCCAGGTACGTCCCTCAGCCGCAGCCCGCAAGCTGGCCGAGCAGGAGGGCGTGGACATCCGCACCTACAGCGTCATCTATGATGCCATCGAGGAGGTTCGCGATGCCATGGAGGGCATGCTCTCGCCCGAAATCAAGGAAGAGGTTACGGCACAGGTCGAGGTCCGTCAGGTCTACCACATATCAAAGGTTGGAACGGTGGCTGGTGCCTATGTCATTGAGGGCAAGGTAAGCCGCACCAACAAGGCCCGCGTCATCCGCGACGGTATTGTTGTCCACACTGGCGAAATCAATGCCCTGAAGCGATTCAAGGACGACGTGAAGGAGGTGAACACCAACTTCGAGTGTGGTATCTCGATTGTCAACTACAACGACCTGAAGGAAGGCGACATCATTGAGACCTTCCAAGAGATAGAGATTAAGGCTAAACTGTAGTTGGCCTAATCCTTAACCCGTAAGCGAGTGATTGAACTTATTTGTCTGGTGATACTGCTCTACGGAACGTGGAGTGGGTGGCGAAATGGTCTTCTAAAGGAGGCCATTTCGTTCACTGGTTTTTTCATCGGGCTTTATGTTGCCTATCATTATTATGAGAGGGTGGGCTACGGAGCCTTAGGCTTCCTGTTGTTGTGGATAGGGGTGCCCCTTGTGTTGGGGGCAGCCGCCTGGCTCGTGACAAAGATGCTCGACCAAATAATTGTTGTAGGCACAACGAACAAGGTGTTGGGGGCAGCGCTTGGTTTCCTGAAATATGCTTTCCTGATGGGGTGTGTCATGTTGGCCATCGACTATGTGCGCGACGTGAAGGCCCAATACGCCGAGGACGGTGTGAAGAAGGTTCTTCAGACCGTGCCGAAGTTCCTGTTCCCCAATATAATCGAAGATGATAGCGATGGAGGAGAAAAGTAGAGACAATGAAATGCTCCGCGAGATTGCGGAGAAGAAATACGAGTACGGCTTTACCACCGATGTCGATACGGACATTATCGAGAAGGGCCTGTCGGAAGACGTGGTGCGCCAGATATCGGAAAAAAAGGGCGAGCCCGCATGGCTGCTCGAATTCCGCCTGAAGGCTTTCCGCTATTGGCAAACGCTGGAAGAGCCCACGTGGGGGCACCTGAAGATGCCGAAGATAGACTATCAGGACATCTCGTACTATGCCGCGCCTTCTACTGGGAATTCCGGAAATTCCGGCACCATAGACCCCGAGCTGATGAAGACTTTCGACAAGCTCGGCATTCCCCTTGAGGAGCGCCTGGCGCTGAGCGGAATGGCCGTCGATGCCGTCATGGATTCGGTCAGCGTGAAGACCACCTTCCGCGAACGGCTGAAGGAGAAAGGCATTATTTTCTGCTCCATCAGCGAGGCCGTGCGCGAACACGGCGACCTCGTCCGTCAGTATTTAGGCTCCGTCGTGCCTTACCGCGACAATTTCTTTGCGGCGCTCAATTCGGCCGTTTTCTCCGATGGTTCCTTTGTTTATATACCCAAGGGCGTGCGCTGCCCCATGGAGCTGAGCACCTATTTCCGCATCAATGCCCGTGGTACGGGACAGTTCGAACGCACGCTAATCGTCTGTGACGATGATGCCTATGTGTCGTACCTGGAAGGCTGCACTGCTCCGATGCGCGACGAGAACCAACTTCATGCCGCCATCGTGGAAATCGTGGTGATGGAGAATGCCGAGGTGAAGTATTCCACGGTGCAAAACTGGTATCCCGGTGACAAGGACGGAAATGGCGGAGTGCTGAATCTGGTGACCAAGCGAGGCCATTTGCGCGGGCGGAACAGCCGCCTCTCGTGGACTCAGGTCGAGACGGGCTCGGCCATCACGTGGAAGTATCCCAGTTGTGTGCTGTCGGGCGACGGCAGCCAGGCCGAGTTCTACAGCGTGGCCCTCACCAACAACCACCAGCAGGCCGATACCGGCACGAAGATGATACACCTGGGCAAGAACACCAAGAGCACTATCATCAGCAAGGGCATCAGTGCCGGACACAGCCAGAACGCCTACCGCGGACTGGTGCGCGTGAGCAAGGATGCCGATGGGGCACGCAACTATTCGTCGTGCGACTCCCTGTTGCTCGGCAGTAAGTGCGGGGCACACACGTTCCCCTACATGGACGTGCAGAACCCCACCGCCGTCGTGGAGCATGAGGCCACGACGAGCAAGATTAGCGAAGACCAGCTTTTCTACTGCAACCAGCGCGGCATTCCTTTGGAGGATGCCGTGGGACTCATCGTCAACGGTTATGCCAAGGATGTGCTCAACAAACTGCCCATGGAGTTTGCCGCCGAAGCCCAGAAACTGCTGGGCGTGAGCCTGGAGGGCGCCGTCGGGTAGGCGCCTTTCCGAAATGAAACGATATATTTTGCTTTTCGCCCGTTTTGAAGTAACTTTGCACCCATAAAACTGATAGATTATGCTTGAAATACGCGACTTGCACGCCAGCATCAACGGTAAGGAAATCCTGAACGGAATAAGTCTTACCATACGCGATGGCGAAGTCCATGCCCTCATGGGACAGAATGGTGCCGGAAAGAGCACCCTGTCGAACATCATCGTCGGGCACCCTGCCTACGAGGTCACCTCGGGCACGATAACCTTTAACGGGAAAGACCTTCTTTCAATGGCTCCCGAGGAGCGCGCCCACCTGGGAATCTTCCTTTCTTTTCAGCAGCCGGTTGAGATCCCCGGCGTGTCGATGACCAACTTCATGCGTGCTGCCCTCAATGCCAAGCGCAAGGCGCAGGGCCTCGACCTGCTGCCTGCCACCGAATTCCTGAAGCTCATGCGCGAGCGTCGCAAGATTGTCGATTTAGACAGCAAGTTGGCCAACCGTAGCGTCAACGAAGGCTTCTCGGGCGGCGAGAAAAAGCGCAACGAAATCTTCCAGATGGCCATGCTGGAACCCACCTTTGCCATATTGGACGAGACCGACTCGGGGCTCGACGTCGACGCACTGCGCATCGTTGCCGAAGGATTCAACAAACTGCGCCGGCCCGAGACCTCGGCCCTTGTGATTACCCACTACCAGCGCCTGCTCGACTATCTGAAGCCCGACATCATACATGTGCTCATCGGCGGAAGGATTGTCCACACGGGCGGTCCCGAGGTGGCCATGATGATTGAGAATAACGGTTTTGACCAGTTTATCAAGGAGTGATGGAAGCTGCTCTTCAATATATTGAACTCTACGAGCAGTGCCGTGGGATGATTAATGAACATTCCACCCCATTGCTGAACCAGCCTCGCGAACAGGCCTGCGAGGATTTCCGCCGCCTCGGGCTCCCCACGCAGAAGCTGGAACGCTACAAGTACACCGACGTTGCCGAGTCGTTTGCCCCCGACTATGGGCTGAACCTCCGACACATCGACATTCCCGTAAATCCTTATGAAGTATTCCGCTGCGACGTGCCCAACCTGAGCACATCGCTCTACTTCGTCGTCAACGACCGTTTCTATGACCGGGCTCTCCCCACGGCCCCCCTTCCCGAGGGCGTCCTGGTGATGTCGTTGGCCGAGGCTGCGGCAAAATACCCCCAATTCATCGAGAACCGTTATGGCCGCCTGGCCCGCAGCAGCAAGGACGGGCTGAATGCCCTGAACACGATGTTCGCCCAGGACGGACTGTTCATCTACGTTCCCAAAAACACCGTCGTCGAGCGCCCGTTGCAGATTGTCAACATCCTGCGCGCCGATGTCGACCTGATGGTCAACCGTCGCCTGCTCATCGTGCTGGAGGACGGGGCTGAGGCCAAAATCCTCTTCTGCGACCATGCCATCGACGACCGCAATTTCCTGGCAACCCAGGTGAGCGAGGTGTTTGTGGGCGAGAATGCCCACCTCGAACTGTACGAGCTCGAGGAAACCCATGTCAAGAGCCGTCGCTTCTCGAACATGTATGTCGACCAGCAGCGCAACTCCTCGGCAACCTTGGACAGCATAACCCTCCACAACGGACTGACGCGCAACCGCACCGACGTGACCCTCAGCGGCGAGTATGCCGAGACGCGGATGTTCGGGTGTGTGGTGGCCGACAAACAGCAGCACGTCGACAACAACACGCTCATCGACCACCGCGTGGCCAACTGCCAGAGCACGGAACTCTACAAGTACGTGCTCGACGGCGAGGCGCTGGGCGCCTTTGCCGGCCGGGTGCTCGTTCGCGAGGGGGCGCAGAAGACCATTTCCCAGGAGACGAATGCCAACCTGTGTGCCACAGACACGGCCCGCATGTATACCCAGCCGATGCTCGAAATCTATGCCGACGATGTCAAGTGCTCCCACGGCAGCACGGTCGGCCAGCTCAACGACGAGGCGCTCTTCTACATGCAGCAGCGCGGCATTCCCCAGGACGAGGCCCGCATGTTGCTGAAGTTTGCCTTCGTCGGCGAAGTTCTCGACAGCATCCGCCTTGAGCCCCTGCGCGACCGTCTCCACTACCTCGTGGAGAAGCGCCTCCGCGGCGAACTCTCCAAGTGCGAGGGCTGCCGCCTTTGCAAGTAAGCCTCCGCGATGTCCATTCTCCATTGTCCATTGTTAATTATGAATTGTTAATTATGAATTCTGAATTAAGGAACGACTTCCCCATCCTGTCGCGCAAGATCTACGACAAGTACCCCCTGGTGTACCTCGACAATGCCGCCACTACGCAGAAGCCGCGCCAGGTGGTCGAGGCCATGACGGAGGAATACTATAACGTGAACGCCAACGTCCATCGCGGCGTGCATTTCCTTTCGCAGCAGGCAACCGACCTCCACGAGGCAGCGCGCGAAACAGTGCGGCGCTTCCTCGGTGCCCGCTCGGCGAGCGAAATCATCTTCACGCGCGGCACAACGGAGAGCATCAACCTCGTGGCCTCGTGTTTCGGTCAGGCCATGATGCGTGAGGGCGACGAGGTCCTTGTCACCGAGATGGAGCACCACTCCAACATCGTCTCGTGGCAGTTGCTGCAGCAGCGCCAGGGCATCAGGATTCGCGTCTTGCCCATCACCGACGAGGGCGAGCTGATACTCGACAATCTCGATTCCTATTTCAATGACCGCACCCGCATCGTGAGCCTCACCCACGTGAGCAATGTGCTGGGGACGGTCAACCCCGTGAAGGAGGTCATTCGCGTGGCCCATGCCCACGGGGTGCCCGTGTTGGTCGACGGTGCGCAGAGCACACCCCACTTCCCCGTCGACGTCCGTGACCTCGACTGCGACTTCTTCGCCTTCAGTGGCCACAAGATATACGGCCCGACGGGCATTGGCGTGCTCTACGGCAAGGAGGAATGGCTCGAGCGCATTCCGCCCTACATGGGTGGGGGCGAGATGATAAAGACTGTCTCGTTCGAGAAGACCACCTTCAACGACCTACCCTACAAGTTTGAGGCAGGCACGCCCGACTACGTGGCCAGCACAGGCCTGGCCCGGGCGCTGGACTATGTCAGCACCGTCGGTTTCGACGCCATCGAAGCCCACGAAAAAGACCTGACGGCCTACGCCATGGAGCGCATGCTGGAAATTCCCGAAATGAAAATCTACGGCCCAAGGGATGTTGCCCGACACGATGCCGTAATCAGCTTCCAGGTGGGCGACATCCACCACCTCGACATGGGCACACTGCTCGACCGCCTGGGCATCGCCGTGCGCACGGGCCACCACTGTGCCGAGCCGCTCATGCGCCGACTGGGCATCGAAGGCACCTGCCGCGCCTCGTTTGCGCTCTACAACACGCGAGCCGAGGTCGACTCCCTCGTGGCCGCCATTCGCCGCATTCAGGGAATGTTCCGCTAATGCTGATGGAGAACGCAAACGAACGAGAAATATGCTGAAACCCTATCTACATAAAAACCTGATTGAGGCTGGTTGCGACGAGGCCGGGCGCGGATGCCTGGCGGGCCCGGTGTATGCCGCGGCCGTGATTCTGCCAGCCGACTTTTCCAACGAACTGCTCAACGACTCCAAACAGCTCAGCGAGCGCTGCCGCTACCAGCTGCGCGAGGTCATCGAACGCGAGGCCGTGGCGTGGGCCGTGGGTGTGGTGACGAACGAGGAAATCGACCGCATAAACATCCTGCGGGCCAGTATCCTGGCCATGCACCGCGCCGTGGCACAACTGCGCGTGCGTCCCGAGCACCTGCTCGTCGACGGCAACCGCTTCTCACCCTACGAGGACATTCCCCACACGACCGTCGTGAAGGGCGATGCCACCTACATGAGCATTGCGGCAGCCAGCGTGCTGGCCAAAACCTATCGCGACGACTTCATGCTGAAGATTCATGCCGAATACCCCCAATACCATTGGGACAAGAACAAGGGCTATCCGGCGCCGGTGCATCGCGAGGCCATACGCCAGTGCGGCACGTCGCCCTACCATCGAATGACGTTCAACCTCTTGGGCACGAAACAGCTGGAACTGGAGTTTTGAGGGGGAATGAGAGAATGAGAAAATGAGAAAATGAGAAAAAGAGGGAAGGAAAAGGGGATAAAAAAAGAAGGTTGTCTCACGACAACCAATCTTTCATTAACCTTAAATCTAATACCATGAAAAACACTGATGCAAAGGTACGGGTTTTTTGCAAAGTGACAAGAGAAAGATACAATTTGTTATGAAAAACAGCTCTTTTCTTGATATATGTCAATCGGAGGGCTGCTAAACAGAAAAAAATACTAAAAAGGAGAAAAATATGAAAGATGCACTGATTGTAGTTTCGGGCGGCATGGACTCAACGACCATGCTCTACGAATACGCCCAAGAGATTGCCCTGGCCGTTACGTTCGACTACGGGGCCAACCACGGACCGAAGGAAATCCCCATGGCTCGCATGCACTGCGAGCGGCTGGGCATCCCCCATCTGGTGATTCCGATGGACTTTATGCAGCGCCATTTCTGCTCGTCGCTGCTCAGTGGGGCCGAGGCCATTCCCGAGGGCAGCTACGACGATGCGAACATGCGCTCCACCGTTGTCCCTTTCCGCAACGGCATCATGCTGGCCATAGCCTGCGGACTGGCCGAGAGCCGCGGACTGAAGCGCCTGATGCTGGCCAACCATGCCGGCGACCATGCCATTTACCCCGACTGCCGCCCGGCCTTCGTCGAGGCCATGAGTCAGGCCACGCAGGAGGGCACCTACGACCGCATACGCATCGATGCACCCTACACCCATCTCACAAAGGGACAGATAGCAGCGCGCGGCGCACGACTGGGCATCAACTATGCCGAAACGTGGAGCTGCTATAAGGGCGGCGAACACCACTGCGGCAAGTGCGGCACCTGCGTCGAGCGCAAGGAGGCCCTGGCCGAAGCCGGCATCCCCGACCCAACCGTCTACGAATAGCCCCTCTTCTGCCCCTCTTTTTATCCATCGTGGAAGGGGGGTGCAACGACGAGCCTCCGTCGACCCGCTTGTCCGACCCTTGTGGGACAAGCGGGTCGATGCGTCGACGGGCGCCCGACAATGCATCGACGAGGCTCCGTCCATGCGTTGGCGAAGCCCCGTCGTTGTAAGGTCTGTTTTTAGGCTATTCGGCAACCCTGACGCGCCCGCCCCGGATGTAGAGTCCGCGCCGCTGCTTTCCGCTCACGGGGCGGCCCTGCAGGTCGTAGGCTCGGCGACCAGTCTTGCCAACCGCAGATGTCGCCTCGGTTATGCCCGTATGGATGCTGATAGAATGTTCACCATACTGATCGACGATGACAAAATCGTAGTTGTCGCCCACGATTTCATAATTCAAACTGTCGCTCCATTTATTTGGAAATCCCAGGTTCTCCCCTTTAAGAAGTTCCTGCCCGACTATAAAGTTGTTGGTTCCCCAGACATCCCAGAAGGAGATGGGTAGAAGTCGGGATTGTGGCCCGGCATGGTCATGAAGGCCAGGTCATAACTCCACGAACTTGCGAGGGTATTAGATTATTAAATTAGCCCTATAATACACAAGCAGTTACATTGAAAAATACATTTTTTTTGAAGCATTATTATACAAAATCTGCCCAATCCGAATAATAGTTGTATCTTTGCACAGTGAAACAGCTCGAAAGTTGTTTCACTAAAAATATAGAATACGATGAGTACGATAGAAGAATTGCAGAAAATCTGTAAGACGCCCTTGATTTCTTCTCATGGAAACGCACGGGCAACAAGGTATCATTGGGTATGATCCCCCCTCTTGGTTTTTCTATATATCTGCACATACGTTCATCCGTAAAGCCCCCAGCAGTCAATAGGCAAATATAAAGAAACAGATATGGCAGGAGCCAGAATCTCATGAAGTATATCAATACTCAAAAAAGAAAAAACACTGTTTTGAGAAAGTTATCACAGAACTTTAAATACAAATGATTAGCAAAACATATTACAGATATATTTGGCTCCTCGACACGTTGCTAACCAAATCCTCCTTAACAATCGATGAGATTAATACGTTATGGGAGGATTGCCCAGCCAGTGATGGACAACCTATACCACTACGAACTTTCCACGAGCAGAGAAAAGGAATCAAGGAAATGTTCGGTGTGGAGATAGTATGCGACCGCTCACATGGTAATGTATATTATGTCAAGAACCCAGAGGTGCTGGACAAACAGAAGGTAGCTAAGTGGTTGCTGCACAAGTATAGCATTCCTCAGGGTTTTGCAACCTTTAATAGCATGAAGGACAGGGTTTTGCTGGAAGAGATTCCTCTTGGAACGACATTCCTGAATCCCATTATTGAGGCAATGCAGAAGAATGTTGAACTGCAGATTGACTACCAGCGATATGAAAGCGAACAGGAAGGAGAGAATCTGCAGGAGTTTCATGTCCAGCCATACGCATTGAAGGTTTTCAATCGTCGTTGGTATCTGCTTGGGTATATAAAAGAAAAGCGTGATTTGCGTACCATCGCCCTCGACCGCATACTTGACTTGAAAATCCTTTCGACCAGTTTTGAGTTGCCTGAAGATTTCGATGCGAGGAAGTACTTTGCCAATGTTGTCGGCATTTTTGTGAATAACGACCTGCCCGTCACGAAAGTTATGATTCGCGCCTACGGCACTCAGGCAGAATACCTTCGCTCTACTCCGCTCCACAAAAGCCAATCCGAAGGTCGCTCCAAATATCGTGAGTTTGCAGAATTCACCTATAGATTATGTATAACTCCAGAGCTTATCAGTCAGCTGTTGGCAATGGGGGACAAGGTAGAGGTGCTGGAGCCTCTTGAATTGAGAGAGAAGATGAAAGAGAGAATAAGTAAGATATTTAACTATTATAAATAGGGAACAATGAAAATAGTTGGTTATTCAGAAAGAGGTGCAATGAATGCTCTATTTTATGGTATCGCACAAGCAGACGACAAAAAGGCATTTGCTGAGTTCCTCAAAATAATCGGAATAGATTACGATGTCAGTGATGTAGAATTCTTTATGGAGTTCTCATTATCGGAGTTTGGTAGTCCAGACTTGCTTGTAACATTTAATGCTAATAAACAAAAACATATTTTATTCATCGAAGCGAAAACCAGTTGCGGTAAAAAATATGAATTAGAGAAAGCCTTTGAAAATTATGAAAAGAGAAAAGAGAGAAAGCCTGGTTATTCTTCAAACCTATATTACCAATTGTCTATGAAGTATCTGTTCTTTGAGAATCTTCCCAAATCTATTGACATAAATGGTATAGAAGGTTTAGATGGACGTACTCATAAGATTGGTGACAATTTTGTTGTAAAGGCAATATGTAATAAGATAAAGGACAGCAAAGTGGCCCATTATATAGCTATTGTACCTAAATCTGATATTCCATCAGATGCTCCGAAGTATGTCAAGCATATATTTTGGGAAGATTTATTTAATTGTTCGGAATTAAATCCATACCTCAAAGACACATGGGATATTAACAATGATTCAACAAAAAATAAGAGCCAAATCACTAACAATTTGAACAAATAGTAATCTTTACACCAAAATCATAAAATATTTGCAGATTTTCCGCTATCTTCTGCGGAGTTTTTGCACAACAATGTCACTTTTCCTATGATACTGCAGTTTCCATTCGTATAATATAATGAAAGGGTATTAATATATATCACATGAGCAAAAACAAAATAGCAACATTGGATGCCAGCCTAAACAAAGAAGCTGAAATCTACAAGGAGTTAAAAAAACAGCCAGATTGGTGGCAAAGACTTCTATCAGTCAAAGGTGTATATGTGGAAATACGCAAAGATGATATTGTGGATGTCTATTACGAAGGTGGGAGAATGGCTGAACTTAAAATCAAAGATGAAAAGATAACAGCTACCTGTCACCCCAAATATCTTGGGATGGATGTCCCCACAGGCTCTAATCCAAAGTATGTTGATTGCTTAGAGGTTCTAAAGAATAATCCGTGCTTCATAACCCAAAACATTCAAGCTATCTATTCCCAAAAGGATGGGAAGAATGAAGAAGATATTAGCGAGAAGAAGATTCAGGGCGACATGATATGCAGGCAAAATCCATTATTCCTTGATTCGGAATTTGCCCATCGTTATGAGATTGGAAAACGACAGACAATTCGTTTTGACCTCGTTACGATTAAGAGCAATCAACTAATCTTTATTGAGCTAAAACGCATAAAAGACAATCGAATGCTCAATAAGGAAGATGACGAGCCCGAAATACTCAAGCAGATGGACAAATATCAAAAGTTCATCAAGGTCAATAAAGACAAATTACTTGAATATTATAAAACATTATATGAGATAAAGAGTTCATTAAAATTGCCTGTTCCAGAATGTGAAATTGAAAAGCTTTCTGTTTGTGAGGTTCCACACCTTATTATAATAGATACATACAAAAGCCTTGGAGGGAGAAGAAAAGCCCGCATAGCGCGAATGAAAGAGAGACTTGACAAAGCTTCATTTTCCTATACAATCGAAAAGTTGATTACATATGATATGAGGCAACCAGATTACTTATTATAACGACAATCATAAGCGAAAGTAGAATTATAGTTTTAAATAAATTTCCATTCCCATTCTGCGGCGTTTTTGCATATTTACCCACAAAATGCCGCTTTTTGTGACTTTCCATTCGTATAATATAGTAGGGGCATACTATAACCCAATCTTGAACTTTAAATTCTTATAGAGATTATGAGCGACGAGAAAAAGACCCGCAGACGGAGAATTTTTTTATCGAACTCCGTTGAACAACGAGAAGTGTCAAAACCTTTCAAAAGGGGTTTGGGAATGAAGATTACCATTCATCGTGGCACAAATCAGATAGGCGGTTGTGTCACTGAATACGAACATAACGGTTGGCATCTGTTTGTCGATTATGGCGACGAGCTGTCTGGCGGCCCTAAGACTGGTGAGCTACAAGTCGAGGGTTTGACTCATGGTGATTTGTCGAAAAGTGCGTTGCTGATTACACACTATCATGGCGACCACATTGGTAGCATAACAAAGCTACCAGAGAAACTTCCCATATACATGGGGGAAGTTGCAAGGGAGATACAATTGGTGCTGTCTAACCACCTGAAGACAGTAATACCTGCTCACAATGAAATGGTAAAGCTTCTGCAAAGTGTGAAAACATTTGAAGCAGGTAAGGACTTTGCATTTGGTCCTTTTAATATCAGACCTGTGACTGTGGATCATTCTGCTTTTGACGCATACGCATTCAGAATCGAAGTCGATGGTGTGTCTGCCTATCATACTGGTGATTTCCGTTTGCATGGATTCAGAAGTAGTAAGTTTTTCAAGATGCTGGAGCAGTATGTTGGCAAGGTTGACTATGTGGTATGTGAAGCTACCAATATTCTCCGACCAAATGCAACCAGTAAAAAAGAATCTGCACTTCAACGTGAATTTGAGTCTCTGTTTAAGGAGAAGAAATCTACTGTGGTCTATCTCTCATCCACCAATATTGACAGGCTGTTCTCTCTGTATCATGCGGCTTTGAAGGCAGGGCGACCGTTCTATGTTGACAAGTATCAGAAAGACATGATGGATGTTGTTGTCAACAGCAAATCTATGTGGACTAAATCCTCATTGTATCAATATGGGAAATATGAGCCAGAAGAACTGATGTACAATAAGTTTGATAAGAATCGCTTCTTTGTATCAGACAGCTTCAAAGAGTATCTTGACAAGAAAGGTTATGTGATTATTGCTCGGAGTAGCGAACGTTTTGACGATCTTCTGGAACATATCCCAGGAGAAAAGCAGAAAGTGCTGTCCATGTGGAATGGCTACGTCAAAGAGGGAACCGAAGCCTATAATGAGAATTTAGCAAACTCATTGGAAGGCGAATATGATTATATGCATACCAGTGGCCATATTGACATGAAAGATTTGAGCAAGTTCTTCCATCAACTTCAGCCAAAGGCCATAATCCCCATCCATACAGACAACCCAGATGATTTCGCAAAACTGTTCTGCGATGAATGGCCTGTTATCATGCTTTATGATGGACAATCCATTTCTCCAATATCTATATCAACAGCTGATTCCTGTAGAACAAGTATATTCTGTACCAAGGTCCTTGAAGATGGAATGGTCTATGAAAACCGAGAAGAATGGGAAGAAGCTCATGGGCTTGATGTTAAGTCTATCGGTGCTTTCAAGACAATCGAGGATTCCAAGTTTGCTTTGGACCATACTTTATACAGACCTGCAGCTATTGTGGGCTACGAGATAGAGGAAGAAGAAGACTTGTCGCCATTCAAGATACAGACTTTTGATGCGATCAAGAATTTATTGGCAGCTTATACTCATGGTGGACATCAGCCTGGCGGCGCCAAGTATCAGGAAGCATGTCGTTTTGCTGCAGGGGGAAAGGCACTTGCCGTATTCCAAGCTCCTTACTACGCTGTCGTGCCTGTAAAAGTAATCGGGGCTATAACTCCAGATTCTGAAAGAGAATATTGGGAAAAGGATGAATTTTATGATACCTATGAGGACTATGTAAAGGACTGGGATGACTGGCATTGGGACTCTGTGGTAGTACATCCGTTGGTAAAGTTGAAGTCTAAATATGAGCAGATGACCGATACAGAAATTGTACCAAGAGTCTATCTCTTCCCATACGGTAACACAGATGAATGAGGTGTAACATACAGTGAAAACGGAAAAACTCTCAGGCATATTGACAACGAACGCTTTGCGTGTGAGGAATATACGATACCTGAAGGGGTTGAGGTAATTGTCTTCCCATTTATGTATGTCAAAGGCAAGTGTCTGCGAAAGATACACCTTCCTTGGAAGCGGAGTTGATTATCTGTCCAAGTTTGAACACAATGATGAAGATCCTACTTCTGTCTGACCTTTCTGTAGGACAATAGTATTGTAATTGCTGGCACTATAATTGGCAAAAAGCTCTTTTTTATGCCTTCTTCTGCGGCGTTTTTGCACATCAATAGGCAAAAACGCCGTTTTTTGTGCCTTTTCATTCGTATAAAGATACATATATATGGGGGCTATTCCTCTTAACTATATAATCTGAAGAATGTAAGAATAGTAATTAGAAGAGCGCTCAAGTCATAAAGTTTTTTCATCTTCTAAATAAACAAATAAACAGCAACGAATGAGACAATTCAAAAATACCAAGAAAATTACCGAACGCAACAACATTTCAGTAAACAATTATCTCAAGGAAGTAAATCGTTATCCTATGGCAACAGTTGATGAAGAGGTGATTCTCGCACAAAAGATCAGACAAGGCGGTAAGGAGGCAGACAAGGCGCGTAAGAGACTTGTAGAAGCAAACCTTCGATTCGTTATCTCTGTAGCCAATCAGTATCATCAGCCCAACATGGACCTCTCTGACCTAATTTCTGAGGGAAACATCGGTCTTATCAAGGCTGCAGAGCTTTTTGATGAAACACGGGGCTTCAAGTTTATATCGTATGCCGTATGGTGGATTCGTCAGTCCATCTCCTCTGCTATCTGTGAGAATGGCAGAGCCATCAGGTTACCTCTTAACCAGCAAGCACTCCTAAACAAGTATTTCATTCTGATGAATAAAACGATACAAAAGGACCAAAGGGAACCAACGCCAGCGGAGTTTGCTGAGTTTGCAGACATCAGTGAGTACAAGGCAAGTATGCTTATTGAGCAAAACTACAAGACATTGTCTATGGATGCGCCACTCTCTGAAGATACAGGTACCTCCGTCGGCGACCTTGTGCCTTCTCGTTATAGAACTGACGATTCATTAGACAAGGAATCTCTCCATCAGGATATAGCAGCTATACTCAACCATATTCTTACAGCCAAAGAAAGAGAAATAATATTACGTAGTTTCGGCATTGGTTGTAAGGAGGAAGGGCTTGAAGATATTGGCGTCTCACTCGGTTTATCCAGAGAACGTGTCCGTCAGATACGTGAAAAGGCTCTCAGGACAATTCGACGTTCCAATAAGATTGGAAGATTGGCACAATACATTTGATAATTTTTTCAATAAAAATATTGATTATGGTAAAGAAAGAAAGGAATTTGACAAAAAAGGAACTTGAGAGTTTTACTCTGGCCTCTGCATTTGAGATGATATATGAGAAATCTTGCGATAGCAAACTTTCACAAGAGTTCTACGATACGAGCAATGACGCTATCAGTTTTGTTAGCAAAGAATTAAACGTTACGCCTTTTCAATCGATAATGCTTGCTATACTCGCAAATAGCGATGAAGCTAAATCCCTATACGATATGTCAAGCTATACAAAATGTTCTCCAATCAGATTTCGTATTCACAAAGAAGAACTGGACGATTTACATTATAGGCACTTTGTGCAATGGAGTATGGTAAGATGCTCATTAGAATACCGAATTCGTGATGAGTTTATGGAAGCTATTATAGACAATGTACCATATACCCCCAAGAAATATGAAGACTACACGGCATACGATGTCTATACAAAAATTACTAAATGGATAGAGATGCTTAAACGCGATGAAGGACTATATGAAGATATAGTTAAAAACGTCAGACGACTCTTGGAGTCAACAAAACATCTGACATTCTCAAAAGACTTGCTGACCTCTGGACTGAACGACCTTGCCATGATGGTGATTCTACTCACAGTGATGGATAAGATAGAAAACAATTCTGATTATATATCGTCTGCTGAGATTTTACGAATCCTCCCTGAAGAATCAGGTATCAAGTCTTTCATATTCGTTCTAAATGCCAATACTTGTATATTGATTAAAAAGGGGTGGATAGAAAACTACACCGTTAATGGCATGGTTGAACCAGACAAATTCTGTCTTACAAATAAGATATTAGAAACTACTCTTGTAGAGTTTAAGGAATTTATAGATATAAAGGACGAAACCATAAGTAATTCATTACTTATGCCAGATGTAATCGTAGAAAAGCGTATGTATTACAATGGACGTGAATTTGAAGAGATAGAACGCTTGACAAAACTGCTATCGATAGATAGATTCAAGGATATTCAGCAGCGTCTTAAAGAAGCAAATATGCGTACGGGCTTCACTTGTCTCTTCTATGGTTCCCCTGGCACAGGAAAGACAGAAACTGTGCTACAATTGAGTCGTAAGACTGGACGTCCAATCTTTCAAGTCAATATATCCGATTTGAAATCAAAGTGGGTTGGTGAGAGCGAGAAGAAGATACAGGGACTTTTCAGTAAGTACGAGGCAATGGTCAAGAAGTATGATATTTGTCCTATCCTATTTTTCAACGAGGCAGATGCCATTATAAACAAACGCTCAAACAATACCGATGCGGCTGTTGACAAGATGGAGAATGCCTGTCAGAATATCATTCTTCAAGCGATGGAGAAACTCTCTGGAATAATGATTGCCACAACCAACCTCACAAATAATTTGGATTCAGCATTCGAACGGCGTTTCCTTTATAAAATATGTTTTGATAAACCGACTGTGGCCACCAGAAAACAAATTTGGAACGCCATGTTACCCTCCCTTAGTTGTGAAGAAGCGAGAAGTCTTGCAGAGAGCTATGATTTCAGTGGCGGTCAGATTGAGAATATTGCACGAAAACAGATTGTTGACAGTATTCTCTATGGACACAATCAAGATATTTCACACGTTAGGTCTTATTGTCAAAGTGAAAAGATCAGGAATTCTATTAATAAAAGAATTGGATTTGTTAATTATTAAAGTACAAGAATATACTTTACGTCACGTCAAGAGGATTCACTGCATACAAGCCGAGGCTTGTGCTGAGAGAAATCCATAATGAATAGCCTCCAAAACTGCGACACTTAGTCGCAGTTTTTATTTTGCCAATCGCTTGTGTCTGTTCTCCCAAAGCCTTTCAATATCTTCCTGATACATGTCCTGCTGCTCGTAGATGGTTGCCATTTGTCCGTAGATTCGGAAGAGAGTTGCAGCTATTGCGCTGTCGACGTTAGTGGTGTCGGGCTGTCGTGTTGCGATGTCGAAGTAGTGGAGTGCGGCCGGCATCCCCGACCCAACCGTCTACGAATAGCCCCTCTTCTGCCCCTCTTTTTATCTATCGTGGAGGGGGAGTGCAACGACGAGCCTCCGTCGACCCGCTTGTCCGACCTTTGTGGGACAAGCGGGCCGATGCGTTGACGAGCGCCCGACAATGCATCGACGGGCGCCCGTCCATGCATCGACGAGGCTCCGTCCATGCGTTGACGAAGCCCCGTCGTTGTAAGGCCTGTTTTTAGGCTATTCGGCAACCCTGACGCGCCCGCCCCGGATGTAGAGTCCGCGCCGCTGCTTCCCGGGCTTACTGGGCATTCAGGGTGTCGAAGTATTCTTGGGCCTCGCGGCGCGTGGCGAAGGTTTTGTGGGTGTAGCCACCGTCGGGAAGCGGTTCCTTGCGTTGGCACTTCGCGCACTGCTTGGTGGCCTCGTCCTCGACGTACCAGACGTATTTGGGCTGCTCGTCCACCGTCTGCTCTTCCTCACCTTTCAGTATCCACTGCTTGAGTTTTTTCATGTAGGCCTCGGTTTCCTTGTTGCGACTGTTGCAGAGGGCCTCGTTCCATTGGCAGGACCTGTTGGCCGCGGCCAGCTCGTAGCGGTGGCTGTGGTAGGCGGGACCTTGCGTCGTGTAGTCGCAGCCCGGGTAGACGCAATCGGCCGTGTAGCTGCTTGTGATGCGGTATCGGGTTTGCACCTTGAGGCTTGGGGCGAGGGTGCTCGTGGCGGAGATGTAGAAGCAGCTGTCCTTGGTGAAGGCTTCGTCATCGTCGTTGTCCGTTATTTCGTGGGGGTAGCCGGCCTTCGTTGCTTCCTTGGCCGTGGCCACGGTGAACAACCAGGGTAGGTTGCGCTGTGCGGCGTGTTGGTTGAGGCGGACAACGAGCTCGTTGGCCTGGTCGCGGTTCATGTGGCGCAGGGGGGTGGCGTCGGTGGCGGAGCAGCCGCGACTCATCTCCTGCTCGGGGAAGAGGGCTGCCCACAGGCCCTCAGTGGCTGCGGTCCGGGAGATGTGGCAGTCGTAGAGGTTGCGCCCGAAGGTGGTTCTGTGTTGTCCGATTTCGATGTTGAACGTGTCGGGCAGCTCCTTGGGGGGCACGATGGTTTCCCTGGGGATGATGGTGCAGCTGGGGGTGTATATCAGATAGTAGTAGTGGACATGGTTGGCGGGCGGCCTTTTCGTTGAGTCCTGCGGTGTGGGCTGCGGAAGGGGCAGGGCGTACATGCGCGGGTTGTGGACGAGCTGGTAACGGTGGTCGCACTGGGGCGTGGGATTGGGCGTCGGCACCGAGTCGGTGGGTTGGTCTTCTCCGCCCGTGTCGTCGGTGGGTTGGTCTTTTCCGCCCGTGTCGTCGGTGGGTTGGTCTTTTCCGCCCGTGTCGTCGGTGGGCGGCGTGCGCCTTTCCGTTGAGTCCTGGGGCGTGGGATTGGGCGTCGGCACCGAGTCGGCGGGTTGGTTTTCTCCGAACAGGTCGGAGAGGTCGTCTTCGTCAACGTGGGCAATCTTCTGCTGATAGATGTCGAAGTATTTCCACGTGACGCTGGGCAGCTGACCGGTTTCGTTGCTGACGTAGCCGCCGCCGTACGAGAGGTGGTAAACGATGTAGTAGGGTACGAAGAGGGTGTCGCCCTCGAAGGGCACGTCGGGGCGGTCGAAGTACATGAATAGGGCTTCGGGCAGATGGATGGAGAAGGGCTGCCAGGAGCTTTTCTCCACGGAGTATTCGCTCGTCATCTCGTAGTCTTCATCGTTTTTCCAAACGGCGCCAATGACATTGGGGTCCTGGGTCGACTGACTGAACTGCATGATGTCCATGAGTTTGAAATCCTCTATGCGGCCGTCGCCGAACTGCGGGTTCAGCACGTCCTTTTCCCGCCAGAAGCTGAGTGTCACCTCATAGGGGCAGTCGGCGGGGTGGGAGGGGAACTCGAAGTTAAGGTTGAAGCCGTCGCTTTCCTTGTCTTGTGTCAGCCAGCTCTTGACCTTCAGCGGTATTGCCTTCAGGGTGCGGGTGATTTGTGTGACTTTTTTCTGGCTGTTACTCACCTTACCCTTCACGTGGCTGCCCATGCCGCTGGCGTATTGCTTGCCCTCGTACTCCATGTCGTAGCGCACGAAGAAGCGCACCTTCAGTTCGCCGTTGTAGGGAGGCAGGTTGCGGGTGTAGTAGGAAAAGAAGTCGTCGAGGATGTAGTAGCGGAAGGCTGATGTCCACGTGGCTTCCCTGCGGGCTTCCTTTGTGACTTCGTACTGCAGGTACGGGGCTTGGTCGGGACTGTCGATGGTGTAGAAGTCGTTGCGGTCGCGCGGTGATATGGCAAACTCCAGTTGCTCCAGTTTGCTCCAGTCGGTGACCTCTCCGTCGTCGTAGACGGGGTGGAGCGGGTCACGCTCGCGCCAAAGAGTCACGGTGAAGGTGTATTTCGTGAGGCGGACGTTGAGGTTGCATTGGTTGAGGACGTATTGAACGGCCACACCCTTGTCCCCTGCCTCATTCATCCGCCAGTGGTTCTGGAATGGGGATACTTGCGGCCACACGGAAACCGCTGCCGGGTTGTCGGGTGTGCGTGGCGTCTGTGCCTTCAACTGAGCTATTATGGTTACGCTGACGAGCAGCGCGACAAGGATGCGTTTCATGTTTTAACCGAGTTCGTAGTTTTCGTATTCGCCACTCAGCAGGTCGCTGGTGATGAAGAAGTAGTCCACCTTGTTCTGCTCAATTTCCTCCTTGAACAGGCGCTCAATCACACGGTCATTGAGCAGTTGAAGATTAATGAAGCGGTCGGTTAGTTGGCCGTGCTGCATCTCGCGGGTGTAGTTCAGCCCCACGATGAGCGTGAATCGCACCTCGTCGTCGTAGGAGTCGGTTTCGATCTTGAACTTCTTGGCGTCTTCGGGTGCGTCGCTGATGATGATGCGCTGGAGATCGAGACGATACTTGAAGACGAGCACGTTGCCCACCATCTTACCCAACCTGAGTGTGCTCTCGGTCATGTAGACGTAGTAGCCCTGCTTGCCCACGGGCGAGATGGTCCACTCGGCAAAGTCGTCGTAGCCCCGGCCGTAGCCAAAGAAGCGGTTCAGCATGTCGTCGGTGATGGTTTTGGCCTGCACGGGCTTGGCAACCTTCTTACTTATCCACCGCTCTGTGCCTATGCGGTACCATCCGGCGTTTTCTTCTACTACGCCCAGAATTTCATCGCGGCTGGCGCCAGTCTCGTTGCCCCATTGGTCCTTGGCTTTCGGCGCTGAGGTGGTGGGACGGGTGCGGACGTTGACCCACTCGCCCGTGGGGCGGACGAGTTTTTCGGGTGCTTCAAAGGTTGTGGTCTCAAGCACTGACTGTGCCTGCGTGCTGATGCTCAGTGCGACGGCAATTGCCGTGAGCACGCTCTTAATGCATAAAGTATTCATTCGTGTAATGTTTAAAAGGTTATTTCTGTATTCATCCCCGAAGGGGGCTCGCGCTCGCGTACACGCGTGTGCGTTCCATATATTTATATAGAGCGTGCGCGTGTGCAGGGGTTATTTCTTCAGCGGATTCCAGCCTTGGGCCTTCAGCTCGAACTCCTGGCCGTCGCGCGTGATGAGGGCCTGGCCCAGTGAGGGCTCAGTGATGTAGCCGATGACCTTGACGTCGGGGAGCTGGCTCACGCGCTCGTTCATCGTGAGGGGCACGGTGAAGAGCAGTTCGTAGTCCTCGCCGCCGTTGAGGGCGCAGGTGGTCACGTTCATGTTCAGCTCCTCGGCCATGACGGCGGTCTGGTAGTCCAGAGGGATGCGTTCCTCGTAGACGCGGCAGCCGGTGTTGCTCTGCTGGCAGATGTGCATGAGCTCGCTCGAGAGGCCGTCGCTGATGTCCATCATGGCCGTGGGGCGGATGCCGGCCTTGCGCAGCTGCTCCGCGATGTCGCGCCGCGCCTCGGGTCGCAGCTGGCGCTCGAGCAGGTATTCGCGCCCCGTGAAGTCGGGCTCGAACTGCACCTTGTCGCGGCTCTCGCCGGCTTCTTTCACTTGTTGGTTATAGATGATTTTTTCGCGCTCCAGGAGCTGCAGTCCCATGTAGGCAGCGCCAAGGTTGCCCGAGACACAGATGAGGTCGGTGGGTTTGGCGCCGCTGCGGTAGACAATCTCCTCGGCCGGGGCCTCGCCGATGGCGGTGATGCTGATGGCCAGGCCGGTGAGGCTCGACGTGGTGTCGCCGCCAACGAGGTCGACGTGGTGTTGCTGGCAGGCAAGTAGCATGCCGGCATAGATTTGCTCGATGTCTTCAACGGTGAAGCGCTTCGACAGGGCCAGACTGACGGTTATCTGACGCGGCGTGCCGTTCATGGCGTAGACGTCGCTCAGGTTCACCATCACGCTCTTGTAGCCGAGGTGCTTGAGGGGTGTGTACTGGAGGTCGAAGTGGACGCCCTCCATGAGCATGTCGGTGGTCACGAGCATTCGGCTGGGGCCACCATAGTTTAGTACGGCACAATCGTCGCCGACGCCTTTTTCTGTACTTGGGTTCTCGGGTTTTATGTCATTGGTGAGGTGCTTGATTAAGCCAAACTCACCTAATTCTGCTATTTCCAATTTTCGGCTTTGAACTATGAACGATTAACTCCTCTTTATCATCTCGCGCATGATGTCGGTCATCAGCGGCTGCACCTTGTTGGCGGCAACCTGAACCTCCTCGTGGCTCACCTCGACGGGATTGTCGAATCCACCCAGGTCGGTGATGATGCTCACGCCAAAGACCTTGATGCCGCAGTGGTTGGCGACGATGACCTCCGGTATGGTGCTCATGCCAACGGCGTCGGCTCCGAGGCGCGCAAACATGCGGTACTCGGCTGGGGTTTCGAAGGTGGGGCCTTGGGTGCCCAGGTAGACTCCGTGCTGAACCTTGATGCCTTTCTCCTGGGCAATCGTGTCGGCAAGGGCTATCAGGTTCTTATCGTAGGCCTCGTGCATATCGGGGAAGCGCGGACCCGTGGGGAAGTTCTTGCCGCGAAGCGGGTGTTCGGGGAAGAAGTTGATGTGGTCGGTAATAATCATGATGTCGCCCACGCTGAACGAGGGGTTGGTTCCGCCTGCAGCGTTGCTCACGAAGAGGGTTTGGATGCCCAGCTCGTACATGACGCGAACGGGAAACGTCACCTCGCGCATGGAGTAACCTTCATAGAAGTGGAAACGGCCCTGCATGGCCAGTACGTCCTTGCCGCCCAGTTTGCCCAGGAGCAGTTTGCCGCTGTGGCCTTCGACGGTGGACTGCGGGAAGTTGGGTATTTCGGAGTAGGGGATTTCCTGTTCTATGACTATCTCGTCGGCCAGTCGGCCCAGACCTGTTCCCAGGATGATTGCCGTTTGGGGCTTAGTTGCCATTCTGGCTTTTAACCAGGATGCTGTTTCTTGAATTTTTGAGTACATAGCCTGTGATATTATCGTTAAAGTTTTGTGCTTGCTTCTTCATAATCTCTACTTCGACGGGAAGCACATAGAGGGCTTCCTTGACCTCGGGACTAAGCTCGTGTGTCATCTTCAGCCGGGTGGCATCCTTCTCGGTGGTTATGATGCGCTTGGGGGAGGGCAGTGATGAGAACTGCTGGTTGATGGTTCTTATGTCCTTGGGGGTGAAGTAGTGGTGGTCGGGGAAAGACAGGGAGGTGATGTGCGACGTGTGCTGGCTGAGGTCAATGTACATCTGCTCCGGCGAGGCAATGCCCGTGAGCAACAGGACGGACTCGTTGGGCTCGATGTCGGCCAAGGTGGCCTGACGCTCACCAAAGAGCTGATGCATGTGTCCATACTTGAAGGTGCTGAAATAAAGTGCCTGATAGGGCATCAGCGCCAGTGCCTTTTGTATCACGCGGTAGCCCATGGGCTTTATGTTGTGGGGGCACTTCGTGACGATGATGATGTTGGCACGTCGCTTGGCATCCTTGGGCTCGCGCAACCGGCCAGCCGGCAACAGGCAGTCGTCGGTAATCATGCGGTGGTAGTCGACAAGCAGGATGTTTACGCCAGGCATGACGTAGCGATGCTGGTAGGCGTCGTCAAGCAGGATGACCTCTACGTCGCGCGTGGCCTCGTCGTTGCACAGGCGGTTGATGCCGCGGCGCCGGTTGCGGTCGACGGCAACGTAGACCTCGGGGAACTTCTGCTTCATCTGCCATGGCTCGTCGCCAATGTCCTCGACGGTGCTGTCTGCGGTGGCAAGCACGTAGCCCTTGCTTTTGCGCCGATAGCCGCGACTGAGCACGGCCACCTTGTAGTGCTGGCTGAGCAGGCGCACCAGGTATTCGGTATGCGGGGTCTTGCCTGTTCCGCCCACCGTCAGGTTTCCAATGTCAATGATGGGGATGTCGTAGCTTTGAGACTTCAACACACCGCAATCGAACAGGGTGTTGCGAATGGCAACACCGATGCCATAGAGCCAGCTCAATGGGCGCAACCATTCGTTGATGTGTATCAGGTCTCCTTCCATCTTTTATTTTTGTCTTTTACTTTGACTATTAATGGATGTTGAGCTCAAAGGGAAGGCGCATTTGCAGGCGGTCCTGCAAGCGGATGTTGCGGATAAGCGAGAAGGTGGTGTAGTATTCGCCCAGCATATTGCGCATCTCGGCGTCAAGGTAGCCCGACTTCTTGTCGTTCAACAGTGTCTGGAACCAAGGCTGTGGGGCAGGGTAGTTGGTAGTGTTGTACTTCTCGACTTTTGCCAGCTTGGCTGCGGCCTTAATGGCTGCTTCCAGGTTGCCAAGTTGGTCGACCAATCCCAAATCCTTGGCTTGCTTGCCAGTCCACACACGGCCTTCGGCGATTTCCTTGACCTTCTCGATGGGCATCTTGCGGCCCATGGCCACGCGGCCCGTGAAGGTTTCATAGCCTCGCTCTACCATCGCCTGCATGAGGGCGCCCTCTTCTTCGTTCATGGGACGACTCATCGAACCCATATCGCTCAGGGCATTCGTCTTTACGACATCAAACTTTACACCAATCTTTTGGGTAACCAGTTCGCTTGCCTCGGGTATCATGCCGAAAATGCCAATGCTGCCAGTCAGCGTTGTGGGCTCGGCAAATATCTTGTTGGCGCCGCTCGAGATGTAGTAGCCGCCGCTGGCTGCCATGCCGCCCATGGATACGACCACCGGCTTCTCGGCCTTTAGGAGCTCTACTTCGCGCCAGATTTGTTCGCTGGCATAGGCCGAACCGCCACCGGAGTTTACGCGCAGCACGACGGCTTTCACGTCATCGTCTTCGCGCAGGGCACGCAGATCATCAATCACTTTCTCGCCGACAATCTGGGGGGAGTTACCGCTCGACATTCCGTTTGCCGACTGTACGATGTCGCCCACGGCATAGTAAATGGCGATTTCGTCCTCCTCTTCCTTGTACTCGGGAACCTCGGCCATGGCCATTTCTTGGGGCGAAATAAAGGTGAGGCTCTTGTCTTCGTCGAGGCCCATCTTCCCCTTCAGGTAGGCTTTGACGCCGTCCATATAGGTCAGCGTGTCGGCTAAGTTGGCGTCTATCGTATATGAAGCGGGCTGAAGCCCTACGTATTCGTCGGCCATCGTGTTTAGTTTGTCAATGCTGATGTTGCGTGATGTGGAAACGTCTGCGAGCATTTGCTGCCAGATGCCGTTCAGATAGGATGTTACCTGCTCGCGGTTGGCCTCGCTCATCTCTGTGCTCGTAAAGGGTTCGACGGCACTCTTGAATGTTCCGACCTTGAAGACTTGCATCTTTACACCAACCTTGGCCAGCGCGTCCTTGAAGAACATGAGCTCGGAGGCAAGGCCGTGCCAGTCAATCATGCCTTCAGGATTTAGCATGATCTTGTCGGCTACACTGCTGATGTAATAACCCGACTGGCTGTAGTTGTCACTGTAGGCGATAATGAACTTGCCGCTCTTCTTAAATTCAACGAGAGCCTCGCGAAGTTCTTGCACGGTGGCGGGTGTTCCGCTTAAAACCGCGTTTTCAAGGTAGATACCTTTTACTTTCTTGTTGGCCTTGGCGCGCTTGATGGCTTCGGTCAGTGTCTGGAGTCCGGGCACTGATTCTTGTTTTCCACCTAATAAGGAGGCAAAGGGCATGTCTTGAGACTGCTCGCCCAAGACTCCTCCGAGGTTAATGCGAAGTACTGTGTTTTCTTTTACCGAGGCTGTCATCCCGTCTGTGGCCATCATTCCAGCCAATGACACAAGTGAAATGATTGTGGATACCACAACAAATAATACCAAAGCCAATAAACTGGCTAACGTATACTTTAAAAATGATTTCATTGTAATTATTGTTATTTGATTGTATCTATAAATATATGATTGTGCGTATGTACATGTATTCCTTAATATAATTATATGCACGCGCAAAGATACAAAGACCCTTCGGTATACGCAAACAATAGCCTTGAAAAGAAAAAAAAGTGAAAAAAGTTGGAGAAATGTTTGGTCAGTTCAAAAAGTTGCCGTACCTTTGCATCCGCAAATGAGAACAAGACCTCTCAAATGCACAAGTTCATTGACATATTTACATAGACAAGAAAAGTAGTACAAGTATGAGAATCGAACCGTCGATTCTATTTAAACTTTTGTTTAATCAGTGTTAGGATTTAATCTTCTTTATCTTTATCTGAAGAAAAAAGAAAAGAAAAAGATAATACAATGAAGAGTTTGATCCTGGCT
>SAMEA3663184__coassemble_44_pt1 | contig 35464 bp, 29 predicted proteins | sample SAMEA3663184__metabat2_low_PE_010 | metagenome-assembled genome bin SAMEA3663184 (sample SAMEA3663184) | pig gut metagenome | biome: pig gut; feature: pig-associated habitat; material: faeces | place: Denmark | collected 2012 | reverse complement strand
CAAAATTTTAACAATTAAACTTGGTTACGAGTCAACCTATTTCAGTACAAGACACATGGAGAGTTTTAGATGCAAAATATTTTGGAGTACCACAACAGCGTAAAAGAGTATATGTTCTTGGCGGTGGTGTGGACTTTCATCCAGAGAACATCTTATTTGAAATGGGCAATCGCTTTCAGGACCCTTACAGATTAAGAGAACCACAGCAGCAACCCGTTATGGACTTGTTTGGGGACAATGAACCTGAAATAGACCAAGAAGTTATCAGACCATTACGTAGAGAAATAAATGGTCATGACATAGAAGTGTTTCGCTGCTATTCAGACTGTCTATATGCAGCATATGGAACGAAGTGGAATGGCAATGCTGCTGCTTTTAATGGTTCTCTTTTCATTTCACAAGACGGAAGATTACGTAGACTTACACCGATTGAGTGTGAGCGTCTTATGGGTTTCCCTGATAATTACACTGCAATTGCAAATCCTCGTTTGACTAATAGATATCAGGCAACAGGTAATTCCTGGGCAGTTCCAGTTATCCGTTGGATAATGCATCGGCTTTTAGAAGCAACGAATAATAATAATATCCAGAATGTTGTTTTGCCTCGTCCAAGTGTAGTAAATAACAATTACACCCTGTATGTGTTGGATGACTTTACACTTGTTGGTGATCAGTTCCTTAATGCCTCAAATAGTTGTTACGACTTTGTACTAACAAATATGCTTGATATAGTTGATACTGAACCAGACGAGAAATTATATATATCACCTGCTGGATGTGCAGGCATTCTAAGAAGGAAACGGGAACATAATGCAGGTATGAATACCCGATTGGAATATGTCCTTGAAAATTGCTCAACCCAATAATTATGAACTTATTACAACTTGAACATTTAGAAAAGCGAAACGGTTTTAGGGATTTCTTGCTGAAAAGGAATCCCTCAGAATCTTTTGCAGCTAAATATATGACTTACCTTACATGCAGTCTTGTAAGGAGTTATACGAAGAACATATCTGGTTGTGACAGCATCTATAAAGTCGAGAATCTAACTCAATTAAATGAAATCTATCAGAGAGTAAAAGCAGACAAAAATAATATTAGACTTCACAACATTTATTCTGGAGTTGTTAGTGCATATATAAAATACATTACTGGTAACGAGTTGCGCAAAAGGGTCATTCCTTCAAACGAAGATAAGCATTCAACATCTTATCAAGATTGACAATAGAACAATTAAACCCACTGACTTTCAGAGTTATGCCAGAGGTTAGTGGGTTAAAGCTTCATGATGGGGTTCGGGCGGTGCGAGATTTTGCTAAAAATGATGTGAGTATGACTTACCTCGCGCCCAACTGGTGGGCCTGACGAAATGAAGTTGAAAGTTTGCCCTTTGGGCGACTTCCCTCACGCTCGGCTGTGTCCGTGCAAGCACGACACCGCTCTCGCTTAATCGGGAAGTTGAAACTTTCAATTCTTCTTCTTTCGCTTGCGCTTAATGACGAGGTCTTTCCACGAGGTGAAGTCCTTCTTCAGCAGCACGCCCAGGCCCTGTGTCGTCAGGCTCGTCTTGGTGAAGTAGCGGTCGTTGGTCTCGGAGTAGGCCTTCAGTGCGACGGAGCCGGAGCGCGTGAGCAGATACTTGACATCGAAGTCGCCAATGAAGTTGCTGTTGGCCACGGGGGTGTCGCGATAGCCAAAGTTTCCGTTAATGAGCAGGCGGTTATTAAGCAGGCTGCCCTGGAGTATGCCCTCGACGTCCATGTCGTTCCAGCCGTCCTGTCCAGTGCGCAGGTTGGCTCCAAAGTTCCAGTTCGTCTTGCCGAGCATGCTTGAGAGTGCTTGGTTGATGGAACCAGAGAGTGTGGAGGCAAGCAGCGAGTTCATGGCTGTTGTGCCTTGCGTCTGGTCGGTGTTGGCGTAGTCGTAGGCATAGAAGCGCCCGATGCCCAGGAGGTAGATGACTTGCATGTTGCGCTCTTCGTCGGTGCTTATGAGCGAGCGCACCATTTGCTTTTCCTCGTCGTTGGCGTTGGGGATGTCGAAGTCGAACGTGATGCGCGGCTCGCGTGCCTTTCCGCCGATGTTCATGAGGCAGTTGACTCGGGTGGTGGTGTTCGAGAAGTTGGCTCGGGGGTTGATGTCGTTGAGCGATACGCCGGTTACGGTGTGGACGGCCTGCAGGTTGAGGTCGGCAGCGTAGGGCTCGCCGTTGAAGGTTATGGTGCCGTCGGGCGAGAACTCGAAGTTCTTGCGGATAACCTCTTGGAGCGACAGGTTGTAGGTTCCGCGGCTGACGCGATAGGTGCCGTAGAGGTCGAAGCTGCCTTTGTTGTAGTAATGGGCGAGCATGTGTCCGTTTCCGTTCAGGGTTATTTTGTCGCCGGAACGGACGTCCATCAGCAGGTTCATTGTCGACTGTTCGTCGATGTCGAGGTCGAAGTCGATGTGCATGTCGCTGTTGGTGGTTATGTCTTCCGCCTCGAGTTCCGGATCTTCTTCTTTCTTCTTGTCTCCGCCGGCCATTGTCCAGTCTTCGCGCTTCTTATAGGCGATGAAGGGCGTGTCCGTTAGTTTGTCGGGCGAGCTGGCATTGTACGTGAAGGTTGTTCCGCGTTCGGGGCGTGCCTTGATGGCGATGTTGGTTTCGCCGGGTTGTCCTTTGAGGGTGATTTCGCCTGTGGCGTAGACGGTGCCGTAGAAGTTCTGGTCGCCGAAGTCGGTGAAGTTGTAGCCCAGGATGTTGTCGCCCTTGATGCTGATGTCGTACGACATGTCCTTGAAGCTATTGTGGTGGAGGTGTCCCGTGGCCAGTGCCTGATGGCCGCGGATGCCAGGATTGCCTTGTGGGTCGTAGAGGATGGCGTCGGTGAAGTAGATGTTGTCGGGACGCAGTCGCACGGTGTCGTTAATCAGGTGGTAGCGAGTGCCGATGTAGGGCACGCCGAGGCTGCCTTCGTTCACTACGACGTCGCCCTCGATGTTAATCTGCTTGAACGGTCCGAAGATGCGCGCCCAGCCCGTGGCCTTGCCCTGAAGGTTGTCGAAGATGACTGAGGTCCACATATTGATGAACTCGAGGTTCACGTGGTCGGCATTCACGTTGAGGTCGAGGCCGTGGTAGTCGATGTCTTTCTTTGGCGTGATGTAGCCTTGCACCTTGGTGATGGGGATGCGGGGCAGCGTGTCGTTTTGTGCCGCGAGCATGTCACCCTTGATGTTGCCGTCGAGCAGGATAGAGTAGGGACGGTCGCCCCAGTTGATATGAATGTCAAGGTCGCCCAGCCTCCCGTAGTTGAGGGCGAATTGGGGTATGTGGATAAAGGCGTCGGCCTTGGGTTGCGAGAATAGCGAGTGGCCATAGGCTTCTCCCGTTGCCTCGCCTGTCAGTTCTACTGCATGGAAGTTGACGAGCGAGAAGATGTATTCGAGGTTGATGCGCTGCAGTTTGGCGTGCAGTGTGTCGCTCTCCAACTTCGACGCACGGCCTTCGACGCTGATGAATCGGTTGCCCTGACTCACGCGGAAGCTGTCGACCTGCAGCGCGCCGTCGTAGTAGGACACGTGGCCTGGGTGGACGGCCCACAGTGTGTCGCTGATGATGAAGTTCGATGGCAGGATGCGCCCTTCGAATCCCTGCTTCCCGTCGCCGTCCTGCCACAGGCGTGACTCTATGCTAAGGTCGCCGGCATACGTGCTACTGGGCTTTTCGAAGCCGTTGGCGTTGTTGTCGAAGAAGAGGCGTGTGGTGAGTTTCCCGTCGTCGCCTTGCGTTTGCAGGCCCACGTTAATCCAGCGCGACTTCATCATGCGCTGCAATCCAAGGTTGACGAGCATCGACTTGTAGTTACTCTCCAGGTGCATGTCGATGTTGCGCAGTTGCTCGTTGCCATATTGCAGGCTGGACGCAGTGAAGTTCATCCACATGGCATTGCGCTCGCTGTCGATTTCGCCTTGTGCCGTCGTGGTTCCGTTGAGGGTCAGGGGAATGCCCAGCAGGCGGTTGAGGGGCGTGGCATTGTAGGCTCGCAGGATGAACGAGGCGTGGCCCTGCTGCAATGGCGTCTGGGCGTCGGTCGCTTCTTGCTTGCGGCCGCTGTCTTTGTTGACGGCGAGCGGCTCGTTACCTCTGGTGGGCAGGTAGTTGCTGACCATGCGATTAATCTGGCTGACAACGACTCGCGGGTCGAAGTCGCCCTCGACTTGTGCCTCGAGGAACGGGCTGATGAACACGAGGTGGCGCACGTTGTTCCTTGGGCGCGAGGTCAGGTGCAGGTCGCCGGGGCGGTATGTCCCAGTGGAGTCGGTCATGGCCAGGTCGTTGAGCTGCACCACGCCGTCCAGATTGCTGAGATTCGTGCCTGTGAGACTTGCAAATAGCGTGCCGGCGAACTGAGTGCCGACATAGCGGTCGGTCAGGTTCAGCGTGTTGGGAGCCAGGCGGATGATGTCGGCCTTCACGTCGTAGGTGTGTCGTGCCAGGTCGGCGTCGGCATCGACTGTGAACGAGGCATTGGGGTCGCCCGACGAGAGCCTGACGGCATACGACGTGGGGCGTATCTGTGCGTCGTCGATTTCAATGTTCCGGTAGCGGTAGCCCTTGTAGTCAAGTTCGGGAATGCGCCCGCTGAGGCTCAGCGTCGGGCTCTTGCTGATGTGTCCTTTGGCTTTGACGTCGAGCGACACGAGGCCGAGGTCTTTCTCTTCCAGCAGTTCGCCGAGCTGCAGCGCTTGGGCTTTCAGGTTGGCATCCACTCTGCCGTCGGTGTGCCCGTTGCCCGAGAGCATGATGTCGCCCATCGGGGATTTGGCTGTGAGCTCGCCTTTCATCTCGCCGCGGTTGTAGGCTACTTCTCCTTTCGCGCGCACGCTCGACAATTTATTTAATATGGTGCCTACCTTGTTGCCCGTGGGCAGATAGGGGGCAAAGAGGGCGCTTTCGGCATAGAGGTCCTCTACGTTGAGCATGGCGCGCAGGCTGTCCTTGCCTTGCAGCAGGGCGTCGGCCCATCCGTTGGCCGCCAGTCGGAGCTGTCCTCCTTCGTCCTGCAGGTGGAGCGAGGAGAGGGTGAGGCGGTCGTCGTTGGTCTCAAAGTGTGCGGAGACTATGGCGACGTCGTCCAGTTCGGCCAGACGTGGGACGAGGGCGATGAAGTCGGTGGGCGAAAGGCGTGCCTTGAGCGAGCCGAGCAGGTGGTTGAGTTTGGGCTTGCCTTGCCCCAGTGTGTAGCGTGCCGTGAGGGAGGGAATGGCAAGGTTGCTGCCGGGCATCTTGAGCTCGAAGTCACTTAGTTGGGCTGCTTGCTTGTTTGCTTCAACAAAGAACGACATTTCACTGACATTCAGTTTGTTCGTTTCTTCGCGAAAGTCGAATCGCTTTATCCTGAGGGCGATGCTGTCGTCGGTTAGGCAGCCCAGCCGGGCAGTGAGGTTGAGGTCGCGAATGTCGAGGTTGGATGTGAGGCCGTCGGCGTAGGGTTGCTGCCATCGGATGCTGCCTCGCCTCACGAGCAGCTGGCTGATGCGCAGGTCGAGCGGCGTGTGTGTCGTGGTGTCCTTCGAGGCAAAGGCATCGATGAGGAACTTGAAGTTCGGGTCGCACTGCGGGCACTCTTGGTAGAGGTTGGCGTGGAGACCGAAGATTTGGGCGTTGCCGATGCGTATGCGGCGGTGGATGATGTCGCGCAGGCTGATGCGTGCTGCCAGTCGGGCCACGCGCAGCATTTCCTGCCCCTTTTGGTCGTCGACGGCAAGGTCGGTGATGATGAGCCGGCCGTTCCAGTCTGGCTCAACGCGCCCGATGTCGACGTTCGTGCCCACGATGTCTTCGAGTACCGACGAAACGCCGTCTGCCATCCACCTTTGCACGAAGGGGATGTTCACCAAGAGAGTCACCGCCAGATAGAGCCCTACGACGATGCCCACCAACCATTGGGATATGCGTTTCGCCTTGTTCATGGTGGTTTCGTGTGTAAAGGTACGAAATAAATCTCAATCTTCCGCGTTTTCGCCTACTATCTTTTGCGAAAGCCTTAAAACAGGCCCTGCATGGACGGGCCTTCGTCGATGCGTCGACGAGGCTCCGACGATGCATCGACGAGGCCTCGTCAATGCGTCGACGAGACCCCGTCGTTGAGAGGGGGGTGGAGAGGTGGTGTGAGAGGGAGGCGAGACGAGTGATTTAGCGTACTTTATTTTGTGGTTTCGTTAATTTTTATTAACTTTACGCCCGTTTAGTGAATACATCCATTTTATTATAAACTTATGACAAAAGTAATCAAATTGCGTAAGGGCCTTGATGTCAACCTGAAAGGCAAGCCTGCGGATGAGATTGCCCAAGTGAAATGTCCGGGTGAGTATGCACTCCAGCCCGACGATTTCACGGGCCTCAAACCAAAGGTTGTCGTGAAGGAAGGAGATAAGGTTCTTGCAGGCGATGCCTTGTTTGTCGACAAGTTGCATCCCGAAGTGAAGTTTACGTCGCCTGTCAGTGGCGTTGTCAGTCTTGTAGAGCGTGGTGAACGCCGCAAGTTGCTCTCCGTGCGCGTGAAGTGCGACGAGAAGCAGGAGGCTCGCGTGTTCTTTGGCGGGCAAAGCGGCAAAGCCGAGCGTGACGTGAAGCAAGACGTGAAAGCGTTGCTCCTGGAGAGCGGCCTGTTCGGATACTTCCGCAGCCGTCCCTACGACGTAGTGGCCAATCCCGAGGACGAGCCCAAGGCCATCTTCGTAAGTGCCTTCAACTCAATGCCCCTCAGCCAGAACTTCGAGTTCGTGCTCAAAGGTCAGGAGAAAGAGTTCCAGGCAGGCCTGTCCGCTCTGGCCAAGCTGGCCAAGGTGCATCTGGGCGTCAGCAGCAAGCAGACGGCCAAGGCCCTGCTTGAGGCCAAGGACTGCGAAGTAACCGTGTTCGACGGTCCCGCTCCCGCTGGTAACGTAGGCGTGCAAATCAACCACGTGAGCCCCATCAACAAGGGCGAAGTCGTTTGGACAATGGGCGCAGAGGAAGTCATCTTCGTCGGCCGCCTGCTGCTCACCGGCAAGGTAGATTTCACCCGCACCATCGCATTGGCCGGCAGTGAAGTGAAGTTCCCCAAGTACTATAAGGCTGTGGTAGGCCAGAAGCTCACCACGCTGCTCGAAGGCCAGATTGAGGACAACGGCTACCACGTTCGTATCATCGACGGCAACGTGATGACGGGCATCAAGACCACCGAGGAAGGCTTCCTGGGCGCACACCGCACCGAGGTGAACGTCATCCCCGAGGGCGACGACAATGCCGAGATGCTGGGATGGATAATGCCCCGTTTCCACGAGTTCTCCACCAGCCGCAGTTATTTCTCATGGCTCTTCGGTAAGAAGAAGGAGTACACGCTGGATGCCCGCATCAAGGGTGGCGAGCGCCACATGATATTCTCTGGCGAGTACGACCGTGTGTTCCCGATGGACATCTATGCCGGATACCTCATCAAGGCCATCATCACGGGCGACATCGACCGTCAGGAGGCCCTGGGTATCTACGAAGTTGCCCCCGAGGACTTCGCCATTGCCGAGTTTGTTGATTCTTCGAAGTTGGAACTCCAGCGCATCGTTCGCGAAGGCCTGGACATCTTGAGAAAGGAAAATGCGTAAGGACCTTAGGGACCTTAAAGACCTTAAAGACCTTAGGGACCTTATAAAATAGATTAGTATGAAAGCATTAAGAAATTATCTGGATAAGATAAAGCCGAACTTCGAGGAGGGAGGCAAACTTCACGCATTCCAGAGCCTGTTCGACGGATTGGAGACATTCGCCTTCGTTCCCCGCACGACCAGCCGCGTCGGAAGCGTGAACATTCATGATGCCATAGACAGTAAGCGCCTCATCAGCTTTGTTATCATTGCCCTGTTGCCCGCCCTGTTCTTTGGTATGTACAATGTGGGCTATCAGAATGCCCTGGCTGCCGGCCAATTGGAACAGGCCACCTTCTGGGGCATGTTCTGGTACGGCTTCCTGGCCGTTCTGCCCAAGATCATCGTATCGTATGTTGTGGGTCTGGGCATCGAGTTCACCGTTGCCCAGTGGAAGCACGAGGAGATTCAGGAAGGCTTCCTGGCCTCGGGTATCCTCATTCCCATGATTGTGCCTGTCACCACCCCCCTGTGGATGCTGGCCATCGCCGTTGCCTTCAGCGTCATCCTGGCTAAGGAAATCTTCGGCGGCACGGGTATGAACATCTTCAACCCCGCGCTCGTTACGCGCGCGTTCCTATTCTTCTCTTACCCCTCAGTGATGACGGGCGACAGCACCGTATGGGTCAGCCAGCAGAGCATCCTCGGCCTGGGCTTCACGGCTCCCGAGGCCTACACTGCTGCCACTCCTCTCGGTGAGGCTGCGGCCGAAGGGTTTGCCGGTTTCGACTGCCAGACCATCACGAATGCCATCACGGGCCTCATCCCTGGTTCCATAGGTGAGACGTCGGTTATTGCCATCGGCCTGGGCGCCCTGTTGCTCCTGTGGACGGGCGTTGCCTCGTGGAAGATTATGTGCAGCGTGTTCGTTGGCGGCGGCCTCATGGGTTGGCTGATGCAGGCCCTCGGCCTCACGCAGATTGAGTGGTGGCACCACTTCGTGCTGGGCGGCTTCGCCTTCGGTGCCGTGTTCATGGCCACCGACCCCGTAACCGCTGCTCGCACCGAGTGTGGTAAGTATGTCTACGGTCTGCTCATCGGTATCGTGGCTGTGATGGTTCGCGTCCTCAACCCCGGTTATCCCGAGGGCATGATGCTCGCCATCCTGCTGATGAACCTGTTTGCTCCTCTGATCGACTACTGCTTCGTTCAGAGCAATATTAACAAGCGTGCAAAGCGTGCTAAATAATACAGAGTCATGGCAAAGAAATTTAAATGCAACATTTGTGGTCAGACATTCGAGGCAGACTCCATGCCTGACAAGTGCCCCATCTGTATGGCTGATGCTTCCCACATCGAGGAGGTGGTAGAGGCTGGCGCACAGTCCGCTGCCAAGAAGAAGGGCCTGGATACCAACAGCAACGTTTATACCATCCTCTATGCTGCCGTCATGGTGGTCATCGTGGCTTTCCTGCTGGCTTTCATAAGCTCAGCCCTGAAGCCTACCCAGGACGCCAATGTGGCACGCGACACGAAGAACCAAATCCTCACGAGCCTGAACATCACTGGCCTGAAGGGCGACGCCATCGACAAGAAGTACGAAGAGGTAATCACCGAGGAGCTTCAGGAGAAGGGTGGCAAGGTGTTCGTAGCCACGATTGACGGTGACACCAAGTACGTGCTGCCCGTCAAGGGTCGCGGCCTTTGGGGCGGCCTTTGGGGCTACATCTCGATTGACGAGGACAAGCAACATGTCTTTGGTACCTACTTCGACCACGAGAGCGAGACTGCAGGCCTTGGTGCCCGCATCAAGGAGCGCTTGTTCCAGGAGCAGTTCAACGGCAAACCTATCTTCACCGACAATCCACAGCAAGTGGCCCTGACCGTCGTGAAGAAAGGCCAGTCGAAGGCTGAGACCGAAATCGACGGCGTTACTGGCGCTACGCTCACCTCTAACGGCGTGGCCGGTATGGTCACCGACGGCTTGCAGCAGTACATAGAGTTTCTTAACAAATAATCAAGGAGGACAAACAACATGGGAAAACTATTTTCTAAGGAGAATTGCGAAGTCTTTTCCAATCCTCTGAACCTTAATAACCCGATTGCAGTTCAAGTCCTTGGTATTTGTTCTGCATTGGCTGTAACCAGTCAGCTGGAGCCCGCCATCGTGATGGGTCTCTCAGTGACGGTCATCACAGCCTTCTCTAATGTAATCATTTCACTTATCCGTAAGTCCATCCCCAACCGCATCCGCATCATCGTTCAGCTGGTGGTTGTGGCTGCTTTGGTAACCATCGTGAGCCAGATACTGAAGGCTTTTGCCTACGACGTGAGCGTTCAGCTCTCCGTCTATGTCGGTCTGATTATCACGAACTGTATTCTGATGGGACGTCTCGAGGCATTTGCCATGATGAACGGCCCCTGGGAGTCGTTCCTCGATGGTATTGGTAACGGCTTGGGCTACGCGCTCATCCTGGTTATCGTGGGCTTTGTTCGCGAGCTGCTGGGCTTCGGCACACTGCTGGGCTTCCAGATTGTGCCCGACTTCTGCTACGAGAACGGATATATGAACAACGGTATGATGACCATGCCCGCCATGAGCCTCATCATCGTTGGATGTGTAATCTGGGCACACCGCTCAATAAACAAGGAGGAGAAGTAATATGGAACACATGATTAGCCTATTCGTCCGCAGTATCTTTGTGGACAACATGATATTCGCGTTCTTCCTCGGTATGTGCTCATATCTGGCCGTATCGAAGACCGTGAAGACCTCTTTGGGGCTGGGTGTCGCAGTAACCTTCGTGTTGCTCATCACCGTGCCTGTCGACTATGCCCTGCAGATGTACGTCCTCGGTCCTAATGCCCTCGTCGAGGGTGTCGACCTGACGTTCCTGGCCTTCATCCTCTTCATCGCCGTCATTGCCGGTATCGTGCAGTTGGTTGAGATGGTGGTCGAGCGCTTCAGCCCCTCGCTGTATGCCGCTCTGGGTATCTTCCTGCCCCTGATTGCCGTAAACTGCGCCATCATGGGTGCTTCGCTGTTCATGCAGCAGCGCGTGCAGATGGACCCCGAGACCAGCAGCCAGGCCATTGGCTCCTTCGGCGACGCCATTGCCTATGCACTGGGTAGCGGTATCGGTTGGTTGCTGGCCATCGTTGGCCTGGCCGCCATCCGCGAGAAGATGGCTTACACCGACGTTCCCAAGCCCCTCCAGGGACTGGGCATCACGTTCATCACGGTGGGCCTGATGGCTATGGCCTTTATGTGTTTCAGTGGTCTTAACATCTAAAAGTAGGAGGAATATACAATGGATATGAATTTGATTTTGACAAGCATTGGCGTATTCCTTGGCATCATCCTTGTGTTGGTTGCCATCCTGCTTACGGCCAAGGCTTACCTGAGCCCCTCGGGCAATGTAACGATTACGATTAACGACAAGGACACCGTCTCCGTGCCCCAGGGCGCAAGCCTGCTCTCCACGCTGAGCCAGGAAGGCATCTTCCTTCCCTCGGCCTGTGGCGGTAAGGGTTCGTGCGGACAGTGCAAACTGCAAGTTCTTGAGGGCGGTGGCGACATTCTTGACTCGGAGAAGGGCCACTTCACCCGCAAGCAGGTCAAGGACCATTGGCGTCTGGGTTGCCAGTGCAAAGTGAAGGGCGACCTCGGCATTAAGGTCGACGACAGCGTCATGGGCGTTAAGGAATGGGAGTGCACCGTTATTGGCAACAAGAACGTGGCCACGTTCATTAAGGAGTACAAGGTTGCCCTGCCTCCCGGCGAGCACATGGACTTCGAGCCCGGTTCGTATGCACAGATTAAGATTCCTGCATTCGACTGCATCGACTACGACAAGGACTTCGACAAGAGCCTCATCGGCGACACCTATCTGCCCGCATGGGAGAAGTTCGGCCTCTTTGGCCTCAAGTGCCAGAATCCCACGGCTACCATCCGTGCATACTCAATGGCCAACTATCCCGACGAGGGCGACATCATCACCCTGAACGTCCGCATCGCCACACCTCCCTTCAAACCCAAGGACCAAGGCCCCGGCTTCATGGATGTGAACCCCGGTATTGCTTCTTCGTACATCTTCTCACTGAAGCCCGGCGACAAGGTAATCATGTCGGGTCCCTACGGCGAGTTCCGTCCGCAGTACGGCACGGGTCGCGAGATGATTTGGGTCGGCGGTGGTGCCGGTATGGCTCCCCTGCGTGCCCAGATTATGCACATGCTCAAGGGTCACGGCGTGAAAGACGAAGACCGTCAGCGCCCCATGCACTACTTCTATGGTGCACGTGCCCTGGAGGAGATTCCTTTCCTCGACGACTTCCTGCAGTTGGAGAAGGACTTCCCCAACTTCCACTTCCACTTGGCTCTGGACCGTCCCGACCCCAAGGCCGACGATGCAGGTATCAAGTACACGCCGGGCTTCGTGGCACCCGTTATGGGCGACACCTACCTCAAGGCACACGAGGCTCCCGAAGACTGCGAATACTACCTCTGCGGTCCTCCAATGATGGCCAAGACTGTGCTTGACCTCTTGCACAGCCTCGGTGTTGAGGACGACATGATTCGCTTCGACAACTTCGGCGGATAGTGAGAGCGTAGCCAAAGTCAACGAAGGTTAACTTCGGCGGTTGATAAAGCAACTTCTTTTACATCAGCGACATTTTCTTCGGGAAATGTCGCTTTTTTGTTTCTTTTTCTTAAATTTGCAGAGTGATGAGTATGTTTGCAAAACCGACACGATTGTTGGGCCTGCTGTGTATTCACCCTATATGTGGTTACGCACAGACCGAGAACACAGACACGATGACACGTCTGCCAAGTGCGAAGCCAAACATCATATTCATTCTTTGTGACGACATGGGGTGGGGAGATCTCGGTTGCTACGGGCAGCGCTACATCGAGACACCGAATATTGATCGCATGGCAAGAGAGGGCATACAGTTCATGCAAGCCTATGCAGGCAGTCCTGTCTCGGCCCCCTCCCGCGCATCACTCATGACGGGCCAGCACACGGGGCATTGTGCTGTGCGTGGAAACAAGGAATACCGCCGAGGGGAGGTCTACTATGGCGTGAACCGCGACTTTGCCCGAGTTGGTCAACATCCTTTGGATACAGCTCACGTTGTCCTGCCCGAAATCATGAAACTTAATGGCTACACGACTGCTCAGTTCGGTAAGTGGGCAGGAGGATATGAGGGCAGCGTGTCTACTCCCGACAAGCGAGGCGTTGATGAGTTTTACGGTTACATCTGTCAGTTCGAAGCCCATGCTTATTATCCCAACTTCCTTAATAAATATAGCGCGAGTGAGGGAGATACGACGGTCACGCGTGAAGTGATGGATGAGAACGTGCGACACGCCTTTTTCGGCGAAGACTACTATCACCGAACCCAGTACAGCGCAGATATCATCCACCGCCGCGCCATGGAGTGGCTCGACCGTCAGAATGGCCGCCAGCCCTTCTTCGGGCTTTTCACCTATACGATTCCCCATGCAGAACTTGTTCAACCGGCGGACAGCCTCTTGGCGTTCTACAAAGAGCGCTTCAGTGAGGATAAGAGTTTCCGTGGGCAAGATGGGTCGTGGTACCATGCTACGCCGAACGTCCATGCCCAGTTTGCGGCAATGATAAGCCGGTTAGACAAGTATGTGGGCGAAATTATGGCAAAGCTTGAGGAAAAAGGCTTGGCCGGCAACACCCTTCTCTTCTTCACCAGCGACAATGGCCCCCATGAGGAGGGAGGAGCCGACCCTACGTTTTTCAATCGTGATGGCGTGCTTCGGGGCCTGAAGCGCTCATGCCACGAAGGCGGCATACGCATCCCTTTCATCGTCCGATGGCCAGGTCATGTGCCAGCAGCAAGGCGCACCGACCAGCCGATAGCCTTCTACGACGTGATGCCAACCTTGTGTGACATCCTCGGTCAGCATGACTATGTCAGTCGTTACCGCAATCCGCGCCTTGGCCAGCGCGACCACTTCGACGGCATATCCTTCTTGCCTACACTGATGGGTCGTGAGCAGGAACAGCAGGCTCACGAACACCTCTATTGGGAATTCGGCGAGACCGACCAGATAGCCGTGCGCCAGGGCGATTGGAAACTTATTGTCAAGCATGGGCGCAGTGAACTCTATGACTTGTCGAGCGATGTCCATGAAGACCATGACGTTGCAGCAGAAAACCCGGATAAGGTGCGCGAGCTCATCGGCATTGTTTATCAGGAACACGAGGACAACCCGCACTTCCGTGTGACGTTGCCTTGATAACATCCCTCCATACGTCCTCCACGAATCAGCTATACATTGAAAAATACAACTAATGTTCAACCCTCTAAAACCTTACGACCATGAGAATCGGAATTCCTAAGGAGATTAAGAACAACGAGAACCGTGTCGGCATGACACCTGCAGGTGTGGCCGAGTTCATTCGACATGGGCATGATGTCTTTGTCCAGCACACAGCCGGGGAGGGCAGTGGCTTCCCCGATGGCGACTATCAGAGGGTGGGAGCTACCATCCTGCCTTCGATTGAAGATGTGTATGCCGAGGCTGATATGATTGTGAAGGTTAAGGAGCCCATTGACCCCGAATACCCACTTGTGCGCCCCGGCCAATTGATATTCACTTATTTCCATTTCGCGTGTGACCGCGACCTTACCGAGGCTATGATACACAGCGGTGCCATCTGTCTGGCCTACGAAACCGTGCAACTCGACAATGGGGCTCTTCCCCTGCTCATTCCTATGAGTGAAGTCGCCGGTCGTATGGCGGCCATCAACGGAGCCTACTATCTGCAGAAGACCAAGGGCGGAAAGGGTAAACTCATTGGAGGCGTACCTGGGGTCATGCCCGCCAAGGTCTTGGTGCTCGGGGCTGGTACTGTGGGCGAGGCTGCCGCGCTGAGGGCATCGGGCATGGGTGCCGACGTTACTGTGGCCGACATCTCACTTCCGCGTCTGAAACACCTGTCGGAAGTTCTTCCGGCCAACGTGCACACCCTTTATTCCAATGAGGAGAACATTCGTGCCCAACTGCCTACGACCGACATTGTGATAGGTAGCGTATTGGTGCCCGGCGACAAAGCCCCATACCTCGTGACGCGTGACATGCTGCGACTGATGGAGCCGGGCACGGTGCTTGTTGATGTGGCCATCGACCAAGGCGGATGTTTCGAGACCTCGCGTCCCACAACGCATAGTGAACCCGTTTATGAAATTGGCGGCATACTTCACTATGCTGTGGCCAATATCCCCGGTGCTGTTCCTCACACGTCAACGATGGCTCTCACCAATTCCACGCTGCGCTATGCACTGGCACTTGCCGACAAAGGCTGGCAACAGGCCTGTCTCGACGACGCAGCCCTCGCACGAGGACTGAATATCGTGGGCGGAAGGGTAACGTTCAAGGCCGTGGCCGACGTCTTCAACCTTCCTTACACGCCCGTCGAAGAGGTGCTTTGAGGGGGATAAGTTTTTGTGATTAGAATTCGATGAGGACGCGGGCGTTAATCATGCGTCCCGTGAGGTAGTTGGGCACGGCAAACTGACTGCCCACGACGTCGGTGACCCAATAGTAGCCACTCACGTTGGAGAAACCGAAGATGTTGAAGCAATCCAGCCCCAGCCAGATGTTTTTCACGGCGTTGTGTCGCAGGTGGCGGTCCTCGTTGTTCAGAGCGCGGTAGTTCATGCCGATGTCGATGCGCTTGTAGGCCGGTGCGCGGAAAGCCATTTTCTCCAATCCCGTGTGTGGAGGGCCAAAAGGCAGTCCGTCGGCAAACGACGCCTTAAGGTTCATCTTCCATCGCGTAGTGTTGGGGAAGAAGTCCGAGAAGAAGAAGTTCAGGTTCCATCGTTGGTCGGTGGGTTGTGGAATGTGCTTGCCGTTCAGGGTCATCTGTGCTTTCATCAGTCCGAAGCTAATCCAGCTGTCGGTTCCCTTCGTCAGTTCGCCATAGATTTTCAGGTCGAGTCCTGCAACGTAACCTTTGGCCAGGTTCTGTCCGTAGTAGACGATGCGCACGTTGTCCACGTTGTAGGGAATCATGTTACCCTGAGCCTTGTAGTAGACCTCCGAGGTGAACTTGAAAGGCCTGTTCATGAGCCGGAACTTATATTCCATACCCGCCAGCAGTTGGAACGACCGCTGCGACTTGATGTTACGGTTCAGTTGCACGACGGTGTTGCCGTTGGTCGTCACGGTGTCTCGCAATTCCTTGTAGAACGGACGCTGGTAATAGAGGCCTGTGGCCAGGCGGAAGGTGAAGTTGTCATTCTTCTCCGGAACGTAGCCCATGGATACGCGAGGCGAGAACAACCATTCGCCGTTCCACGACCAATAGCTTAGTCTCACGCCATAGTTCACGCTGAGTATGCCCAGTTTCGACTCCTTGCGCCAGGTGTCCTGCACGAAGGTTTCCATGTGGTTCGTGGAGATGGCGTTCTTGCTCTTCAGGTTATAGATGAGCATGAGGTCATTTCCCGTGTGGGGTATGCTGTATCCGCTCGAGTCGCGACTTTCCCATTCGCGGGCGTTTTCGTGAATCTTGTCGTGTTTCCATGCGATGCCGGCCAACAGGGTATGGTTGCGTCGGCGCAGGTCGTAGTCGAGCTTCAGGGTTTGCGTGCTGCTCGTGAGCAGGTTGCGAGCGTGTTCCATGTATGTGCCCACGGCCAGTTGGCTGCCCACGATGGCATCGTCCAGCCAGTACTGTCCCTGAATGTCATAGGCTTCACGTTCCTTTGTGGAGAAGGCCGAGAAAGAAAGGCTCAGGTTCGACCGCTCGTTGATGCGCCGCTTCAGGCGTGCCGTGCCGAAGAGCGTGCGGAAGAGATCCTGCTCCTGTCCGTCGAAGTACACGCGGAATGATTTCACGTCCTCCATCGTGCCGAAGCGTGTTTCGCGGTCCTTTGGCACGAACTTGTAGTTGTTGTGTGAGATATATCCGATGGCATCGAAGGTCCAGTTCCTCGATGGCGACCATGACAGGTAGGCCTGATAGTCGAGGAATTTCGGTTTGTATTCGCCCTTGGTCTCGAGTGAGCCCAGCATGTACTGATTCGTCTTGTAGCGCAGTCCGTTAGAGAACGAGAATTTCTTGTTGCCGTAGCCTGCGTAGGCACTGGCGCCCAGGAGCGAGCCTTGCAGCGAACCCTCCCAGCCCTTGGGCTTTCGGTATGCGATATCCAACACCGACGACATCTTGTCGCCATACTTGGCCTCAAAGCCACCTGCCGAAAACTCGACACGTTCCACCATGTCGCTGTTGATGACCGAAAGGCCTTCCTGCTGCCCACTACTGATGAGCATCGGGCGATAGACCTCGGCTCCATTAATGTAGACGCAGTTCTCGTCAAACGAACCGCCGCGCACGTTGTATTGGCTCGACAGCTCGTTGTGACTCGACACACCGGCCTGTGTGGCCACGAGTTCCTCGACGGCATTACCTGTGGTCGAGGGCAGGCGTTTCAGCTCATCTGTGTTCAGGGTTTGGTTCTGGCCCAGTTGGCGACGTGATTCCACAACCTCAACGGCGTCCAGCTGGCGGTCGTTCGACTTCATGACGATGTTCATCACCAACTCGCCCTTGGGCTTCCTCAGCACGCGCCGGCGGTTGGCAAATCCCATCATCTGGTACAGTACGACCACGCTGTCGGCCGTGCGGAACGAGATGTTGTATTTTCCTTCAAGGTTCGCCGTGGTCACGATGCCCTGTCCCTCGATGCGTACCATCACCATCGGTATGGGCTCCTGGTTCTCGTCGACAACGCTTCCGCGAAGCTTCACCCGTGTGGTGTCCACCTTCTCTTCCCCCGTTTGCTCTTGGGCGCACAACGACGACCCGCCGCAAAGGGGCAGGAAGAGCAAGCTAAAGAGTGCAAGAAAGTGCGATATCTTGTGCGTCATATACTATATAATAACGCAGAAGTCACTTAATTATTATAAAAATTGTTTCAAGGCTTGATATAAGCGCGCAACGGGCAGCCCCATGACGTTGAAGTAGGAACCCTCGATGCGTTCCACCCCGATGTAGCCAATCCACTCCTGTATACCGTAGGCACCAGCCTTGTCCAGTGGGTGGAAGTGGGTGATGTAGTAGTTGATTTCCTCGTCGGTTATGTTGCTGAACGTGACGTTGCTCACGGCCGCAAAGGTCTCCTCTATGTCGCTGGTCATAAGGGTGACGCCCGTGATGACCTGGTGGCTCCGCCCGCGCAGGGTCTTCAGCATCTCGGTTGCCTCGGCCTCGTCCTTGGGCTTGCCCAACACGCGGTCGTCGACACACACAATCGTGTCGGCCGTGATGATGAGCTCGTCCGTGGCCATGCTCTGGCGGTAGGCTGTGGCCTTCTTGCGCGAAATGGTCTTGGCAATCTCCTCGCCAGAGAGGCCCGAGGGATACGACTCGTCGATGCCAGGCAGCAGTCTGACTTCGAACTCCAGGCCTAAGCCTGCCAGCAATTCCCGGCGTCGGGGACTTCCGCTTGCCAGCACGATATGCCTTACCATCCGAAGGCCCTCCTGTCTGCCATCCATTTGCCCTGAGCCCGCAGTACCTGTTCGATGACGTCGCGCCCGCAGCCGTATCCGCCCTGATAGGGGCTGACGTAGGTGCTGATTTCCTTAATCTCGACGGCGGCGTCGCTGGGGCAGCAGGGGCAGCCGCAGCGTTTCATCACTTCGTAGTCGGGAATGTCGTCGCCCATGAATATGACTTCCTCGTCGGCGAGACCATATTTCTGAAGAAAGGCTTCGTAGGTCTCAATCTTCACTGCCGCGCCGATGTGGATGTCCTCGACGCCTAATCCGGCGTAGCGCACACGTATGGCATCGACCTTTGCTCCGCTAATGATGGCAATGTGCAGACCCTGCTTCACGGCCAGTTGCAAAGCGTAGCCGTCCTTGATGTTCACCGTGCGGCAGGGCACCCCCGACGTGTCCATGGGGATAGTTTCGGCGCTGAGCACGCCGTCGACGTCGAATACGATGGCTCGTATCTTGGTTAAGTCGTAGTTTATCATATCTTTAAGTCGTGTATGCTTTCGCTCATGAGGTGGTAGATATCCTTGGTCCGTCCGTCGAGCATCGCCTCTTGGCGGCTGATGACGTTTCGGTCCATGCGCACGGCCGGTCCGGTTTGTGCCTCGCGTGGCGACAGGTTGTGCACCTTGCTTGCTGTCTCATCGATGAGGGGCAGCATGACGTCAAACGGGATGTTGATTCCCTTCAGCACTTCGGCCCCCAGGGCGTAGCAGTGGTTGGCAAAGTTGCATACGAAGACGGCAGCCAGGTGAAGCCTGCGCCGCCCCTCGCCGTCGAGGTGGTAGATGTTGTGGCTGAGTGTGGAGGCCAGCGACTCGAGGACCTTCATGTCGCCAGCCTGTTCGGTTTCGAGGAAGAGGGGGATGTTGGTGAAGTCCACGGGCTTGTTCTTCGAGAAGGTTTGCATGGGGTAGAACACGCCTCGGCGACGGCAGGGGATGACCTCCATGGGGATGCTGCCCGCCGTGTGGACAACCAGCATGTCGCAGTCCTTCAGACGGTTGGCCACGTCGGGCAGCGCGTCGTCCTTCACGGCGATAATCACCAGCTCGCCCTTAACGTCACTGGTGGCGAAGCTTCGCCCGGGGAGCTGTGCAACGTCGTGTCCCGCCCTGCGCAGTGCCTCGTAGAGGTTGGTGCCCAGGTTACCTGTCCCTATCAGTGTAATCTGCATCTCGTTGCTCCCTTCCCGATTACCACTTTTCGCTATGCACCTTTTCCCACTTCAGCCGTTCCTCGTTCTGTGGCTTGCGCTCGGCGCCCTTGTGGCCCACGGCAATGAGGCACAAGACGCGATACTTCGGCGGGATGGAGAGCAGTCGACGCACGTTGTCCTCGGCATCGCGCCCCTCGGCGTCCTTGCGCTCGCGCACTTGCACCCAGCAGGCTCCCAGTCCCAGATCTTCGGCCTGCAGGAGCATCATCGTTGCTGCCACGCTGGCGTCCTCAATCCATGCGTCGCTCGTCTCGGCGTCGCCCAGCACGGCAATGGCCAGCGGCGCGCCGGCAAGAAGTTCGGCACCCATCTGCTTGCAGCGCGAGAGGTGTCCAATCGTCTTCGGGTCGGTGACGGTTACAAATTCGTAACTGTGAAGTCCCTTGCTCGACGGAGCCATCAGGGCCGCACGCATAATGGAGCGCAGCTGCTCCTCACCCACGGCTTCGTCGGTGAATTTGCGATGGCTGCGTCGCACGGTTATCAGTTCGCTAAAATCCCTCATATTTTTCTCGGGTTAGTCCTTTCGAGCAATAAAGATACGAAAAAAGGGTGCAGTTATCCAAATTTTAGGATAACGATTCGCCCGGCAGGCTTAAATTTCTTTGTTCCGACGCGATGGCGGGCCAATAGGTAAGCGTGGTTTGAAGCAGGCCTTTGCGAAGCCGGGCCCTGAGCTTAACTTAACCTTCGCCACTGGATTAAGTTAACTTCGGCGCCGAGGTTAACTTAACTTTCGGCCCGAAGTTAATATTATCTCCGCAGCCCGTCAGCCGTTGTTGGCTGACAAGCTTCGCAAAGCTGTGGACCTAAGATGCTTATGTCTGAGCTATAGGGAATCGGGGAAGAAGGCCGGCCGACGCACCTCGGTGGGGTTCTTCGAGCGTTTGGCCGGCTGGGGCGTGCTGGCCCGGCTGGCGTTGCGGGCCTGACCGCGGTATTGCGCCCAGCGGTCGAGAATGGCCTCGACATAGCCCTGCGTCTCGCTGCCTCGCAGGTAGCCGGAGCGCACCACGGGGTCGTTGTAGTAGCGTGGTTCGCTCAGCTTCAGGATGAAGGGCTCAACCTCGCGCCACACCTTGTCGTTGCGGCCGTGCTTGCGAGCCAGCGCCATGGCATCGCGCACGTGGTTCGCGCCTCCGTTGTAGGCAGCCAGCATGTAGGGGATTCGGGCCGACTGAGGACTGATATCGGAGAACGTGTTGTTGAGCAGACGCAGTAGTTTCACGCCAGCTTCGACATTCGTCTCCGGGGTGAAAATGTCGCTGGCGTCGACTCCCAGCGTGGCTGCGGTGGCTGGCATGATTTGCATGAGGCCCTGTGCGCCGGCCCATGAGACGGCCTGTGGGTCGAAGGCCGATTCCTGATAGCATTGGGCTGCCAGCAGCCGCCAGTCCCAGCCGATGCTTGAGGCGTGGCGCTGAAGCAGGGCATCGTATTGGCAGATGGTTCCCGTTGCGGCGTCGAGCATGACGGGACGGGCATGGCGACGGGCCTTGATGGGCGTAGAACTGCTTTTCTTCGTTTCTTCAAGTCGGGCAGGGGAGTACCATTGGTTGATGCTCTCGGCCAGCAGGGGTGTCTGGGAACTTACGAGCCAGTGGCTCTTCACGGAAACCGTACCCTTGGTGGCATCGAGTTTCATGGCGATGAGGTCGACCTCGCGGTTCTTCAGTCGTGTGAGCAGTTCGGTAGTGTCGTGGGCCACCTCCACGCGCAACCTCACGCCAATGCTTCGGGCAAACGATTCGGCCAGGTCGTGTTGCAGTCCGAACCCGCGTCCTCGAAACTCGAAGTAGGTGTCGGGACCGGAGAGGGTGGCCACAATGAGCTCGCCCGACTCCTGAATCTCATAGAGGTCGTAGTTCTCGGCAAGCGTGTCCGTCTCTGCGTCGTCGGCAAAGATGGAGGACGTCTGTCGCTGGTTTTGGTTGGTACAAGCCAAAAGGGCGAGACAGATGATGGGCGCGATTAAAGAACGTGTTAGGGACGTAGGCGGTGGATTATGTATGTGCGCATGATTTCGATGGCCCTGCTGTTGCTACCTCCCTGTGGAACAATCAGGTCGGCATAGCGTTTCGTGGGTTCGATGAACTCTTCGTGCATGGGCTTCAATACGTCGAGATAGCGGTCGATGACCATCTGGGTGGTGCGTCCGCGTTCCACCGTGTCGCGCTGGATGACGCGGATGAGGCGCTCGTCGGCATCGGCATCAACGAAAATCTTCAGGTCCATGAGGTCGCGCAATTCCTTTTTCCATAGGGCCATGATGCCCTCGATGATAATCACCTCGCAGGGTTCAACGTGCACGGTCTCGGCTTGGCGATTGCTCTCTATGTAGGAGTAAGTGGGCTGCTCAACGGGACGCCCGTTGCGCAGTTCCTCAATCTGGTGCGTCAGCAAGTCCCAGTCGAAAGCGTTGGGATGGTCGAAGTTGATGCGACGTCGCTCTTCCATCGTCAGGTCGGACGTGTCGTTATAATAAGAGTCCTGTGGGATGAGTGCCACCTGGTCGTCTGGTAGCGCTTCTACAATCTTTCGAACAACGGTGGTCTTTCCGCTTCCTGTTCCTCCTGCAATGCCAATGATATACATATTTATTATATTCTTAGTTTATTCAATAAACCGGTGTTGATGCGCTTGATACGTTCGTTTGTCTGGCTGATGTCGTAGCGCAGCTCGGCCATCTCCTGCATCATCTTGTCGTGGATATCGGTGAATGCGCTGAACAGTGGCGAGGTCGGCCGCTGCTGCTTGGGTTTGACAACCATGTTGATGCCCCGTGGGATGATGCGCACGTCGATGTCCGTTCCGCACTGCATGGGGTCGCCGTCGAAGTGGACATAGCCGGGCTCCTTGCGATGGATGTGCAGGCTGCGGCACTGGAACGTGTGGGCGTGGGGGTTCTTGTCAATCGTCCTGTTGAGCAGTTGCAGTACCACCTGCGGTGCCTCGAGCAGGTTGAAGGGCTCAAGCAGCGTGACGTCCATCAAACCGTCGTTCATCGATGCGGCCGGTGCTATGTAGACGTTGTTGCCGTATTGCGACGCGTTGGCGCAGGCGATAAGAAACGCCTCGTGGGTCTCCTCTTCGCCGTCGAATGATATTTGGTAAGTTTCGGGTTTGTAGGTCAGTCCGCCTTTCAGCGTGTTATCGACGTAGGTCATCAGGCCACGCTTGCCTGCCTCGGCAAACTTCTGACTTATGAACGCGTCGAAGCCTATGCCGCAGGTGCAGAAAAAGGACTGCTCGTTGATGCGACCGTAATCCAGGCACTCGATTTGGCATGATGCCAGTATCTTCAATGCGCCGACAGGGTTGATGGGAATGAAAAGGTGGCGCGCAAGTCCGTTTCCGCTTCCGCAGGGGATAATGCCAAGGGCCGACGGGGTATGCACCAGCGAGCGGGCCACTTCGTTGACCGTTCCGTCGCCTCCCACGGCAACAACGATGTCCACAGCCTCTTCGGTGGCCTGATGAGCCAACTCTGCTGCATGGCCCGAACGTTGTGTGTAGACAATCTCAACGTCGAAGTCCGTGGGCTTTATGTACTCCGGAATAAGCTTCACGATGGCTTCTTTGCCTCGTGTGCCCGAGATGGGGTTGATGATGAAGCGTATGCGCTTTTTGTTCATTATGTCGCAAAAATACAAAATTAATCACAATGCACAATGCCATTTCACAATTATTTCGTATCTTTGCAGCCTGAAATAAAGAACGAAGATAGCAGACATATTATATTATTTAATATGGGATTATTACAAGATAAATTATCGCACTATACCTTGCCACAGGAATTTATGGCAAGAGGTATCTATCCTTATTTCCGCGAGATTGAGGGGAAACAAGGCACAGAAGTTATTATGGGCGGCAAGCGCGTGCTCATGTTCGGTTCAAATGCTTATACTGGCCTGACGGGCGATCAGCGTATCATCGATGCTGGTTGTGCCGCCATGCAGAAGTATGGAAGCGGATGTGCCGGTAGCCGTTTCCTGAACGGAACGCTCGACATACACGTACAGCTGGAGAAGGAACTGGCTGAGTTCGTGGGCAAGGACGAAGCCCTGATCTTCTCCACAGGCTTCACGGTGAACAGCGGCGTAATTAGCCAACTTGTCGGTAAAAACGATTATGTCATCTGTGACGACCGCGACCATGCGTCGATTGTTGACGGACGCCGTCTGTCCTTCGCCACACAGCTGAAGTTCAAGCATAACGACATGGCCGACCTGGAGAAGCAACTCCAGCGTTGCGAGCCCGAGGCCATCAAGCTGATTGTCGTGGATGGCGTCTTCTCGATGGAAGGCGACCTGTGCAAGTTGCCCGAGATTGTCGAGCTGAAGAAGAAGTATAACGCCACCATCATGGTTGACGAAGCCCACGGAATTGGTGTGTTTGGTCGCCAGGGACGCGGCGTTTGTGACCACTTCGGTCTTACGAAGGACGTCGACCTCATCATGGGCACCTTCTCGAAGTCGTTGGCTTCGATTGGTGGCTTCATCGCTGCCGACCACAGCATCATCAACTGGCTGCGCCACTCTGCCCGCACGTACATTTTCAGCGCAAGTTGCACTCCCGCAGCCACTGCTGCCGCACGTGAGGCCCTGCACATCATTAAGCAGGAGCCCGAGCGACTGCAGGCATTGTGGGACGTTACGAATTATGCCCTGAAGCGCTTCCGCGAGGAGGGCTTCGAGATTGGCGATACGGAGAGCCCCATCATACCTCTTTATGTTCGTGACACCGAGAAGACTTTCATGGCTGTGGCTATGGCCTTCAACGAAGGTGTCTTCATCAATCCCGTCATTCCCCCTGCATGCGCCCCGCAGGACACGTTGGTTCGCTATGCACTTATGGCAAACCACACCCATGCTCAGGTGGACGAATCGGTTGAGAAACTGAAGAAGGTGTTCAAAGAACTGGAAATACTTTGATTCAACTCAGCAAACTCGGTATCGATTCGCTGAATGCCATGCAGCAGGAAACGATGCAGGCATTCCGGAAGTCGGACAATGTGGTGCTCCTGAGCCCCACAGGAAGCGGAAAGACACTGGCTTATTTGCTGCCCCTTATCGAGAGCCTGAAGGCAGAGCAACCTGCCGTTCAGGCTCTCGTTATTGTGCCGAGCAGGGAACTGGCCATGCAGACGGTGGAAGTCGTCAAGCAAGGCGGGGCCGACATCCGGGCGCTGGCCCTCTATGGTGGAAGGCCTGCAATGGAGGAGCATCGCACGTTGAATGGCGTCAGACCACAGCTATTGGTGGGGACGCCTGGCCGTTTGCTCGACCACCTGACAAAGGGAAACTTCTCGGCCGACAGCATTCACACGTTGGTTATCGACGAGTTCGACAAGTGCCTGGAACTGGGCTTCCGCGACGAGATGTCGCAAATCTTTGCCCACTTGCCCGGCGTGAGGAAGAGATTCCTGCTGTCGGCCACCGACAATGAGGAAATTACCCGCTTCCTGCCAGAATACGTAAGGCTTGACTATCTGGACTCGACAGAGGCCGCCGAACGCATCGAACAACTGTACGTCAGTTCGCCGCAGAAGGACAAGCTCGAAACGTTGGCCGACTTGCTTCTGAGCGTCGGCAACCAGACCTCTATCGTTTTTGTGGGGTTCCGCGAAAGCGTGGAGCGTGTGGCCAAGTTCCTTCGCGAGCGTGGTTTCGTGGCGTCATCCCTGCACGGAGGTCTGGAGCAAAGGCAGCGCGAGCGCGAACTGTTCCGCTTCGTGGCCGGCAGCACAAACATTCTCGTCAGCACCGACTTGGCTGCCCGTGGGCTCGATATCCAGGCCTTGGACAACGTGATTCACTACCACCTTCCGCTCAACGAGCAAGCCTTCATCCATCGCAACGGCAGAACCGCCCGTTGGGACCGCGAGGGGAGAAGTTTCATCATCCTTGGTCCCGAGGAAACCCTTCCGCCCTATGTCGTGGCAGACAAGTTCTCCGTAAGCCACTCAACGCGCTCGCCCCAACAGCCCCTCTGGTCTTCTATATATATAGGTAAGGGGAAGAAGGACAAAATATCGAAGGGAGACATCGCTGGATTCCTCATGAAGGTTGGCGGACTGGATAAGGACGACGTGGGTCGTATCGACGTCCGGGACTACCACAGTTTCGTTGCGATAAACAGAAAGCGTACGAGCGAGACGCTCATACGCTTGCGTGGACAAAAGATTAAGGGCATAAAGACTATCTTTGAGTTGATGAAGTAAGACGCATCGTCTTGCCCTTCGCGACGCATTGTTACGCCCTTCGCGACGCATTGTTACGCCCTTCGCGACGCATTGTTTCGCCCTTAGCGACGCATTGTTTCACCCTTCGCGACGCACCTATTTCTTTTTGGGATACGTATTGCCTTCCTTAATGAGGTTGAGGGCTTCCTTCACCACCTTGTCGTCCTCGTTCATGTACTCGATGTATTCCGCTATACTCCTCGCTTCGTAGATAATGCTGCCCAGAATGGCACGCTCAAAGAGGCGTCGGCTGCGATAGAGCATCAGGTTGCGGCGATGCAAGCCTTGCTGCTCGGCATAGGAAGCAAACTTTTCCAGCAGGTTCTGTCGCATAAGGTAGTCGCGCAACTCCTTTACGCTATCGAACTTGTTCAGCGTTGCGCGGTTCTTGTCGACGTAGTCGAAGGCAAACTGACGAATGTGGCCGTTGAAGGCGGCTTCCTTGTAATACGAGGTGACGTCGCTTGTGTCCTCGGGCACGAAGATGTCGGGCGTGATGCCTCCTCCGCCATAAACCGTGCGGCCGATGCGTGTCTTGAAGGCCTCGCCCGTTTGCCGTATGCTGTCTTGCGTGAAGTATTCGCCTCGCTCGTATCGGGCGATGAGCTCGTTCTCGTAATCCTCGTCGTGGCCCGCAACGTAGGGTTTCTGTATGCATCGGCCCGAGGGCGTGTAGTAACGGGCAACGGTGAGGCGCACCACGCTTCCGTCCTTGAATTCCATGGGTTGTTGAACCAGTCCCTTGCCAAAGGAGCGTCGTCCGATAATCGTTCCTCGGTCGTTGTCCTGAATGGCGCCTGCCAGAATCTCACTGCTGCTGGCCGAGCCTTCGTCTATCAGAATGACGATAGGTAGCTTGGGGAACGAGCCCTGCCCGTCGCTGAAATAGTCCTCGCGAGGCGACTTGCGTCCTTTGGTGTAGACAATCAGCTGGCGGTTCGAAAGGAATTCGTTGGCCATCTGAATGGCGATGTGCATGTAGCCGCCACGATTGCCCCTGAGGTCCACAATCAGATTCTTCATGCCCTCGATGTTAAGCTCAGCCATTGCAATCATGAACTCGGCGTAGGTTTGTTCGCCAAAGCTCTTCACGCGGATGTATCCCGTGTTGTCGTTGATAAGGTAGGCGGCATCGATGCTCTTCACGGGGATGTCGCCTCTCGTTACTTTGATATGCAGTGGTTTTGGTCTGCCCCGACGTATGATTTCGAGTTTCACGACACTGCCTTTCGCGCCCTTCAGATGTTTCATCACCTCATGCTGCTCCATTCCCACGAGGTTGATGGTGTCGGCCCGCGTGATGCGGTCGCCCGACTGTATGCCGGCCTTTTGGGCAGGACCGCCCTCGATGACCTGCATGACGTAGACCGTATCGTTGGGCATTGTGAAGCTGATGCCCACGCCCGAGAAACTTCCCTTCAGGTCTTCGTTGGCCTCTTCGGCATCGTCCTGTGAGATGTAGGACGAGTGGGGGTCGAGTTCAGACAATATCTTGGGCATCGACTGCTCCACCAGGGAATTCATGTTTACCGTGTCGACGTACTGGTTGTCGATCATCTGCAACAGGTAGTTAATCTTATTGCTACCCGTGTTGATGATGCTCAGCCTGTTGCCAGAGAAGTGGTTGGCATAGAATGTTCCTATGATGATTCCCCCCACGAGGCTGATTGCAATGAGCAGAGGGGTGAGACGTGATTTGTTGTTCATGAGTTAATTGGATGTTGAGAGCAGTTTAACTTCGATGCCGGCTCTTCGGAGCAATTCGACACCATCGGTGATGCGATATTCCTTAGCATAGATGACTCGCTTTATGCCTGCCTGAATGATGAGTTTCGCACATTCTATGCAGGGCGAATCCGTAACGTAGAGCGTGGCTCCGTCGCTGTTGTTGCCGGAGCGGGCAATCTTGGTGATGGCGTTGGCCTCGGCGTGCAGTACGTATGGCTTGGTGACGTTGTTCTCGTCCTCACACACATTCTCGAAGCCGGAGGGCGTGCCGTTGTAACCGTCACTGATAATCATCTTGTCCTTGACAATCAGGGCACCCACCTTGCGGCGCGTGCAATAACTATTCTCCGACCATATTTCAGCCATGCGCAGATAGCGAAGGTCCAGGTCTTCTTGTTTCTTATTCATGTCTAATTCCATTTCGTTCCAGCAGTGCATCGATGGTTGGTTCGCCTCCCCTGAAGCGGCGATACAGCGTCATGGGCGGTTCGGTGGCTCCTCGCGAGAGCACTTCGTCGCGGAAGCGCTGAGCCGTCGACTGGTTGAAGATTCCTTCTTTCTTGAACACGGAAAAGGCGTCGGCGTCGAGCACCTCTGCCCACTTATAGCTATAGTAGCCGGCAGCATACCCGCCACTCATGATGTGACCGAATTGGGCGCTCATGCATGTGCCTTCGACCTGTGGCAGCAATTGGCAACTCTTCCATGCCTCCTTCTCGAATGCGATGACGTCGCCTTCGAAGTCGTCCTTCAGCGTGTAGTATGCCATATCCAGCAGCCCCAGGCTAACTTGCCTTACGCAGTTGTAGCCGGCCATGAAGTTCTTGCTTTGTGCGATGCGCTTGATGAGTTCCTCGGGAATGGGTTCTCCCGTTTGATAGTGGCGCGCGAAGGTATTCAGGAATTCAGGCTCTGTGACGTAGTTCTCCATGAATTGACTGGGCAGTTCCACAAAGTCCCAATAGACGTTGGTGCATGAGAGCGACTCGAACCTGACGCGTGAGAATAGTGCATGCAGCGAGTGCCCAAACTCATGGAGGAAGGTCTCAACCTCGCCCAGCGTGAGAAGCGCAGGCTTGCTGTCAGTCGGCTTGGTAAAGTTCATGTTGACAGAGGCTTGTGGACGGCTGTCGCCACCTTCCTCTTCGTCAATCCACTGTTCCTTGAAGGTTGTCATCCAAGCGCCGCTTTGCTTTGAGCTTCGGGGATGGAAGTCGGTGTAGAGCAGACCGAGGTATGTGCCATCCTTGTCCTGCACTTCCCAAGCCTCTACGTCGGGATGATACACCGCGACATCGTCTCGCTTGTGGAACGTGATGCCGTAGAGACGCGTGGCCAGCCCGAAGACACCTTTCTTAACCTGAGAGAGCTCGAAATATGGACGTAGCATTTCGCTGTCGATGTTGTAGCGCTTCATCTTCAGTTTGTGGGTGTAGTAGGCAAAGTCCCAGGGCATCAAAGTGTAGTCGCTGCCTTCTTTCTCCCTTGCCAGTTCGGTCACTTCCTCCACCTCGCGGATGGCAGTTGGCATGTAGGCGTCGCGCAGTTCCTCAAGCAGGTGGTTGATGCGTTCGATGCTTTCGGCGCAACGCTTTACCACGATAAAGTCGGCAAACGTTGGGTAGCCCAGGATGTTGGCCAGCTGGCGTCGCAGGTTCACGATGCGGGGCACAAGGGTGAGGTTATTGTTTGCATTGTCGTGGGTACACAGTGTCATGTGGGCCATATACATCTTGCGCCTGAGCTCGGCCGAGTCGGCGTAGGTCATGAATGGACCATAGCTGGGAGCATGCAACGTGAAGACCCATCCCTCCTTACCCTGTTCGCGTGCGGCTTGGGCGGCAGCCTCAATCTGACTCTCAGGCAGTCCGCTCAGGTCTTTTTCATCTGTCAGGTGGAGCAGGAAATCGTTGGTGTCCTTCAGCATATTCTGCTGGTATTGCAGGGTCACTTGGCTCAGTTCCATCTGCAGGCGGGCAAACTCTTCTTTCTTCTCTGCGGACAATAGGGCACCGTGACGGATGAATGACTGGTACATGTTCTCGAGCAACGTGTTCTCTTCGGTGCTCAGGGGACGATGGTTTTCGTACACGGCCTTCACGCGTTCCCATAGCTTTTGGTTCAGCATGATTTTATTGCTGTGTTCCGTCAGTATGGGCGACATCTTCTGTGCCAGAGCGTCCATTTCGTCATTGGTGTGTGCGCTGAGCAAGTTAAAGAAGACGTTGGTCACACGGGTGAGTGTGCGGTCGCCCTTCGGGATAACGGTGTTTTCGAAGGTGGGCTGCTCGGGGTTGTTGGTGATGCGCTCGATGTCTTGGTCGTCGCGCTTCATGCCTTCGAGCATGGCCTGTTCGTAGTGCTCAAAGCATATTTTGTCAAACGGCACGCTCTCGAGAGGCGTGTCGTAAGTTTTGTTGAAGAAAGGATTTTGTTGTATTTCCTGTTGCATGTCGTGTCTTATTCAGTTAGGTTTGGCGACTGCCATGTTTCGTAGGCACCATCTTTGTCATAGATGAAGTAGGCCTTCAGCTCGGGGTGGCGCGTCAGCACTTCTTGTGCCTTGTCGAGCCCCATGACCATGAAGGCTGTGGCGAAGGCATCGGCCATTGAACAGGTCGGAGCCACAACGGTACTCGAAAGTATGGAGTGCTGGACGGGATAGCCTGTCTTGGGGTCGATGGTGTGGGCCAGCTTGCGCCCGTCGTCGCTGATGTAGTAGTTACGATAGTTGCCGCTGGTGGCCATAGCGCAGTTGGTGAGTTGCAGCGTTGTCTGCAGTTCGTTATTTTTGTTCTTGTCATCCTCGACGGGCTTGCTCACGCCGATGTTCCATTTCTTGCCTTTGGGGTTGTTGCCGCTGACCACGATTTCGCCACCAATCTCTATCATGAAGTTTTCCACGTTGTGGCGGCGGAAGAGGCTTGCCACCTGGTCGACGCCGAAGCCTTTGGCGATAGCACTCATGTCGAGCACCATGCGGCTGTCGCGCTTTACCAGCGTGTCTCCCCTGAGCGAGATTCCCTGCCAGCCGACAAACTGCAACAGCGAGTCGACTTGGAGTGAGTCGGGCAGTTGGCTATTGCGAAAGCCGAATCCCCAGGCATTGACTAATGGAGCTACGGTTACGTCGAAACTGCCGTCGGTGGCTTGGCTCACCTGTTGTGCTTGGCATAGGACGATGCGCATGAGGCTGTCGGTGAGCATGCACTCACCTGAGTTGATGCGGCTTATAGTGGAGTGGGGATTAAACATCGACAGCGATGCGTCCACCTCCTGAAGGGCCTTCTTGATGGAATGCATCATGGAGGAGTCGCATTGGTATGTGGCTTGCCACACGGTGCCGAATATCATGCCATTGTCGTGCTGATATGGCGCCTGGTGGGGTTGCTTCGAACGAATGATAAGAACAGATGCAATGATGAGGAAGAGCAGGAAGGGCAGCTGCCAGCGCCACTTCTTGTTCTTTTTATTATTGTTTTTTGATGAGTGCATTCGGATATGTTTGGTTATGTTTCTTACTGGTTCGGCCGACGTCGAAGATGAGATTCAGCGTGCCGCCGAAGGTGCTGCTGCCATTCTTGCCAAAGCCGGGAATGTAGTAAGGCGAGCCAAAGTCGCTGGCGTGTTGCTTGAGACGTGCCTTGAAGCGCAGGTTCCATCCCAGGCGGATGAAGGACCACAGTTTGGTTTCACACCCGACGGTGAATTCGAGCCAATGGGCCTTACCTTGCTGGTTGTCGAGCTTGAAGTTTCCGTTCCCAGCATAGACGGGGTCGGCAAAGGTCGGGTCTTCGAAGTCGTACTTGAAGGCGGAGTATCCATAGCGCAGGCCACCCATTAGGCGGTTGCCGTTGTGCTTCTTGTTAAAGTTATAGTCCATGCCGACGCGGAAATAGGGGGCGCGTGTGTGGAATGTGTTGTTGTTCTCCTTGCCCTCGCGGTCGCTTTCGCCAATGCCCAGTTCGCATAGGGGGAAGAAGTGGTCGCGGAAGTTCAGTCGTGCTCCCACTTCCATCTGGTCGAAACGACTGCTTACGGCCTTCATCACAGGACCCGAAAGGTCGGCAAATACGGCAGCACCGCAGAAGAGTGGTGCTGGCGGCACTACTTCTTTCTTCTTCTCGGCGTTGGCTGTCGTAAGGCTCAGGCTAATCAGAAGTAGGGTGCAGATATATCTTGATATTTTCCTGTGAGGCATAATTTACCTTGGGGTCAGTCAGGGTTATTGAGTCGACGTACTGTGTGGCGCTTGTGAACGCAATCTCCTTGATTTCGTGAAACATTGTCGTGGGACAATCGGGCGACTCGTGGTGCGGTGTGTTGGTCTTCTTCACGCGAAGGGTTACGACGTGGCTTGCGTCATTTTCGGCATCGTAGAAGGTCAGGTTCAGCGTGTCGGCCTCTTGCCAGTAGCTCAGGGGCAGCTTGATGCTTGATACCCTGCTGCCTTGATTGTAGAGGATGGAGTCGGTGCCGTTGGCCGTAACGGTGAGTGTTTCGGAGATGGTCTTAGCGCTGCCGCTTTCAGCATCGTAGAATCCTATGCCCAGGGTCACCACGTTATCTACGGTGCAGTCGATGCTTTCGCACGATGCCAGCAGCGTGATTCCCAGCAGTGGACCTAATATTGCGAGTATATTTTTACTCATTTCCGGTTTCTCCCTATCGTTAGATTTCCTTTTCTATCTGGTATTTGTTGCGCTCTGTCGAATTGCGGCTGATGAGTTCGCCAAGGAAACCAGCCACGAAGAGCTGGGTGCCCAGTATCATCATCGTCAGGGCGAGGAAGAAGTAGGGCGACTCGGTTACCAGTCGGGCCGGCATACCTGTTGCCAGGCAGTATAGCTTGTTGGCGCCCACCACAGCGGCTGCCACGAATCCGATGAAGAACATGAGCGAGCCGATGAAGCCGAACACGTGCATGGGCTTCATGCCAAAGCTGTTGAGGAACCAGAGTGAGAGCAGGTCGAGATAGCCGTTGACAAAGCGGTTCCAGCCCATGAACTTCGATTTTCCGAACTTGCGGGCTTGGTGGTGGACGGGCTTCTCTCCGATTTTGGCGAAGCCTGCGTTCTTGGCCAGATAGGGGATGTAGCGGTGCATCTCGCCGTAGACCTCGATGTTCTTCACCACTTCGCGCCGATAGGCTTTCAGGCCGCAGTTGAAGTCGTGCAGGTTATGTATGCCGCTCACCATGCGAGCCGTGGCGTTGAAGAGTTTCGTGGGAATGGTCTTCGACAGGGGGTCGCCCTTGCGGCGGTTCATCTTGAAGCCACTCACCAGGTCGTATCCGTCCTCCACAATCATGCGGCGCAGTTCGGGTATCTCGTCGGGAGAGTCTTGCAGGTCGGCGTCCATCGTGATGACGACGTCGCCCTGGGCTCGCTCGAAGCCGCAGAACAGGGCAGGGCTCTTGCCATAGTTGCGGCGGAACTTAATGCCTTTCACTTCGGGATATTGGTGCTGAAGGTTGTCGATGACGCTCCATGAGGTGTCGGTGCTTCCGTCGTCGACGAAGATTACTTCATACGAGAATCCGTGCTCCTGCATTACGCGTCTGATCCATGCGTGAAGTTCGGGCAGCGATTCTTCTTCGTTAAATAGGGGTATGATTACTGATATATCCATGTGTGTCGGTGTGTATTATCGTTGTTGTTTCTTGCCTGTGATGCCGATGAGCGCTGTGGGGATGATGAGCAGCAGTGCCATGAAGCAGTTCATCCAAAGTAGTTGGGATGTGGCGCGTGCCGGCGAAGAGGTGATGCTGATGGCCGTCTTTATGATTTCGTCGGCATTGCCGTTGGGGGCCATCTGCTCCAGCAGCTGGCGGTATTCGGGCATGGCGGTGATATGTTGCATTTGCGTGGCCAGGCGCCCTTGGTCGAGATAAGTGAAGTAGAGGAATTGCACCAGCGCCGTGATGAGGATGGCATAGAGGAAGATGTTGAATGCCATCCAGCATGCCTGACCGAAGCGGGTGGGTTGGATGTTGTTGCTGAATGAACGTATGCATCGCCCGGCAACGATGAATGCCAGCAGTGCCAGCACGTTGCTAATTAAGCCCAGTGAGGGGCTTTGCAATCCGTACATTGAGCAGAGGAAACTGATGCTGCACATGATGCCCACCAATGCTCCGTAGTTCATCGTGTGGGCGCGAGCCAATGGCCAGTCGAATGTCTTGTTCTCCATTCTATTATATGTAGACGCGCAAAGATACAACAAAAAATCGAGAAAAAAGCAAAAACAACAGCGAATATTTGGTAGTGTGGTTCCAAATGTCTACCTTTGCAGACCGAAATGGGAAAGTCCCGTACGGCATGCTCCCTTGGAATCCCCCAGGGCTTGACCGCAGCAAGGGTACTCGGTTGTAGCGGCGCGATGCGGTAAGCTTTCCCACCCGCCTCTTTAGCTCAGTTGGCCAGAGCACGTGATTTGTAATCTCGGGGTCGTTGGTTCGAATCCGACAAGAGGCTCCAGAAAAGCATTTAGAGAACTTCTTCGGAGGTTCTTTTTTTGTTTTATAACTGGCTGATTCTCATTTATAACTCTCGCATTTAGAGTGATTTAGGAACATGAAACTTGTAGAATGTTCAACTCGTGCGGACGAAGTCACAAAGGGAATGAGAAGGACTGAAAAAAATACCTTTACGATTTATATTCGCAAAGGTACATTATATTATATACGCGCGGAAAGACAGAACTATACCACCTTTCCGTCCCAAAGATCTCGTAGGAATTCCTTGGCAGGAACAACGTCAATGCCATTCAGCTTACGCTTGTATTTGTCAAGAGAGACAATGTATAATTTGGCATCGGGATAATCTTCACTGAAAGCTTTTAATCCGTGTGTATGCCTTGATTTAACCTCTTCAGAAGACTTGAACTCTATTGCCACACGTCCGTCGCCGATGATGGCATCCACTTCATAGCCGCCCGATGTGCGCCAATATGTAAGCTTCTCTTCTGAATGAGTATATCCAAGATATGCAATTATCTCTTGTATGATGAGGTGTTCGAAGGCGTGACCGTAATCATCGGAACCGGGCTTTAGGTTTGAGCGATGGCAGAGGTAGTTGGCAACACCCACATCAAACAGATAAAATTTGGGAGCAGCTATTGCCCTACGTTTGTTGGTGGCGGTAAAGCCAGGAATGAAATATCCGACAAGCGTATCTTCAAGTATTGAGAAATACTCCTTCACGGTGCGTTGGTCGATGCCACAATCCTGTGCGATATTCTTATAGACGAGCATTTCGCTGTCGCACTGGGCTGCCACCTCAAGGAAATGCGTGAATGTATTGAGGTTTCTAGTCAGTGCCTCCTGCTTAATCTCTTCATTAAGATATACGCCTATATAGCCGCGAAGTCGTTGATTGGCATTCTGCACCATATAATGTCGTGGTATCATACCATTGTTGATGGCACGATCGAGATCAAAGTCTGGAATCTCGCCACTGACGAGAGGGTACATCTGCTCTTTTGCAGCTCTACCTCCCAGCAAGTTCGTACCAAGACGTTTCAGTTTTCTTGCGCTCGAACCGCTTAGGATGAAACGGATTCCTTTGCGTTGAATGAGGTAGTGCACTTCATCCAAGAGCTGTGGCAACTTCTGAATCTCGTCTATTACAACAGTGTCTTCTGGACCAAAATCTTCCAACTCCTCGGAAAGCAATTCGGGATGGCGCAATAGGCGCTCAAATTCTGCAGGACGGAGGAGGTCGTAGTATCTGCAATTAGGGAACTGCGACACCAACCACGTCGTCTTACCAGTTTGGCGAGCACCCCATAGGAATACGCTGTCACCATTCTCGTCTTCAAGGTTCAATCTGCGGATATACATACAATGAAATGTTATTTTATCAAGATATAATTACAATAGGATGCTGCAAAAGTAGCATTTTCATTTTGAATGAGCAAGTAATGGAGTGATAAAAAACAATCTTTAGTAATAAATATCTAAACTACGCAAGGAATAAGAGATTTCTGCCTCTGAAAAGTAACCTTGACCTCAGAGATATTTGGGGTCACCAGTAAAAGTGTGTGGATTAGGCATAGATTTTCATTAGTCTGAAGAGAAAGAACTTACGGTCAATGATACCTCTGAGTTGTGCTC